>Ga0100379_10005333_pt1 | contig 11084 bp, 6 predicted proteins | sample CryGeymeta201503_FD_80418 | JGI IMG/M metagenome (GOLD analysis project Ga0100379, IMG submission 80418) | Groundwater microbial communities from Crystal Geyser aquifers in Utah, USA - Crystal Geyser metaG 2015-03 | ecosystem: Environmental > Aquatic > Deep subsurface > Groundwater | place: USA...
CTCGTTGGTGATTATTTTCTCCAGTTCCCGCCCAAATTACATTTGGATTATTTTCATCAATTTTTAATGCCCCAATTGAATAAGACCCATAATTATCAAAAACAGGTTTCCATGTAGTTCCAGAATTTTCGGTCTTCCAAATATGCCCGCTTGCTACTCCAACAAAATATTCACTATGGTTTTTAGGATTAACAGCAAAATCTGCAATTCTTCCAGAAGTAAATGCTGGTCCAATGCTTCTAAACTTTAAGCCAGAAAAAGTTTTTGATTGCCAAGGTGATTTGTCTTCTTTTTTTTCATCTTCTGCAAAAAGAAATGTTTGAAAGATTAGTAGCAGTATTAATGCAGGCTTTAATAATTTCATAGTAACTCCGTTTAATTATTAACTAAAAGCGATAAAATTAAAATGAATTTGAAGTATTATATAATTCTTCAAATTCATTTTGTTAAGTATTATTTATTATATATTTAAATCTACAACGACAAATAAGAATTTTCTTTTGACGCATTTAAGCAAATAATGTTCAATGAATAGACACAAATATTGATTATTTACCTACTCTTTTTCAATCCACTTGCCATCATCTTTAATTATCTGTATCAATTTATCAACTGCATATTCTTGATTTAAATTTCTTTCAACAACTTTTTGTCCGCGATAAAGAGATATCTTACCAACACCACTTCCAACATAACCGTAATCAGCATCAGCCATTTCACCAGGGCCGTTAACAATACAGCCCATAATTCCAATTTTAACTCCTTTTAAGTGGTTAGTTTTACTTCTAATTTTATTAGTAACTTCGACTAAATCGAAAAGAGTTCTTCCACAACTTGGGCAAGCAATATATTCTGTTTTTGTAATTCTTGTACGTGTAGCTTGTAAAATTCCAAATGCCAAATAATTTATTTTTGAAATTGGAATATTGCTGTAATTACTAATCCAAATTCCATCTCCAAATCCAGCAAGAAAAAGCGCTCCAAAATCGGTTGAGGAATCAATAACCAATTGCTCAGAATCTTCTAAATTGTAATTAAGCCTTAATATTACTGGTGATTGTACTTCTTGTTCCGTTAACTCCCAAAATGCTCGTCGTAGCTCAATTACTTTGTTTTGGTTTTTCGAAGTTAATACTAATATAATTGTTGAATCTTGTTTTATTTTAGAAATTATTTCATCTGACAAATCAATAATTTCCAAAATAAGAAAATTGATTTTATTTGATAATTGGCCATTACTCAAATATTCATTTATAGTTAAAATTGGAAATAATCCATTTCTCTCGGGTAAAGTATTCCATATCCCAAAATCAACTATTCCAAACAGGTTTTGAGGAAGTTCAATTTTAGGAATTTGCGTTCCTAAATAAATAAAATCAGATGATGAATCTCCAATATTCCATTTGTCGTTTTTGAATTTAAAACCTATTTCTTCCAAAGCATTACTATCAATAATATTTTCACTTAAATCCGCAATAACTATAGGCACATTGTTACCTCCAATATTTTCAACAGAATTGGTAAAATGTTTTTTATAAACAAACGGGTCAGAAAATGTTTCGTTAATGCTTTTAATTTTTGTTTCGTTTTTACGCTCACTATATTTTTGAATTATTTTTTTTGCTACAGGAGCTTCATTTTCTGGAGGTTCGGTTAACGAAACGCGAACTGTGTCACCAATCCCATCTTCCAATAATGTTCCAATTCCAACAGACGATTTAATCCTTGCATCATCTCCATCGCCAGCTTCTGTAACTCCAAGATGCAACGGATAATTCATATCCTCGGCCATCATTTTATTAATTAACAAACGATAAGCGTGAACCATAACTTGTGGGTTACTTGATTTCATTGATAAAACTAAATCATGGAAATTATATGCCTGGCAAATACGCACAAATTCAAGCGCAGATTCAACCATTCCGAGAGGAGTATCGCCATATCGACTCATAATTCTATCTGATAGGGAGCCGTGGTTGGTTCCAATGCGCATTGCTGTTCCATATTCTTTGCAAATTTTTACCAATGGTGAAAACCGCTCCGTAATTCTTTCAATTTCTGCTTTATATTCTTCATCATTATATTCAATTTGGTCAAATTTCTTTTTGTCAACATAGTTGCCTGGATTTACACGAACTTTTTCTACAATACGAGCTGCGGCTTCGGCAGCATTTGGTGTAAAATGGATGTCGGCAATTAAAGGGAAATCATATCCTCTTTTTCGCAATTCGTCTTTTATATTTTGTAAATTTTCGGCATCTTTTAAACTTGGCGCAGTAATTCTAACTAATTCACTTCCAGATTGATACATCCTAATTGCTTGCTCGGCTGTTGCTATTGTATCCATTGTGTTTGTGGTTGTCATAGATTGAATTCTTATTGGATTATTACCACCAATTTCCAAATTTCCAACTTTAACAACACGCGTTTTTAATCGTGAATATTCGGTTAAACTATTGCAATATTTATATTTATTATCCATAATTTAATTTTTCTATTTTATTTTTAAATACTTTTAAATATAATGAATGGAAATAAAACAATTGTAGCAGAATAATTAATTAAATCCTTTTTATTTACTAATGAGTTCCCAATAATTTGTTAAATTTGAAAAGATCTTTTATTAATTACTTGAAACAAATGCAAATTCCAGAACACCAAATTGAAGAAATACGTACTAACACAGATATTGTGGATTTAATTTCAGGATTTGTGCAGTTACGAAAACGAGGAAGAAATTATATTGGACTTTGTCCGTTTCATAATGAAAAAACGCCTTCCTTTACTGTTAGTCCCGACAAACAAATTTACCATTGCTTTGGCTGTCATGCTGGTGGAGATTCTTTTAAGTTTTTGATGGAATACAAGAACATCTCGTTTATAGAAACCGTTCAAGAACTTGCTGATAATCTTGGGATTAAAATTGAAGAAGACGCTGCACCAAATATTGAAACTAAATCAGAATTTGAAGAACTTTATGAAATAAATGTATTGGCAGCTAAGTTTTTTTCAAACAACCTCTCGAAAAATCCAAAGGGAGAAATTGCACGTAATTATTTCCAAAACAGAAAAATTAAGCCTAAGACGAATACAGCTTTTGGGTTAGGTTTTGCACTTTCGGAGTGGGATGCACTTTTAAATCACTTAAAAGATAATAAAGTTAATCTTAAACAAGCAAATGATATTGGACTTATTGATACAAAAGATGATGGAAATTATTACGACAAATATCGCGGTCGTATAATATTTCCAATTTTTTCTCCAAACGGTAGAGTAATTGCTTTTGGCGGAAGAGTTTTGAATCCCGATGAAAAATCGGCAAAATATATAAATTCGCCCGAATCAAAAATTTATTCCAAAAGAAAAACACTTTACGGACTTTATCATTCAAAAGAAGAAATTAGAAGACTTGACGAAGCAATTCTTGTTGAGGGCTATATGGACGTGATTTCTTTATTTCAAAATGGAGTTAAAAATGTTGTTGCTTCTTCGGGAACAGCTTTAACTGAAGAACAAGTTTTATTGCTTTCGCGCTTTACAAAAAATATAGTGGTTAATTTTGATGCCGATTTGGCGGGACAAAAAGCGGCGACGCGTAGTATAGAACTTCTTTTGAAAAATGGATTTGATGTTAAACTAATCCTTTTGCCAAATAATGAAGATCCTGATTCCTACATTAATAATTTTGGCACCGAAGAATTTGCAAAGCAAGTAATAAATGCAAAGGATTTTTTGGAATTTCAAACAGAGCAGTTTTTTAATGCGGGTGCTTTTAAGGATACAAAAAAATCAGCCGATGCAATTCGTGAACTTGTTAAATATGTTGCACTAATTGATGATGAATTAAAAAGAAATATCTTCATTAAATCCATTTCCAAAAAATTTAATTTAAGAGAAAAGCTTATTGAAAAGGAGTTGGATAATATTTTAGGGCAAAATGAAAAAAAGGAATTTAAGAATGAAGTTAGATTAGAGAAGAAAAATTCATCAAGTATGTTGCAATTGCAAGGCGATAACGAATCTAACTTTTCATTCCAATTTGAAAAAAATTTAATTAAATTGCTTCTCGAAGGTGATGAGAAAATAATTGAATGTATTTTTGATTATGTTCACCCTAACGATTTTAAAAATAAAATTTTTAATACAATTGCAAATACAGTTGAAATAAACTATCAAAAGGGTAATGTTAATACATCATCTATTATTGATAGTATTGGTGATGAAGAAATTAAAACAATTGCACTTTCATTAACACTTGGTGAAGATGTTATTAGCGAAAAATGGAATGTGAAAAATGAGGATGATAAAATTCAGCTAAATCATCTGCAAAAAGCTAAAGATTTGGTGCGCAAATACAGAATTTTAATAATTAACTCACAAATAACAAAAAATAATCATCAAATTTCTGTTTCGGATAATGAACAAAAAATAATGGAATTATTAATTGAGAATAAGGAGTTGACTCAACAACGCAAAAGGATTTTGGAAGGACAAGGAAATTCAGATTTAATATAGGGGCTATATGAATTCTACAATTTTTGAAATTAATACGCGTGTGTGGATAAAACAATTTGCACAAAACAACAATGTTCCAAAACTTATTGATGTTCCAGATAATTATTGGGAATCCCTTATTGCAAAAGGGATAAAATATGTTTGGTTAATGGGTATTTGGGAAACAGTACCTGAATCAATCGAAAAATATTGTTTTACTGATGGATTAATCTACGAGTATAGTTTAGCTTTGCCAGATTGGAAAAAAGAGGATATTATTGGATCGCCATATTCAATAAACAATTACATAATTAATCAATCATTATCTTCCGAAAATGATTTTATTAAATTTAAAAAAAAATTAAATACACTTGGTTTGAAAATTATTTTAGATTTTATTCCAAATCATTTTCACGCAAATAGTTCTCTTATTGATTCAAATCCAAAATTATTTTTAGAAGTCGCCGAAAGTCAGTTTTTATTAGATAACCGTACTTATTTTAAAGCAAATAATGGCAAATTTTATGCTCATGGAAAAGACCCATATTTTCAAGCATGGAAAGATACAGTTCAGGTAAATTATTTTTCGAACGAAACTCGCGAATTTATGATTAACTCGCTGGTTAATGTATCAAAATTGTGCGATGGCGTTCGCTGCGATATGTCAATGCTCGTTTTGAAAAATGTTTTTAGTTCAACTTGGATTTCGCATTCTCATCTTCATAATAACTCCGATATTGAAAACGAATTTTGGTTTGATGCAATTTCCAAAGTGAAGAGTATTAAAGATGATTTCATTTTTATAGCCGAAGCTTATTGGAACCTTGAATGGCAACTTCAGCAAATTGGATTTGATTTTACTTACGATAAAAAATTGTTGGATAGATTGGAATTTAGCACAGCTGAAAATATAAATGGACATTTGTTTGCTGAAGAAAATTACCAACATAAATCAATGCGATTCATTGAAAATCATGACGAAAACAGGGCTATTACTGCATTTGGAATAGAAAAATCGAAAGCCGCTGCAATTGTTGCAAGCACAATTCAAGGACTTACATTTTTTCAAGATGGACAGTTTGAGGGTAAAAGTATTAAACTCCCACTTCAATTAGGCAAAGAGCCGACCGAGGAACCAAATTTATCAATTATTGAATTTTATAATAAATTACTTAAAATTAGAAATAATCCAATTTTTCTTGATGGTAAGTGGAGTTTGTTAGATACTATTCAACTCCATAGAGATTTCACAAATAAAAACGTACTTGCCTGGCAATGGAAATTAAATAACGAGAAACGAATTGTTATTGTTAATTTTTCCGATTCTGATGTTTATTGTCGTATAAAATTTGATGTCCCTACTGCAACCAACAAAGTTATATTACACGATTTACTAAACGAACAAAAATATGAACGTGATGTTTATGAAATTATTAATGAAGGACTTTTCATTCATCTTGAAACTTTTAATTCGCATATTTTTGAAATAATATAAATTCTAGTAAAATCATTATAATTTACTAACTGTATTCATTTTAGTACAACACAAGTTTTGCTTTTTAAGAAAAAACTCATTTTTTAGCATAAATATTATGGCATAATAATTGGAATTATGGTTACATCGTTAATTCAAATTCTAAGGAGATTATTATGAAAGCCAAACGAAATGAAATATTTCTTTTTATAACCGTTATTTCGCTTTACTTATGCGTTGATATATTTCCTCAACGAGCAATACAGAAATTTAAAAATCCTCGTATTAAATCAACAGAACAATCTCGCGAAAAATATACTCAACCAGAGAGAATTAAACCAGAAATACTGGATAGAAAAAAAGAAAAAACAACAACTCCAAATCGAGTTAATAGACATGATGATATTAATCTGAGCAGAGGTACAAGACAGCCAAATCTTGATATTACCCCAAATAGACCAATTGAAATAGAAGAAACGAGAGAAAGAAGTGACACACGGCTGTTCGGAAATGTGGGAAAAAGAAGAATAACGCCGAAACGGGAAGTTCACACAAATAAACCAATTTATGTTGAGAGGCACATTAATTACTCTTATCCACATTATTTTACTTGTCGCACTTTTCCACTTGAAATAGTTAATGTTTATCCACATTTCCCTTTGCGATTTGTTTCGGCTAACATTGATTATCTTTATAGCAAAAAGAACAATTATAGGCCTTTTTCTGTCAATTATTTTGAAGTAAATGTTTCTGTGTTAGTAACTAACAATTATTTGGATGAGTTTGGTGTTTTAGTGCAATATTCAAATGGACGTGAGCAAATAATTCTTTTTAATGAAGATGAATTATTTTTGGTTCCTGGAAAAATTTACAATTTTTCAAAAATAGTTGCTCTTAAAGATACTGGAAATATAAGTTTGCGAGTTGGTTTTTATGATTCATTTGACGATTCATTTTATCCAGCTGTTTATTCAAGAAATAAAACCGACCTTTCTATTTTTATAAGAGCTAAAAAATTCACTCTTTAGAAAATACAAGTTCATTTTTAAATAAAAGTTTAAGCAACTAATTTATTTCAACTTATATTTCAATATGTCTTTATTTTTTTTTACTAAAGATAGAAAATTATAGTACTTTAATTAAATAATATAAATTGAATTGAGCTTTAACAATGGAAATATTTTTAAACCCTTATGTTGCACTTTTTGTAATTATTGCTGTGGGAATTGCGGTTGGCAAAATTAGCATACAGGGAATTTCTTTAGATACATCAGCGGTAATATTTATAGCGTTTATATTTGGACATTTTGGCGTAATTATGCCATCAATTATTCAGAAAATTGGTTTAATATTTTTTATTTATTCTGTTGGAATTCAAGCTGGTCCAGGCTTTTTTGAATCATTTAAGAAGCATGGATTAAAGTTAATTGTACTTTCGGCAATAGTTGTTGGTTCTGGAGCCATTCTAACATTACTTTCTTCATATGTATTTAATATTAAAAAAGAATTGGTTGTTGGAATATTTACAGGCGCATTAACTAGTACGCCAGGTTTAGCTGCTGCAATTGAAAGTACAAAATCACCTTTAGCTTCAATTGGTTATGGTATTGCTTATCCTTTTGGTGTGTTGGGAGTTATACTATTTGTCAAATTTGTAAATAAATTTTTAAGAGTTGACGTTCAAAAAGAGGAAGCAAAGTACCAGCAAGAAATTATTTCTGATCATCCAATGCTGATTAATAAAAATTATGTTGTTGAAAACCCAAATGTATTTGGAAAATCAATTGACGAAATAAAAATAAGAAGCATGACAAGCACAAACGTTTCAAGAGTACTTCACGGAGATCAAGCTTTTACTCCAACTTTAGATACAATATTAACAGAAGGCGATATTATTAAAGTGGTTGGAACTGAATCTGATTTAAAAAATATTGAAATTCTAATAGGAAAAGAAACTGATCGTCAAATCTCTTTGGGTAAAAAATTTGTAGTAAAACCCTTTTTGGTTTCCAATAAAGAGGTTGTTAATAAATCATTTGTTCAACTTGCTTTGTTCACAAAATATAATGCAACAGCAACTTCCATAAGAAGAAGTGGAATTAATATTGCTCCAAATGCTCACACAAAAATTCGTTTTGGTGATAAAATTATGATTGCTTGCTCAGAAGATGATCTAAAAGCAGTTTCTAATCTATTTGGCGATGATAGAAAAGTGTTGGTCGAACTGGACTTTTTACCAGTTTCAATAGGAATTATTATTGGGATTTTAGTTGGAATGATAAGCATTCCTTTAGGTGATGGAGCATTTAAATTAGGTTTAACGGGCGGCGTGTTGCTAAGCTCTTTAATACTAAGTAAAATTGGCAAGACTGGAAATCTTATTTGGAATATTGCTGGTGAATCAAACCAGATGTTGCGAAAGTTGGGATTATTGTTGTTCTTAACATCGGTTGGAACAAATGCAGGCGAGCATATTGTTGAAACAATTTTGAACAACGGATATGAACTTTTAATAGTTGGAGCAATTATAACATTTTTCCCAATGTTTATTGCCACAATAATTGGGCATTATTTTTATAAACTTAATTTTCTAACTCTAATTGGAGCTTTAACGGGCAGCATGACTTCTACTCCAGCATTGAGTTCTATCGATTCTCTAATAGAATCTAACGCTCCAAAAATTGCATATGCAAATGTTTATCCTTTTGCTCTAGTTTTAATTATTGTATTTTCACAAGTTCTTGCCAAAATATTGTAGACATGTATTAATGAAATTAAGTACTGTGAACATTCGGTTCATAGTACTTAATTTTGAATTAGAACAAAAATCCCATTGCATATCCTACCATTCCACAACATGCTTTTAACAAAATTTCATGGAAGTAACTTAAATAATTGGCAAAATAGTTTATCACTCTAAAGGATAAATTAATTATTTTAAAACTCAATATTTATTTTGTAAATGTTTGTATACATAAATATGAATTATCCAATTTTATAGGAAGATTATGAAACTCACATTTTTTGTCATGCTCATCTGTTATACTGCATTGTTTTCACAAAATTCAAAAATTCCAGAATATTACAATATTGACTCAAGTTTAACAATGGAACTACAAAATATTGTCAACACTCTTGAAATTGATAAAGATTTTAATGTTGGCGAAGATGGAATTGAACAAATTTCTCTTGCTGTAATTGATTTAAATAAAGAAACTCCAGCAATTGGTGGTGTTAATATGGATAATTTCATTTATCCCGCTTCTGTTTATAAAATGTACGTTGCAGCTGAAATATTAAGCCAAATTTCACAAGGAAAGTATTCTTTAACTCAAATGTACGTTGTTAAATCGCCAAACGATGTTGATAAATCAAAAGAAATTTTCAACGATCCTCGTCCACTTCTGCAAAATGGAGATACTGTTACAGTAAATTATTTGCTCGATTTAATGATTACGCGAAGTGATAATTCAGCCGCAAATTGTTTAATTGATATTGCGAAAAGAGAAAATATAAATAATCTTATTCACTCATATAATTGGGATGGAAGTGAAGTAACGCGTAAATTTTTAAGTCGCAAATATGAAGATTCGGGATATGAAAAAATTCGCGGAACCGAGACTTGTGCATTACACGCAGCCGATTTTATGTGCTTGATTCAATCCAATAGACTTGTAAATCCTTGGGTTAGTATGCAAATGAAAGCACTTTTAGGGCGACAATTGGATAACACAAAATTATCAACTGGACTTCCTGAAAACACAATGTTTTTCCATAAAACTGGTTGGTATTCTTTTTGGACAAACGATGTTGGAATTGTTGACGATGGAAAATTAAAATATATTGTTGCATGTTTTCTTCCACTGGAAGAAGAAATTGCTCTTGGAAAATTCAAACTTCTTTCTGAAAAAATTTATAATTTAATTACAAACAGAAATAACTAGAGTTATGTTAACTAAGTAATGTCGTAAATACTAAGGTTGTCATTTCGATTCCGATGTTTTTTATCGGGAGAGAAATCTCTCATAAAACGAAAGATTTCTCTCCAGCAAAATGGTTCTAAATGACAGACTTATTGTTTGGCAGAAATTCCAATAAAGGATTAAAAAATGTCACAATTTAAACTAATTATAGCATTAACTGTATTTCTTGCATTAAATTTGGCTGCTCAGCAAAGTTGGATTAGAATTAACCAAGTTGGATATACTCCTCAATCTATAAAAATTGCCGTTTTAGGAGGCAAAGAAAATATACAAATTAATTCGTTCGAAATAGTTGAAGTTCTCACAAATAGAGTAGTTTACAAAAGTTCAGAAGTTGAAGAATATGGCAAATACGCAAGTTTTAATAAAATTTATAGACTTAACTTTTCCAATTTCAACAAAAAAGGTACATTTGTAATTAGAGCTAATAATATTGAATCACCAAATTTTGTAATTCAAAATGATATTTATGCTGGCTCCGCTGATTTTCTACTTAAATATATGCGCCAACAAAGATGCGGATATAATCCGTTTTTGAAAGATTCATGTCACACACATGATGGATTTATTGTTGACCATCCAACTCTCGATTCCACACACATTGATGTAACCGGAGGCTGGCACGATGCATCCGATTATTTGCAATATGTTACAACTTCGGCAAATGCTATTTATCAAATGTTGTTTGCTTATAAAGAAAATCCAAACGCATTTTTAGATAAATTTGATAAGAATGGTGACAATGGCTCAAATGGAATTCCAGATATTTTGGATGAAGCAAAATGGGGTTTGGATTGGTTGGTGAAAATGAATCCAGAATATGGAGTTATGTTCAACCAAATTGCGGATGATCGCGACCACGCTAAATTTACTTTGCCATCGCTCGACAAAATTAATTATGGAAAAGGAAAGGAGCGTCCAGTTTATTTTGTTACTGGAAAATCGCAAGGTTTGGCAAAATATAAAAATAGAACAACTGGAGTTTCGTCAACCGCCGCAAAATTTGCTTCTGCCTATTCACTTGGATCCAAATTACTAAAAGAATATTATCCCGAATTTTCTCAAAAAATTGAAATAAAATCCAAAGAAGCTTTTGAATTTGCAAAAACGGATCTCGGCGTTTGCCAAACTGC
>Ga0100379_10005352_pt1 | contig 11067 bp, 9 predicted proteins | sample CryGeymeta201503_FD_80418 | JGI IMG/M metagenome (GOLD analysis project Ga0100379, IMG submission 80418) | Groundwater microbial communities from Crystal Geyser aquifers in Utah, USA - Crystal Geyser metaG 2015-03 | ecosystem: Environmental > Aquatic > Deep subsurface > Groundwater | place: USA...
AAAGGCAAGCCTTTTTCCTACAAAAAACGACAATTTGTTATACACCCAACTTTATGCTCATTCATTTCAAAAACACATTTTATTCATGGCTCAAATTCAGCATATTCACGCACGTCAGATTTTAGATTCAAGAGGAAATCCAACTATTGAAGTAGATTTACACACTTCAAAAGGAAATATGGGACGTGCTGCCGTTCCTTCTGGAGCATCGACAGGAAAACACGAAGCCGTCGAACTTAGAGATAATGACCAAGCTGCATTTTTAGGAAAAGGCGTTTTACAGGCTGTAAAACACGTAAACGAAATTATTGCTCCTGAGCTTATTGGTTTTTCAGTTTTTGACCAAAATATCGTCGACAAACTAATGATTGAAATTGATGGAACACCCAACAAATCAAAGTTAGGTGCAAATGCAATGCTCGGTATTTCGCTTGCGCTTTCAAAAGCTGCTGCAAAAGAGGCAAACCTTCCTTTGTATCGTTATATTGGTGGTGTAAATGCAAACACGCTTCCTGTTCCGATGATGAATATTTTGAATGGGGGTTCTCATGCTGATAACGCTATTGATTTTCAAGAATTTATGATTATGCCAGTTGGTGCAAAGCGTTTTTCAGATTCATTGAGAATGGGAACGGAAATTTTTCATCATCTAAAAACTGTTTTAAAGAAAAACGGACTTTCTACCAATGTAGGTGATGAAGGAGGATTTGCGCCAAACCTTCGCTCAAATGTAGAAGCGATTGAAGTCGTTTTACAAGCCATTGAAGCAGCAGGTTATCAAGCTGGAAAAGATGTTTTTATTGCGCTTGATGCTGCAAGTTCAGAATTTTATGATGCAAAAGAAAAAGTATATCATTTCCATAAATCAACTGGCGACAAACTTACGTCTGACCAAATGGCCGAATATTGGGCAGATTGGTGCAAACAATATCCAATTATATCTATCGAAGATGGAATGGATGAAGACGACTGGAATGGCTGGCAAAAACTTACTCAGCTTGTTGGCGATAAAGTACAATTAGTAGGAGATGATCTTTTTGTAACGAATGTGAAACGACTACAAGAAGGAATTGAAAAGCAGGTTGCAAATTCAGTTTTGATAAAAGTAAATCAAATCGGAACGCTTACAGAAACGATAGATACTGTAAATTTGGCTCACCGAAACAAATACAAAACCGTTATGTCGCATAGAAGTGGCGAAACAGAAGACAATACGATTGCAGATTTGGCAGTTGCTTTGAATACTGGACAAATCAAAACTGGTTCGGCTTCTCGCTCTGACCGTATGGCAAAATACAATCAACTGCTCAGAATTGAGGAAGAATTAGGCGAAGCTGCTTATTTCCCTGGGTTAGATTTTTAAGAAGTAATAATTGAAAATCGTCGGTAAGACACCTACAACGGCAAAATTATATCAAAAAAGGAATTTCAATTACTGAAATTCCTTTTTTATTGAATATTTTTACACACTTTTCACTTTGTAAATAAAATTACTTCTTATTCAAAATGCTTTTCATTCGTTTTGTGATAAAATAAGGAGAGTTTGGATCTAATTTATTTTGAATTCTTTTCAAAATAGAAGGTTTTCTAAATTGCCCACTAAATGCTTTCTCTACTTGTCTTCTTCCTTCATTATCTGCCGTAATTGGAATATTTTTTATAGTTACATAATCGGTTTGAGTAGTATTGAAAAAGGCATCTTCTTCATTACAATGTGTACCAGTTGCATCAAAACCTATATTTTTAGCTAAAGAACGTTTTGGATATAAAAAAACTCCATTGTCTAAAAACATAGAGGCTTGAAAAAGTCCGTCCCAAACATCACTTTTTTTATCTCGTAATACTTCTAGTATTTCATAATAATAATAACTTCCAAAATTATAATCTTCTCTTTCTACATTATTATTCTCAAATCTTTTGAAAATACTATGTACATCTAAATCTGCTTTATCCCAGCGAGATTTCCATGTAGCCCATCCCCACGAACAATTTACAGGTAAAAAAAAGGTTTCTTCTTGAACTAATTTTTCATTTTTTAGAGGAAAAGCATACGCTGAAATTCCCCAAACTTTTTCTTCATTTTCATATTTATCTAAGGCTTCATTCATATATTTTACAAACCCCTTTTGTGGAACAATATCATCTTCCATAATAATTACTTTTCCATATTTTTCTAACTCTTTTGCTGCACCTTTCTTCACAGAATAAGCAATCCCTCTATTTTCCTCTGAAAAATGAAGTTCTAAATTTTTAAAATTATGAGTTTCTTTATAATCTAATAAAACCTGTCTTGTTGCATCTATTTCCTCTTTATCTTTTTGAGTAGCTGTTTTTTTCAAACCATCTGCATAAATAATCACATCTGTTTCTTGTATGAAATCACAATTTGAAAGTGCATCAAGAACTATTTTGGTGTGAATAGGACGTTTGTAAGTAAATAAAACAACAGGTGCAAACATAAAAAACTGTATATGTAAAATAAGAAATAAAAAAAATCGTAATACAAACTTTATCACTTTGGTAAAGTTTGTATTACGACTAAAATTCTGCAATTATTATGCGACAGTTAAAATCTATTAATAATAATTATTCAGCATTACTGGCATAACAAGCATCAATACATCTTCTTCGCCAGCTTCATGTGGATACAGCAAAGCTGCACGATTTGGCTCTGAAAATTCAAAATGAACGGTATCACAATTTAAGTTAGATAACATTTCCATTAAGAATTTACCATTGAAGCCAATTTCTAACGCATCGCCATCATAATCACAAGGCAAGTTTTCTTTTGCTTCGTTTGAAAAATCAACATCTTCTGCCGAAATAAGCAAGTTGTTGTTTTCTAATTTGAAACGAATTTGTTGAGAAGTTTTATTAGCATAAATAGAAATACGCTTCAAAGAACTCAAAAGCTGCTGACGGTCAATGTTTAAGTTTTTGTCGTTGCTTGTCGGAATTACGTTTTCATAATCTGGGAAACGCTCATCAATCAAACGACTTACCATTTTGATATTTCCAAAATTGAAAAATACGTTTGTATCATTAAATTCCAACTGAATTTCTTGAGGAGAAGAAGGCAAAGCATTTTTGAGCTGTTCGAATGCTTTTCCTGGGATAATAATCGAAGAGTTGCTATTTCCTTCTGTTCCTTCATAACGATAACGCACCAAACGGTGTGAATCTGTCGCTACAAAATTTGTCTTTCCATCCGATAAATTGACAAAAATACCATTCATAGCAGGTTTCATTTCGTCCGAACTAACAGCGAAAAGCGCATACGAAATAGCACTTGAAATAACATCAGACGAAAACAGTAAGTTTGTCGTATTTTTTGGCTCGGCAGGACGAGGAAAATCCCCTGCATCTTCTCCAGCCAAAGTATAACGACCATTATCTGACAAAATTTCGATGCCGTGAGATTCTGTATCGATCGTAAAAGTGATTGGTTGCTCTGGTAAATTGCGAAGCGTATCCAAAAGCATACGAGCAGGAACAGCCACATTTGCTTTTTCATCTGTTTCAACAGCCGTTTCTAAAGTCATTGCGTTTTGTAAATCGGAAGCCGTTACACGCAAAAGACCATCACCAATCTCAAATAAAAAATTTTCTAAAATGGGAATAACAGGATTGCTAGGAACAAGTCCCTTGAGCGAATTGAGTTGTTTGAGCAGCGCAGCCGATGAAACAATAAACTTCATATCGTATCTATATTAAATGATTAAATTATTTTTCTTCTTAGGACTACAAAGATAAAAATTTGTAGTGCTTTAACATAACATTTTCCTAAATTTATTCATTTTTTCTTTTCTGACAAAAGAGAAGTTTTTGTTAGATAGGTACGATTTTTGGTTTATTTGTTAACGTTCATTCATTTTTATCTAATTATGAATACCTATACACGTATTTTTACTCTCTTTTTGGCTTTTCATATTCTGAATTTCAGTTTGGATATTCCTTCTTATGATTTGTCGTCTAGTGATATTAAAACCGATAAATATGGAAATCATCCGAATTTTGAACAAGATGAGATAGAAAGTATCATGGAACTTGTTATAGAAACGGCTCTACAACAAAACGATTTTTTTCCTAATACTGAAGAAAACGATGCTCAAAATGATTCTTGTTTGAAAAAAGTAGATTGGATTTTTCATTTTTTTTTACTCAAGTTTTCTTTTTTTGAGAATATATATACTTCTTCTGATTTTGTAACTTATACGGTGCAACTTCAAAATTTGAGTCAAGACATTTCGCCTCCTCCTCCAAAAATTTAGTTTAATTTTTTATAGAATTATTCACTTTCATTTAATAAAATAAATGAAAATGCTTTTTTATTTTTATTATTAAACTAACATTAAAAACATGAAACCTTTTTTGAAATTTTCATTTGTGTATCTATGCCTTTCTATTTCCTTTTCAACTCAAAATCAGACACAAGCTCAAGATAGTTTGTCTCAAGTTATAGATAGTCTTTATATTGAAGAAGTCGAAAACGACAAAACACCTGACAAAGTCTTGCACGCTGAACCTTTATATATTGACCTTATACGAGATTTGGGCGCAAGAAAAGGCGAGAAAGAATGGAATGTAGGCTTAGGATTAACCGACAAACTTGATTATGATGAATACGAATTATTGGTAGAATATGAGTGGGCACCTATCAATCGTTTGGGATTGGAAGTTGAAGTGCCATTGACTTTTTCTTTTAGAAATAATCCTGAATTTGATGATACTCAACCTCCTTCACATCGTGTAGAAAGCCTAAAAACAGCCGTTCAATGGTCATTTTTTGTTTCTGAAAAACTCAAAACTTCTATGGCTTTGGGTTATCTCAATGAAATAGAATTTGTTGATTTGAATGCAATGACGAACAGCACTATTCTTCAAGGTAATGTTTCGAATCCCTTTTTTGTAATAGCAAAGCGTTGGGGAAATAATATTCATACATTGCTCTATACAGGAGGAAAGTTTACACGTCATTTTGAAGGAGGAAATACTGATTTTTCGTATCAAAATAATTTTAGTTTCCATTACATGATTCCAAGTACTCGGAATTTTATAGGATTAGAAACAAATCAAGTTTTTAAAAATCAAAATTCTTATGTTACGCTACGTCCTCAAATGCGTATTAGTTTGGCAGATAATTTAATTGTAGGAATTGTGGCTGGAATTCCTTTGGAAAGAAAAAATGAAAGATTGAGTTCTTTTGTGAGGTTGATATACGAACCTTCACATAAACATTGATTTTATTTACATCATTAAACTAAAAAATGCTTGTCAAAATCAGATTTTGACAAGCATTCTTGTTTTTTAACCTTCCCTTTCCCTTCTGTATTATCTCTACGAACGAACTAGTCAAAAAGAAATCGTGAGCTTCAAGAGAAGATTTTGGGTAATACTAACTGAAAAAGCTTTTCTAGTTGTATAAATTGTATAAAAACGAGAGTTCAAATTTTACTTATTCCTCCGTCTTTTTCGTTTTTTGCTTTTTGATTTTGACAGTCAGCTCTGGTTCGCCTTCTTTGTGGTCTGCCATTAGCGTATCGCCTTCCTGTACTTCGCCTTTCAAAAGCTCTTCTGCAACTGGGTCTTCCAAGTACTTTTGGATTGCTCGGTTGAGTGGTCTTGCTCCATACTGTTTGTCAAATCCTTTTTCTGATAAAAAGTCTTTTGCTGCTTCAGAAAGCTCCACCTCATAACCCAAAAGTTTGATTCTATGGAATAATTTACCTAAAGAAATATCAATAATTTTGTGAATATGCTCTCTTTCAAGAGAATTAAAGACAATTACATCATCCAAACGATTCAAAAACTCTGGAGAGAATGCTTTTTTGAGTGCTTTTTGGATTGTATCTTTCATTATATCGTCGCCTACATCTTGTTTGGCTTGAGTAGAAAATCCTACACCTGCCCCAAAATCCTTCAACTGACGAACTCCAATATTTGAAGTCATGATAATAATAGTGTTTCTGAAATCTACTCTACGACCTAAGCCGTCAGTAAGGATTCCATCATCCAAAACTTGTAATAAAATATTGAAAACATCTGGGTGTGCTTTCTCAATTTCATCAAGTAAAATAACACTATAAGGTTTACGACGCACTTTTTCAGTAAGCTGACCACCTTCTTCATAACCCACATATCCCGGAGGCGCACCTACCAAACGAGAGATAGAGAATTTCTCCATATACTCACTCATATCGATACGGATAAGCGCATCTGGACGGTCAAAAAGATACGTAGCCAAAACCTTTGCAAGTTCTGTTTTACCTACACCTGTCGGACCTAAGAAAACAAACGAGCCGATTGGTTTATTTGGGTCTTTTAAGCCTACACGAGTACGCTGAATAGCTTTTGTAAGTTTGACGACAGCTTGATCTTGTCCGATAACCTTTCCTGTTAAGGCTTTTTTCATTCCCAAAATTTTCTGTCCTTCGCTTTGTGTAATACGTTTTACTGGGATTCCTGTCATCATCGCAATTACTTCTCCGATGTTATCTTCTGTAACTGGATAGGTCATTTTGCGTGTTTCGTGTTCCCACTTGTATTTTGCACGTTCTAATTTTTCGATTAGACGTTTTTCTTTATCTCTAAGTTGTGCAGCCTCTTCGTATTTTTGGCTTTTGACAACTTGATTTTTTTCTACTTTTACGTCTTCGATGTCAGCTTCTAGTTTTGTAATTTCTTCTGGAACGTGGATATTATTAATATGCACTCTTGCACCAGCTTCATCCAAAACATCAATCGCTTTATCAGGCAAAAAACGGTCTGTAATATAACGCTCTGAAAGCGTTACACAAGCCTTAATTGCTTCTTCATCGTATTTTACGTGGTGATGACTTTCGTACTTGTCTTTGATATTTTCTAAGATTTGTACAGTTTCTTCTACGTCAGTAGGTTCAATCATAACCATTTGAAAACGACGAGCCAATGCACCATCTTTCTCAATATACTGACGGTATTCGTCTAAAGTCGTCGCACCAATACATTGTATTTCGCCACGAGCTAAAGCAGGTTTGAACATATTCGAAGCATCAAGCGAGCCCGATGCGCCACCTGCACCAACAATAGTATGAAGCTCATCAATGAACAGAATAATATCTCTATTTTTTTCTAATTCACTCATAACAGCTTTCATTCGCTCTTCAAACTGTCCACGATATTTTGTACCTGCAACAAGCGAGGCAAGGTCAAGCGTAACAACACGCTTTCCAAACAAAATACGAGAAACTTTACGCTGAATGATTCGAAGTGCTAGACCTTCGGCAATGGCAGTTTTACCAACCCCCGGTTCACCTATCAAAATAGGGTTATTTTTCTTACGACGAGAAAGAATCTGGGCTACACGCTCAATTTCTTTTTCACGCCCAATGATTGGGTCTAATTTGTCGTCTTCGGCAAGTTTTGTAAGGTCTCTACCAAAGTTATCTAAAACTGGAGTACGTGATTTTTCGGTTGATTTTCCTTGAGTTCCACCGGTACCAGAGGGTTCTCTTCCACCACCAAAAATACGTCCTTCATCATCATCATCATCTGTTGCAGATGTGATGGGTTTGTCTGTGTGATATTGGAGCATTTCTTTTACTACTTCGTAGGTAATATTAAATTTTTCTAAAATATGAGTAGCAATACTATCCTCATCTCTCAAAATAGATAAAAGCAAATGTTCTGTTCCGATTAAATCAGCTTTAAAAATTTTTGCTTCTAAGTATGTGATTTTCAAGACCTTTTCAGCCTGACGTGTGAGGGGAATATTGGCAAGATTGCGAACATTATAGGTGGCTGTACCTTGTGAATGGCGTTCGATTTCGGCTTTCAATTCTTCAATCGTAACTCCTAATTTCTTTAAAATAGTGATGGCACTTCCTTCTCCTTCTCGTATCATACCGAGCAGAAGGTGTTCTGTACCTATATAATCATGTCCAAGCCTCAAAGCCTCTTCCCTAGCTAGAGAAATTACTTCTTTGACTCTGTCTGAAAATTTGGCTTCCATAAGCAGGTTGTATATTGATTTAGTAAAATTATATCTTGTTTATTGTCTGATTTACCAAATATTATTTTATTTAATGCTAATTTAACATCCAATAAAAAATATTGGCTGGTTTGTTTTCTTTGCTTTTTCATTACTCTTCATAAATAAGCAAAAAATATCTCTTATTTACAACTCTGAACGGCTTAAAGCTATAAAATGTTTGCTCTAATCCGAACTACTTAACTGATTAGTAAATGATTTTTATAATTTATATGATAAAATAAAGATAAAAAATTAACAAAATCCATAAGAAATAAATTTTAATTTATCTATTCATAATTTATAATTATTTACCACTTATAATTGTCAAAGCATTTGTACCTTCATTAAATAATAAATCCAAGATACTCAAATTGTTTTCGAATATAAATTTATTTTCAGTATCAAGATTAAATCTATTTTCAAACTTATTGCCAAAGATTTGATAGTATTCTTGATGTGCAAAAATGGCAGTTTTTTTTGGAGAAATTGTATTTCGCTTATCTAAAATTTGGCTATCTACTTCTTTTTCAAAATTTTCTGTGTTTTTGATTGGAATAGAAATACGCAGCAATTTCTGACAGATAGTCAGTAGTTTGTAATTAAATTCCCATAAAAGAACAGGAGGGTTTTCATAAATTGGTTCTAAAAAATCAGCATAATGAATAAAAAAAGGACTTTTTCCATACGCCGATTTTATACTTTGCCAATGCTGTCGATTCCAATCTGTCGAATAATCAATTTTTACTTCTTTGATATTTATTCTTTGACTTCCTTTCTGAACTGGAACAGTCAAAGCTAGTTTTCCATTTGCCCCCAAAATATAAGTACGGTTTCGGTAGCTCTGTTTAGTATAATTTTCGTTGGCTTCTAAAATAACTTTCTTGCCTAGATTATGAGCTTCCAAAATGGTTTTCCAATAATCTAAACAAGGGAGGTAATGGAGTTCTATGAGAATTTTTGTCATTTGTAGCATACGCTTTAGCGTGTGTATTTTGTACCTAATGCTTTAGCTTTCGGCTGATAATAAACTATTTTTACGAAGACTGGAAATCTTCTCTACATTCGAACTCACGCTAAAGCATGAGCTACATTTTATTTTTTCTACATCACAAATTGATAAATATCTTTTACATTTACTTTACAGCCCAAAATCTCTAAAACGCCTTCCAATCCCAAAACTTCTTCTATAAATTTATTCTCATTTTCTAGTTCACGAACATATACTTTTGGCTCTTTTTTAGTTTTGGGTTCTCCGTTTTCGTCTTCTTCTGTCAAATCACTTTCTATCATAATGTACTGTTTGAGTGATTTCATTTGTCTGTAACACTCAAATTTTTCGTCTTTATCGTAGGCAGTTGTAGAAGCTGAAAGTATTTCTATAATTACTTTGGGTTCTTTGAGGGCATACGCACCTTGTTTCATTTTTTCTTTTTTGAGTTCTCCACAATAAATATGAAGGTCAGGATATAAAAATGCTTTTTCACAGGCTTCAGTAGATAATTTTACATCTCCAGTTATTAATAAACACCCTTTTTCTTTTAGACACATAAATAAAAGCCTATTGATGCTACTCATAATAATATTATGTTCAACAGTCGTTCCTGCCATCGAACGAATAGTACCATTTATATATTCTAATTTTTCGCCTGTGGTTGTTTCCATCATAAGGTATTGCTCTACACTTACTTTGTTTTGTGGAATTCCCATTTTTTTATTGTTTATTTTCGTTAATTATTTACTAAAAACACAAAAAAAAGATACAAAAAATAACCCTCTAATCTATTTAGCTGCCCTATTTTTTACGAAGACCAAAATCTTCTCTACACTCGAACTCACGCCAAAGCGTGAGCTACATTTATTTTTTATTTGACTTCAAAATATCAGCAATATCTACAAATGTTCCTCCTTCTCCTGAAATAACAGGTAATTTCCCGTCCCATTTTTCAATCGCTCGTAATTTCAAAAGTTTGTCATCTAAAGAAAGTTGTAATAATTTTTGTGCGTCAGATTGTGCTTGCGCTCGTACTCTTTCTTGTTCGCCTTCAGTTTTGATACGCTCCAAATCGTTTAGAGCTGTCAATGCTTTTTGTTCTGCAATTTGCTTTAATTCAATAGCCGAATTAAATTCTGGCGAAAAATTAAAATCTATAATGGAAAAATCAGTAACGGTAATGTTATTTTGAGCTAATCGTTTTTTGATATATTGATATACATCTTCTTTTACGGCAGGTCTTTTTGTGATTAATTCCTCAGCCGTATAACGAGCAGCAGCCGATTTGATAGATTCTTGCACCACAGGTTCGATAATGGTTCGCTTGTATCCAATCCTAAATCTCTATAAATAACATTTGCTTTTTCTTTGGATAAAAAGAAATTGAGAGCTACTTTTGAAGTAACAGGTTGCAAATCTTTCGAAGAAGCTGAGGCTTCAGCTTCCATTTTTTGAATACGAACGTCAAGTTGAATGACCGTAGAAATAAAAGGATTAACGGCGTGCATTCCCTCTGGAAGCAAAACATCTTGAACGGCACCAAAATTAGCGACTACGCCAACCTGCCCAGACTCTACGACGACAAAAGTTCTGAATAAAAATACGAGCGCAATGATAATAACTGTAAAAGTTCCGATTCCCAAAAAGACTGTTTTTGGGGAAATAGAAGGTTTGTTTCTTGAATTAGCCATAAAGTTTGTGATTGAATGAAAGGTAATTTTAATTGATTAGTTAAGCAATATAACGTAAAATAACTGATTTGGGTTAGTGTCTTTGCTTTTCGTCCTCTCAAAACTGCTTTTGGTATAAAATATTGGTGTAAGAAAATAGAAAGTTAGAGTTTAGAGAAAGTTAGAGTTTAGAGAAAGTTATTTAATGCAATAAGTAGTCGTACAAAATTAATAATACATATAACTGATTAGCGAGTGATTTTTAAGATAAGACACAAGATAAATAAAATTACAATTACTAATTATTATTTTTTATGCGCATTCAATTTTCTTTGTATTTATCTTCATTCATCATATAGATCATAAAAATCATTTACCAATAAGTTCAAGTCGTT
>Ga0100379_10005357_pt1 | contig 11063 bp, 9 predicted proteins | sample CryGeymeta201503_FD_80418 | JGI IMG/M metagenome (GOLD analysis project Ga0100379, IMG submission 80418) | Groundwater microbial communities from Crystal Geyser aquifers in Utah, USA - Crystal Geyser metaG 2015-03 | ecosystem: Environmental > Aquatic > Deep subsurface > Groundwater | place: USA...
CCCCCACCCCCAACCCCAACCCCACCCCCACCCCCAACCCCAACCCCACCCCCAACCCCAACCCCAACCACAACCCCAACCCCAGTTCTCTGTCCAATCATATCAGAAAGAATATCGTCATAGAAAAAATATTTCAAAAACAATATAACTCATAATCATAAATCACTGGATTTACATATACTGTCGGCAGTCAGGGAGCCATTTTCAACCTCCTTCATGCATTATTTCTAGTATTGAAGATGCAAACTTTCCAGTTCTCCGATTTCCTACTTGTTGTAGGGTGTTTTCAAGCACTAGAAATTGATTAGATCAGGTAATTTATGAACCTGCTAGCAACACATCATATCCTTGAAATAAGGATGCATCATAGCCTGGTAAGGCGTCAATCTGGTCTCAGTGTCATAGGTGAGGATCTTCTTTATCAGATCAATTTCATTTTATTCTGGCTTGTACCTGGCTAATATCTTATTAAGATCTGCTCCTTTCACCTTTGGTAGATGGATCTATGCGTTTTCTACTGAAAATTTGGCAATATGTTTCTTCTTGGGGGTGCCAAGAATCTTAATAATTTCTATCAGTTGTTCTAGAGAACTATCACCTGGAAAGAGAGGTTCAAGAGTCAAGAGCTCAACTAAAATACAACCAGCTGACCACATATCGATTTCACAGCCATAAGTGGATGAATTGAGGATCAGTTAGGGAGCCCGATAGTATCTAGAACAAATGTAAGAGACGTTATTTTACTTAGTCTCAATGATTTTGGCCGACCCAAAATCACATATTTTAAGCTCACAAGTCTAGCAGTTGATCAGAATGTTAGGAGGTTTGAGATCTCTGTGACAAACGTTGTTGATCTATATGATTAAATCAGGTACACCCAGGTAATATAGTCCTTTGAAGAGCTGGAAGGTAAGAAGTTTTCGATGGTGGAGAGGAACAGGTTGTTTGAGTTTTCTTTGGCCTTTAAGGAGAGAAGCTAGACTGGTGTCCATATACTCCATCAGAATATGAAGAACGCATTATCCATCAATTAACTTGAAGAAGTAATCTTTCATTTCGATGATGTTCGGGTGTTCTAATTGTGAAATGATATTAAGCTATCTGTTTTTATACTTACTATCCTGAACAACCTCTTTTAATGCTAGCTGTTGTTGTGTCTTTTTATTGATAACCTGAGTAAGAGATATGGTACCGAATACACCTTGCCAAAAGTTCCTTGACCGATGAGTTTTTTCTTCTCGTAATAGTTTTCCTGAATAGAAGAAAGCATACTTCATAGATAATTTTGATGGGGTGGCTTTTGACAATTCTCAGTTTGTCTTTCAGCATTCACAATTATCGAATTTAATCTATAGAATACTATGTTTAGCACAAGATAACACAAGATAATTCAGTAGAAAAAAATATAATTGACTATTAATCCACATCATGTTATCGATTTTCTTGCCTCATTTCTTCCTGTCTAGAGGAATCCAAGTGTTATCTACCAGCCATGGTATTTCAATTAAACATCGACTGCTATATTTCAATAAAACAGCCTCTAACTATGATCTGGTGATCCCTAAAGCCAATATTTTTTTGAGACCGAGCTCGGCATTTAACTTTTTGTCCTATCGCAGAACAATGTAGGGTCTTTTATGGTAGAGAATGTTGCACATGAGTTCTTCGAATCGATCATGAATGCTATGTAAAAAAAATTCTACCTCTATTCGTAAAAAATGACAATTAACAAAGGCTCAGAGACTGAACACTTTTTAATAGCAGTTGTGCAGTTTTTGACTCCAAAAATCAAAGCATTGGAGGTGAGAGGAGGTTTATCATGGATCACTTTGGATTCAAAGCGGATGATTTTTTCCTTCTGCATCTTCTGCTGGCTGATACCCTCCTCTACCCTTAACTTTTGTGCATAGTTGATGAGGATACCATTCACATCATCTCCATCTTACAGAGAGAGAGCCTGTCTACCTTGATAGCTGCTTACATCTTGTAGCGGAAGGGAGTATTGAAGACAGTCTTTACCACTTTTTTGCTAACTGGACGAGCCTCTTTTTTTTATCCTTATTTCTTTTGTTGGTTCTGTTTGGGTTTCATAGGTTTAGCTAAAGATCTCATTATTCTTGTATTATAAATCACTACAACAATCAAAACTATTCAGTGTTCTTGAAGGTTCCTGCCTGTTGTTTGAGTCTAGGGTTATTGGGGCAGTCTTTGAGAATGTGTCTGACTGAGCCACAGCCGAAGCAAGAGCCTCCTTTGACATAGAGTCCTTTTTCATTATCGGGGCACTACCTAGCAATATGTCCCTTTTTGCCACAATAGAAACAGTCAGCTAGAGCATACTATGTCTTTGTGCATTATTTATGACTATGGTCGTGAGCTCCACATTTGAAGCAGAAGGTGCCTTTGTTGGTGGGACAGTCTCCCAAAAGATGCTATCTTGATCCACATTTAAGACACTTCTTCTGATGCCTTTTCTTGTTTTTGAGTTCTCTAAGCTCGTCCTTCTTCTTTGCCACTTTCTTTTATATACGTTTATTCTTGGCATTTACTATTCTTTCCTGCTCTTAGATGGGATCAACAACCAACTATTCTGGATCTTTGAGCGCCTTTTATAACTTTGCCAGCTGCATATAGACTCGTTTTCTTTTAGTCTTGTTGGCCTGAGTGGCAGGGTCGTTCTTTTCCTGCTAGAGTTTTTATATTTTGGAGCGGATGTCCTCGATGGAAAGGTGTACTTTTTTACCCATTAATAATATCACTATAAGAACTCAATATATGTCTGTCGTCTTAAACAAAATTAGAACACTTTTTACAAAGCACAGGGCTCAAAAGTATGATGGTTTGAGGTTGGTTATTTTGAAATTATATTATCTGTTATGAAGCAGGAGCACTCTCTAAAGAAAAAGCAGAAATCGCCCAACGATAAACTGCTTAAATCATTCTATTCCAAGCAAAAATCCAAATCTGAATATTCACCCAATGCTAACCGTTCTATCAGCAAGGAACAAATCAAACATCAAATCAAAAAAGTTGTCTACAACTGCAATAAGTCTCATGATAGACCTCTCGCCTCTCGACATAATACTTAGTTTCATGATGGACCTCTCCAACTAAGAGAAGAATCTCATCGCAGCAATGTTAGAGCCAGCTTGACACCAAAACATTTTCATTATCCTAAAAAGCAATCTGAGAGATAGGTGAGAACTTCGAAAGCTAGTTAGAGTCGAGGGAAGGAGTTGTTCACTAGCACGGGGCGATATGGTAGTGAGATATTAATACATAGTTAGACTTAAAACAATTATTTGATCGGAAAAAAGAGTAAGAGTCAAAATCCAAAGATAAACTCAGCACCCTTCAAAAAAGAAATAACTTTGTTAGTCAGCCCAAGTACTCCGAAGAGTAGACCCTCAAGATCAACGACCGCAAAGATGATGGTTTCAACGTGAGGGCTTACTTGACAGCAGATGAGTACAACAAATTCGGAGATAGATTTCCTTAAAACTTTAAAAGAGTAGGTCTGTTAGGTCGAGGAGGTTTTAGCGTGGTCTGGCTTGGCATCCACCGTTCTTCTAAGAGGAAAGTAGCAATCAAGCAAATTTTGACAAAAAATCCTCATGAGACTCATCTGAAAGAGATTTGGTTCGGATCCTACTTCTTTGAGAAAGGAGGTGAACCTCGTGAATAATTCTAGACTCACATTGGCATCAACAATATTTGTAGATTGTTTTCACACGAGATCAGAACAGTAGACTCGTGGTTGTACTATGAACTATGTGATGAATCTCTAGGAAGCTCTCTTTTTGAGCTCAAAGGAGAAAACGTCAATGGCGAACGTTGTTACAAGGTACTGCTTGTTAGATGTAGATCGAATATAAGGATCTGATTCACAAGATCAGAGAGGACCAGACAGAGTTGAAGATAATTATGGTGGAGGTCGTCAAAGCACTGTTTTTAATGAACAGCCATAATATAGTGCATTCTGACCTTAAAACCGAGAACATTCTTCTCAAGACAAGGCGAAAAGAAGAAATGCGACCTGGACTAAACTACATCCGCGGGGTGAAACTTATCGACTTCGGTAGCAGTTTTTTATTCACCAACCTGAAGCAGTTCTCAATGGCCACACCTTAGTACATGCCTCCAGAGATCCTCAACTACATCCTTTTCCAGAACAAGCTTGACTATGACTAACAAATGCTCACCAAAATGGAAAAATACAAGCATCCGTGGACCATCGATATATGGAGTTTAGGCTGTATTGTGCTTGAAATTGTGACGGGAGTGCCATTATGGATGAGCATTGACACAAGAGTAGAAGAAAGCAACAATCGAGTGACTGGCTTGTTCGCTGTCAAAAACAGAGTTTTTGCCAAAATAATCCAGAAACAAATCGATGTTGTCAACAACTTGGACTACCATCTCGATCAGAATGTATTTTTCATTTCAATTAGAACCATTCAGGAATCGAGATACGATAGGATATCAGATAAATCCTCAAGATGATGCTGGCCCTAGACCCAGAAGAAAGAATCTCACCATTTTAGGTACTCAAAAGATTCGGAATTATGTGCTAACCTTTAAGGATACCATCATATTGATTGTTGGCCTTTTGCTATTGCATTACTCATATTAATTAGCAGACTTATTTTTAACGATTAATTAATGAACAGGTAAGAGATAGAGCTCAGATTTCTTCATCAGCAGCATCTGGCCAACATTATGGCTCTGGAGCAATAAAGAAAACTGCTGGCTCGAGATCATCCAGTAGAGTCACTCACGACAAGAAGATAGTAGAGATCAGTACCTATCTAAAAATTGCCAATATTGAAACCAGATTCATACGTATAAAAAATGCTCTACTGCCCTCCTCATAGACTAGATAGCTAAAATGCTGACAAATAGATAAAGGGAGTATTGTAGCACTGGAGCAGTCAATGCAATTACATCCCAAAAGATGTACAAGTACAGCATTATTTCAAGTACGGTAAACAAAGAGATCCTGGCTTGACAGAAAAAGGATAATTGTACATAAATGAGCTGATAGACAACGCTAGAAAACATAGAGAATCTTTTCCTTTGCACCCAATCAGATAAAAATATGGGCATAGACTATGGGACCAACTAAACAAAGAAAGATAGAACTACTGATGATATTTTATAGTTTTGTTGATTACAATATATGCTATGCGAAAATCAATGATAGTAGACACTCTTGGCTGTCTTTTTGGTAGATAATGTCTAGAGACCGTGTCTGTTGATTTTGCCGTTGTCTTTGCCTTTCCACTCCTGAAGAACTGTGTATTTTGCAGGATTAAGTCCTGATCCTGAGGGAGAAGTCTTGAATCTTTCTGTTTTCCCCAAAAGGTTTTTCATAGCTCCTGCCTTTGGTTTTGTAAAGCTTCCAAATAAGTTGTAATCTGAAGGTTGAGGATTGTAGGTTCCCACTTCTGGACTTTTCTCTGGTTTTTTCTTTGCCTGAAGTAGGTGCTTCTTCCTCCAGTCTTCAGGCTTCGTCTTAACGCTAGTCTCAGTTTTTGCTCTTTGCTGTATAATATACAAAATACTCTTGGATTGTAGTTACCAACTCCTGGAGTTGTGTTGGCTTCATATTGTATTTCATCAAGATATGATATCCTATCTTGGAAGGGAATTTTTTTTTGTGCCATTTTTTTCTTCTCAGCCTAAATTTGCTTTTGAGTCTTAACCACATTATACTGTCCAGGAGCAGGTTTTTTCTATCTTTTTTCATGCTTCATTATTTCGTCAACGTAAGTCATTTTATCAGGATGGTGTATTTTTAGTTTACTCTTTTCGGGCCAATCTTCCTTGAGCTAGTACTTTCCAGGTCCAGGAATGGCTTTATGGGCATTTTGCTAATCTTACAAAAAGTTGCCCCTTTTGGTTATGTGTCTTCTATCCTTCATGCCTTTTTTAAGGTTCGCCAACATTTCCCTATCTTTCATGATTTGTGCACAGTTAACATATTTTTTTTAGACGTGGTAACCCTCGATACCCTTGGATTAAGTCTTGTGATTGACAAGAGAGTAGATCTAAGGGACTGTTAGAGAGGTGCTCATAGTTATAAATTTATGAGGATAATATATTACAGCTCAGCTATTATAGATAAGGTAGTCAATTATTTGCCAAAACGCATCATTATCACTGATAGACCTTCAGCTTACGGTGTTTGTGGTGATTCATTGGAGGAGCTCTAACCCCATTGCCATATGCATGTAGCCAGCTCGGTATGCAACCCATTATTCCGACTAATCCGATCACTAACCCGACGCCAGAACTTTACCAACAGTAGCAGCATTTGGGATTAAGAGCATCTAGTTGTTAATGTTTACAGATCCAGCAGCCAAATGTTCCTAGACTTATTGCGAATCCTTCCCAGCCACACCCGCACCAACAGCAATCACAACAAATAGATTAGCACATCTTTCTTTGTTCTTCTATGTCAATTAATATTATATTCGTAGGGTCAGCTGTACTGGTGACTTTTTTACTGCTTGATTTACAATAAATAGTTAACATCTGCATTCTGGGAGTGATGGAACAAAAAGACTCGAAATCTTGCAGTTTTCTGTGCTTTCGCAACTGTCGCAATGATCAGGAAGAGCCAGAGATCAAGAAAAGCTACTCACCTCATGGATTTGAAAAACTTTCACTAAAAAAGATCAAGGAGGATCATCATCGAGGCATGCCTCGCACTAACTCTTATCGTAGGATATAGCGACCTATTCCAACAACTGAAAGATCCGTGGAAGAGGGTGCCGAAATGTATTTGACTCATTTGGTCTAGCGAAAGAAAAAGGTGGAGAAAGAGATTGATGCACTGAACAGCGATTTTGATCGATATTATGAGATGTACGCTGACAAGCTGAAGTAACTCAAAGAACTGCAAAACAAAATGAACCAACAGTTTAGAGAACAAATTAGAAAGTGATAGCCATTTTTTTCATTCTTTTGATTTTCCCTGGTTAATTTAGCAATACCCCGAACAAATGAACAAAAATGTCTTCTCTAGAAAAAAAGAGCACAAATAACACTATATGAGGATTGATAGTTATTAGATAGGAAAGTAAGATGTTGCAGTTATCAATTGGCAGTGTTCTCCTTCTGTTCTGGTTTTACGAACTTGCTCGGTTTCAGGCCCTTCAACAGTCCGTTTCCAAATCCACTTAATTTGTTACTTCCTAGTGAACCAACAGTCTCTGTCTTGCCAGTGAAAACATTGTCTTTTGCCATTTTGAAACTCAGACAGCTGTCTCTCTTGAGATTTTTTTCCTGCTTCCTAGCCTCATTGCTTGTGGTCAATAGAGGCGAGTCTCCCATTGGAAGTGTCACTGTATCCTTATTTTCTTCCTTTTCGCCTTCCTCTTCCTCTGGCTCTAATTCTTCATAATCTCCGAAATAAGGATGGATCATGGCAGTCTAGGCCGTTATTCTTTCTTCTGGATTAGTCTTAAGCATTTTTTTGAGAAGATCCATCACAATGGGATCAACTTTTTTGTATTAGTCAGCTTAGAGATCAAAGTTACAGCTTCTATTTTCATTTAAGACCTCATTGTAAGTTTTCCCCTTGAATACACTTTTTCCAAAGAGAAGCAGATGGAAAATGAGGCCTAAGCTGAATATATCACAGATAGGGCTATACTTTGTCTTCATATTTTTGATGTTGATGACTTCAGGAGCCACATAGCCAGGAGTTCCACATCTGACGAATAGATATTATTCTAGATCTGAAAACTAGGCAAGCCCATAATCAGCAATGACACAATCGTAACTATCCTTGCTCCTGAACAATATATTCTCCGGTTTCAAGTCCCGATGCATGATATTCTTCGAGTGCATCTCTCTGAGTCCCTCAAGCAAACCCAACATCATTTTTTTGATTTGTGGAACTTTGAATTTTTATTTTGCCTGAATAAGTAAAATATTACCTTGATCTTTTCGTATAGTTGACCTCCATCAAGAAGCTAAAAAACAATATAGAGGGAATGTTATGATTCAAAGACTTCACAAAGTTTCATGTTGTGAGAATTGTTGAGACTGCGTATAATTTCTATCTATTTAATGAGGCATTCTTTGCCGTTCTATTCACTGTAGGCTGCCTCCTTGGAGAACGCCTTTACTGCATATTTTATCTTGTCTTCAATTCGTTCAACCATGTAGACTGTGGCGAAGTTTCCTCGACCGATTTTCTTCATGGGCTTGAATTGTTCGTGGAAGCCCGCTTGATTCAAGTACTTTTTAAGGATGTTTTTCCAATCAGAAGAGTCTTGGTTTGGAAGTTAGTAGGTCAGCTAATGTTAGCTGAGGTAGAAAGTGATGTTGTCTGTTGTCACCATGAACCTCAGTTCAAAAGTGAAGGCCAAATATAGTTGCCCGACTTTGATACATCGCTCGTATAGGACGACAGGAACGTGATTCTGGCTGTTGGACTCTTTCCAAGTTGACTGCAGAAGTTGTGCACCTGTGGGAGTGTTGAGTTATTTCTTCAAAAAGTGTTCTTCCATGCTGTGGAATAATCTTCTATAATATTACTGGAGTTTTAATTTACAACTCTATATCCTCCATACCAATGATGAGCTAAAAGAAATATTTTCGTTGATATAAGGAAGTTAGGTGAGAAGGATGAGATAGGCCTCGATATAATGTCAGGTCAGGACCTGAATGATAAAAACAGTTAATCAATATTTGTCGAGAGTATGATAGCGTCGGTTTGTCTTTCTTAATTTGAACAGATTCTGACGTCTCGTATGTTCCTGCTAAAAGCTCTAACTCAAGTCTACTATTTTTCCTTGCTGGGATTTCCTCTCAACTGCTTCTGACCGTCTCTCAAGACGTACTTTTGGTAGAGAAGTACTCAAACTTGTCATAAGTTAAGCCTACTTGACTTTTTTTCTGAGAAGAAGGCTGTTTAATTCTTTGAGTTTTTTATCTTTTCTATTTTTAAGGAACTTATGGTTCCAAGGAGCTAGATGATCATAACCTGTGACAGATCTGGAGTCCTTGGGGGTGACTGTTTTGCGAGTATTGGAACAATCAAGGAGGACTTTGATAGCAAAATTTTAGTTGGAGTGTTCATCGATTCGAAGCATAATAAAAATAAAACACAAAGGCTGGCTTATTTTATTACCATCACCTTCATATATTTCTTCTTTTGTTTATTTTGAACCAAAGAGGTTATTAATAATATCCATGAAATTAGTGATCGCTCTAATCTTTCTCTTGGCAGTGCAAGTCTCCAGCATCAGGTTTATTCTTCACACTAGTAGAGCAGAAGGTCCCAAGTGCTTCTATGAATTCCTAAGTATAAACTGAACTATGCAGACGCTGGAGAAAAGTATAGCCTTACCACCAAAAGTCTCAACACACAAAGATATAGAGTCGATGTCTACCGTCAAGAAGGTAATAGATGGGAACAGATTCACAAAAAAGAAGTCGTTAATTCCTTTGAAGGTATCAACAAAATGGCCAGCAGTCGAGCCACTCATATGTTCTGTCTATCCCATCTTGATGAGGGGGTTCTAAGGATAGGAGTCACCTTCATGGCTGGTCTTGAGTTGGGAGAGTTGAAGACCCTACCGACAAAGGATGATCATCAGTTACTGGACCAGAACATTGCCTGGATGGAAGATCAAAAATCAAACCTGATCAAGATTTTGCACAGAATCGAGGGATCAGAAGCCGGCCAAAACTTGAAGAACTCCTCAGGACACAAACTTATCTGGATGGCTGTATTAGGTCTGATCTTCATTGTGGGCATAAACTACGTGTTTTTCAAGTATGCCAAGAAGACCCTCAAGGATAGGAAACTCATTTGATTGCCAATATGTGTTCAGTCATCACATAATAGTCATTTTTTGATTTACTAACTCTATGAAGATTAGAGTGGGGAAAGGGCACAAACAAGCTCAGAATAAGATATAGGTGCCAATAGAGCTAGTCAGGCAGATTTCTGCTATCAAGGAAATTGGCATAAACTAAACTGCCAACCTTAGCAAACATCTCTTTCAGGAAATTGTCTCCTACCTCGATGTTTTGGCCCTCACAAATCAGCTTAATCACTCTCAGGTCACTATTATCAAAAGATTTGTGTAATGTAAAGGGAAACTCGAAAGCTATAACCTTTTGATAAAGGATGTTTCTTTAGGTCAAAAATGTAGAGAATTTGTTGAATCTAGTGATTTTATCGGGAGAGTGCTAGCTTCTAGGAAGATGGAGGGGAGGACTAAAATCAGAATAATACGATGGCTGGAACGTATAAGGAGACAACTCATCATCCCATCCCCTTGTTGGGGAGTCTCAGAATGACTAAATATGATTGATAACATAGGATATGATTATCACCTTTTTGAAGACTTCTAGTATTCTCTGATGATCCTTTCATATTCCTGCATCTGGAAGCTCATGGTCTCGATTTTTTTATTGAGTCTTTTATTTTAATCTTTCGTTTTTGTTGCCTCAAGCGTGCAATTTTGATGTTCAACCTGAATGGTTCTCAAAAATTTGATTTATTCTTCTTGTCTTTTTGTCTTTTTCTCTAGCTCTTCAACTTTGAGCCTGAGTTCTTTGACTTTTTTATCACTTTGTTCTTGGATTTTCTTCTTGTTGGCGTTGATGATGCTTTATATTCTTGAGTAACTGTATATTTATTCATTAGAGAATACCTCATACTTCTTTATTTCCTCATCATTTGTGTCCAGAATGTTACCGTATTAATTTTTCAGCTTGGTTTCCCAGTTTTCATTCTAAACCAGCTGTTAATCTTCTTGAGCTGCTACTTTTTGTATCCATGGATGTTTCAAAATGTCATCGAGGGAGATACGATCTTAAGGCTTAAGAATGAGAATTTTGGAGATCAGATCTCTGCACTGCTCTGATAATTCTTTGGGAATTGAGTAGTTGAGAGTCGATATGTTTTTCTTGATATCGTCTTCACTGATGTTGCTTTTGGCGAAAAGAGGTGATGAGAAAGGGCTTGAACCTGTACACAGTTCATAGATAAGAACCCCCATGCTCCAAATATCGACTCTATAATCGTGAAGGTGATC
>Ga0100379_10005363_pt1 | contig 11057 bp, 9 predicted proteins | sample CryGeymeta201503_FD_80418 | JGI IMG/M metagenome (GOLD analysis project Ga0100379, IMG submission 80418) | Groundwater microbial communities from Crystal Geyser aquifers in Utah, USA - Crystal Geyser metaG 2015-03 | ecosystem: Environmental > Aquatic > Deep subsurface > Groundwater | place: USA...
TTCCAAGATAGATTGCCCGTTATGAGATGCATGAATATAGATGAGATCTGCTTGCATTCCTTGTAAATAACAAGAAGCGCAGATGCTATTCATTTGGATGGGAACAATCTTATCTGTTAGTCCTGCATGAATAACATTGGATAAAAACTGGTCATAGATATTGAAAAGCTGCTCATTTCCACTCTGTATAGGCGATCCCTGCCAATGATCCACTGCATAGACTTTCCCATCAGATGGAATCATTGAGGCAAAGTCCCTTGTTGAAGCTCCTAGCCATGACCCAACTTCTATAATCACCTTGACCTTCTTTTTTTTGATGAGCGGTTCTAAATACTTATGATTTACATACCCACCTTGTGAATCAAATGGGAGCAGTTCCGGTAAATTGCAATACGGAGCTGGTAAGTCCTCAAGCCCTGCATGTAGAAAAGTAAAGCAGGTTATTAGAAGGAATAAGTATCTCATAGGTGTCTCCAATTTTTTTGGAGAAGGTATATCAAACGGAATTATTTCTGCCTAATGATTAGGGCTTTACGATAGGTTGAGTTTTTCGATGATTGATTGGGGATCAAAGATTTGCTCATTGATCGCAATTCGATTCCCCTCGTTTAATAGCTCCCCCATTTTTTTTCCTGGTTTTACGCCAGCTTGCATAAGATGATGAGATTTTAAGACAAGGTCATTAGATCTAATTTGATCGATAGACTTTTGAAGGTTCGCAGCTTGGTTTACGTGCTTAGTTAAAAAGAGCTCTTTCTCTTTTATTGGTAAATGAGCTGCAAGGATTTGTAAGGAAGTATCAGCGTGCTTATCAGCATAAAAATAAGCCCACTCTACTTTTTCAAGAGGTTCATTGATTTGGATAAGGGCTTTTGCGTGATGCAAAAAGGTGACAAATTTTTGTTCAATATTGGAAATTTTTAAGTAGTGACAAATTTCTAGTTCTTCTTGAAGAGTCCTTTCTGGGAAAAGGGTCAAAAGGTGTGCGATTACAGGAGCTGCTTGCGGATAATAAGTAGTTGGCCCCATTTGTTTTTTTAGTTCTTCAAGGGTTAGATTTTTGAGTGAGGGGAAGATCTCTTGCAAAAGATGGAACTGATGCAATTGAATGATCATCGGATAAAGTTTTCCAAAGTTGTTTCCTTTTACAAATTCTTGCCACACCCTTTCAATAGCAACTGCAGGAAAAAGTTCACTAGAGTGAGCTAAAATAGCTTGCTGAGTCTTCTCTTCAATTCGAAAGTTAAACCTACAAGAGAGTCGGATAGCGCGGATCATCCTCAAACGGTCTTCTTTAATCCTCTCATGTGGGTTGCCGATGGCGCGAATGAGTTGAGCTTTAAGATCTTTTTGCCCGTCTACATAGTCTAAGATCTCATTTTTTATCGGATCATAAAACATCCCATTGATCGTGAAGTCTCTCCTTTTTGCATCCTCTTGAGCTGTTGTAAATTCAATGCGAGAGGGCCTTCTCCCGTCAAGGTAGTCTAAGTCTTGGCGGAAAGTGGCCACTTCGTATTGATGGCCATCTATGATGACAACTACAATTCCAAAAGCAATTCCAACAGCTACTGTATGGGGGAAAAGGGCTTGTACTGTTTCAGGGGGAGCGTTTGTCGCAATGTCTATATCATCAGATGGGTGTTGTAACAATAGATCGCGGACCCAGCCCCCTGCATAATATGCAACGAAACCCGCTTTTCCTAATGTCTCTACAATCTCCCTTGCTTGGGGATGCTCTTCCATTTTAAAAGACCGCTACTGTTGAAAAAGTGTATGCATATTCATCCCGCACTCTTCTTTCTAAATTTAAATGGAGCCTTCCTGTCAAAGAAACAGTCAGGCCATAAAAAAATCCCCATCTAGCCTCATTTCTGTAATTAAAAGAGGGGATATCAGGGCTATCTTGTATGTGAAGCTTAGAGTTTAAATAAGTGACCCCTCCATAGGGAGTAAGGAAGAAGAGCCTTGAAGAGAGTGCAGCGCTAATTTGCCACTCATCTAAAGACATTTTTTGTTTTTCCACCTCAAGGGGGAGGTTCATTCTGTTTAAGAATTTAAAGAAGGACTTATGGGAGGAAGGAATAGCAAAATAGGTGAAGTCCGTACTGAGATATGTTTGCCCCCATTGAATCAGGATTATTTTTGTCCCAGCGCTCCATGAAAAATGGTAGGAAGTTTTAGTGTCAAAGATAAGATCTGTAATAGGTTGTTCTTTAATGATTTCTTTAGATCCCCCAGCTGTTCCAAAAAATTGAATCCGTTCCATGAAAATGAGGGAAAAGCTGGCAAGCTGAGAGTGAAGACCAAATTTGTCTATAGGGTCTAAATCGGAATTTTCTTCTACGTAGCGCTTGTTCGAGGTGTAGTCGTATATGTAGCCTGAGGTGAACTTAAAGAAGGGGTAGTTTGTAGAAAAGAAACCGGTATTCATGATCGCCGGATCTGCCGGATTTCCTACATAGGCACCAAAAAGGGGAAGCGTTGCTAATAAAAAAAACCATCTCATTACACTTGCAGTATACTCGACAAGATGATTTCTGCTATAACTTTACGTATGTTGAACAAAATCATAAGACTACCAGATTCGGTGATCAATCAAATAGCTGCTGGGGAGGTGGTAGAAAACCCCGCCTCCATTGTAAAAGAGCTTATTGACAATAGTCTCGATGCCGGCTCCTCTCATATTTCTATCGAAATTGTAGCAGGGGGACTTCAGCTTATTCGGATTGAAGATGATGGGTGTGGTATGGGCCCTGAAGATGCACTTCTTTGCTTGGAACGGCATGCAACCTCAAAAATTAAATCAGTGGATGATTTGCTTACTCTTGAAACAATGGGGTTTCGAGGAGAGGCAATGGCTGCTATTTCCTCTGTTTCCAACTTTAAGCTTGAAACCTCTAATGGGGTTGTTGCCACTCGCATTATTAGTGATGGAGGCTCTCTCGGAGAAGTTGAAGTGTGTGCGAGAAATCGAGGGACAACTATTGAGGTGCGCTCGTTATTTTTTAACGTCCCCGCAAGACAGAAATTTCAAAAGTCCCAAGGGTTCAATGTCTCTACTGTGAAAAAAATGGTGGAGATTCTCTCTTTAGCCCATGAATCTGTTTCATTTTCCCTAAAATCAAATGGGAAAGTCATTTTTGAGGTAGGTTGCGCATCTCGGAAAAAAAGGATTGAAGAGGTTTTAGGTGAGTATGAACATGAGTGTAAAACCTCATTTGTTTCTGGATGTGTTGGTTCTCCATCACAAGCTATCGCTACAAGGCAAAGACAATTTGTATTTATTAATTCTCGCCCGATCTTCTCCCCTTTAATTTCAAAAGCGGTCAAAAATGCGTTTGGGACTAGGATTGCAGAACATGCTTATCCTTCCTTTGTCCTTTTTTTAGAAATGAATCCAGATGGAGTTGATTTTAACGTTCACCCTCAAAAAAAAGAGGTCAGATTTCGGGATGAAGGGGTTGTTTTTCGTAGGGTTCATGAGGCTATTCTATCTATTTTTCCCGCTCCCGTCTCCTTTTTGGAACCCGTTTCATTTACCCCCCCTGTCCCAACATTTAATATGGATAGATCTTTTGTCCCTAGAGAGGAGGTTTCAAGGATCAATCACACCTATGTTCCTGCTAGTTTTTCTATGGGCTCTACTGAGGCTGAGCTAAATATTGCTTTCCCGGATCAATTCTTAGCTACTTTTAGTCATTATCTCCTTTTGCAAAGAGAAAGCCTGATCTTAGTGGACTTACAAGCAGCTCACGCCAGGGTCTTGTTTGATTCTTTTAAAACTAAAAAGGGGGATTCTCAAGCCCTTATTTGGCCGTTAGAAATCCCCTTGTCTCTAGGGGAAGAAAATATAGAAGAAGAGCTTGCCTTGCTCGGCGTAGAGTGTCGCATTTTAAAAAAAACTTTGGTTATTGATGCTCTTCCTCCCTTCTTAAATGCTGCAGATTTTCCTACATTTTTTGAGAGCTGGAAAGAGGGGAGAAATATGGAAAGGGCAGCCACCCGTTTTTGTAAATCCCTTAAAAAGGTTTTCTCCTTGGATGAAGCGAAAGCTCTTTGGAAACAATTGCAAGGCTGCACCGATGTACATTACGACCCATTGGGCAATCCCATATGGGCAGAACTAAATGAATCTCAACTAGAAGGGCTAATAAAAAATGGATCGAATTGCAAAATTAGCTAAAAAGATTACAACACCTTGTCTTATAGAAAATCCTGTCGACTTGTTTTATTTAACAGGGGTCCATTTTTCTAAGGGAAGACTTTTAGTCTCTCCTAAACAGACTACTTTATTTGTAGATGGAAGATATTTTGATGCAGCTAAAAAAAAGCTCTCCTGCTCTGTCTTGTTATGGGATGAGATGAAAAAAATAAGCGAAAAAGAAATTACATTTGATAGCGCTACACTTAGCTATGATGGGTATACAGCTTTAAAAAAGTATTTGCCCAGTGTGAATTGGATCCCTGTTGCCAGTCCCCTTAAGGAGATGAGGGCGGTTAAAGAAGGGTTAGAAATTGCGGCTTTAAGAAAAGCAGCAGATCTGACACTGCGAGGAATTGAGAAGGTAATTTCTTTACTAAAAGAAGGGGTTTCAGAGGAAGAGCTTGCCCTCGAATTTGAGATTTTTTGCAGGAGAAATGGAGCTTCCGGCCTTTCATTTGAGCCAATTATCGCCTTTGGGGAAAATAGCGCTTATCCTCACCATCGAGCCGGTAAGGCGCGGCTAAAGAAAAACCAGGTTGTCCTTGTAGATGTAGGAGCTGTGGTGGATGAGTATCATGGGGATATGACTCGGGTTTTTTACTTTGGAGAGAAAGATATAGAAATTGTGAAGCTTGAAACTATTGTAAGGGAAGCTCAAGAAAAAGCTATTCAATCTGTAAAGCCCGGAATTAAGGTGGGGGAGCTTGATCAAGTGGTTCAAGATGAATTTGAAAAAATGGGTGTAAAGCAGCTTTACACCCATAGTTTAGGTCATGGAGTTGGGCTTGAAACGCATGAGTTTCCCAGGCTGAGATTCGATGGGGAAGATAAAAATGTAATTTTAGAGCCCGGTATGGTCTTTACCATTGAGCCAGGCCTTTATAAGGCAGGTGTTGGTGGAGTTCGAATAGAGGATATGATTGCCGTCACAGAGACAGGATACGAGATTTTATCAAATGCTTAGTTTTAGAAAAAAGATCTTCTTTATAGATTTGGCCCTTTTAGCCCTCTTTATTTCTCTGCGGCCCCCTGAAGTATTTTTTCTCTCTTTGATGCTTACATGCTATATGGTGATTCATCAACTTGTACTCCATCGTTATACAAGTCCTATTCAATATATTATCAATGCAATTAGACATTATCAAAAAGAAAAGGGGGATTTTCCCCTACCTATTGCAATGACTAAATCAGAAGAATTTAATCAGCTAGCCTACACTCTCAATTCGTTAACAGAGAGGGTTAAAAATCAGATTGATAATTTAACTTCTCAAAGAAAAGAAACTGAAGCGATCTTAGAGACGTTAAATGAGGGGATTATTGCAACGGACACAAGCGCTCAGATTACGTTTATGAATCGCTCAGCAGCTAGAATGCTTAATACAGATAGAGAAAGTTCTTTAGGCCATATTTTAAGTTTGGATTCAGAGCTTTCTAAAAAGTGTCATGAACTGATACTGACAACCTTACAAACATCTGAAGAATTGCAGCAAACTTGGACTGTAAGAGATAAAGATTTAACTCACCTTAACTTGCAAACATCCCTTTTGGTTCACCAGCAAGGGGCCCTTCTTGTGATTCAAGATAAAACTCCAGATTATAGAGTCATTGAAATGGGAAAAGATTTTGTCGCAAACGCCTCTCATGAGTTAAGGACCCCAATTACCATCATCCGGGGTTTTGCAGAGACTCTTCAAGATAATCCTGATTTTTCTAAAGAAATGTGTGCAGATATTACGGGGAAAATTGTCAGAACCTGTGGCAGGCTCGATAAATTAGTGAGAAGCCTTTTGACTTTAACTGATATTGAACAGTTTTCTCCAGACAGGTTAAAGGAAGCTGATTTGGTCTCTTTAGCCGAAAACTGTGAACATCTCCTCTTTGCAGCTCATAGAGAAGCTAAAGTTTTGATTAAAAGTAATATAGAAAAAGCTCCTATTTTGGCAGATCCAGACTTAATGGAACTTGCCATCTTAAACCTTTTAGAAAATTCGGTAAAATACTCTCAAAGCTCATCTCCTATTGAGATGCATATTGATTTGCAAGGTGAGCAAGTACTTTTAAGTGTGAAAGATTTTGGCAAGGGAATTGCAGCAGCAGATCTACCCCATATTTTCGATAGATTTTATACGGCAGATAAAGCGCGATCACGAAAGTCAGGTGGGGTAGGACTGGGCCTTTCTATTGTTCAAACAATTGTGGGTAAACATAAGGGGCTCGTAGCTGCCTCCTCAGAGTTGGGTAAGGAAAGTGTCTTTACGATCACATTACCCCTTAGGAAAATGGACGACTTTCTTTAGAATCACATGGCTTGCCTTATCTTCGGCTACAAGGGTCTTTTTTAACTCTGCGTGGTCATGGTGGGGTCCCAAATCAAGTAAGTCTAAAAGATCAGGATCTGGAGATATTCTGTGAGTGTGGGAGCATGCAGTATCGATGAGCTCTTTTGTGAGGGCCGTTGTTTCTTTGCTATGGAGTTCATCGTAGAGAAAAGTGGCAGCCTTATCTCCAAATAGGGTGTTGAGTAAGCTTATATGTGCATGGAAAATACAGATTTTATCTGTAGAGGTTTCAATTTTAATGTAATCTAGAAGAGATGGGTATCCTGTTTTACTTGTAAGATCCCAATTTTTTGTCCCCTTTAGCATTTTATAATACTTCTTTTGGAGAGTAGGGTCTTGCAGGTCGATTTTTTCTAATGAGAAATCTTCCTTTTGATAGGCAGCGGCTTTTAAAAGGGAGTCGAGTAAACGGTGTTCGAATCTTTTTTCACCCTGGCAGAACGGCTTATAGAGTGACCCAATAAGATGTATTGTAAAATCATATAGGGCTTGGTTGTTTTCTTTTCCCTCTTGAATAAGAGGAAGGAGATTAATCTTCGCACAACTTTGGTTAATCTGGGTATAGTTTGTAGGTTGCTCCTCTTTCTTAAGTTTACTAATAGAGAAAGTTTCTTCCCCAACAGATGGTTTTGTTGTGCTTCTGTAATTTTTATAAACAAGGCTTTGATATGAGTTTAAGATTTTTCGGTTTGCTTTTTGATGGCCTAAATATGTTTTTCTTACCTTAGTGGAAGCTACTTGCTTATCCCAGCATGCATAGAACCCATATGAGAGAATGAGCATCAGAGAAAATACAAGACCCAAAACGTTCATAGGGACATTTCCTCATAGGTGATAAGAGGAAGAGGAGTCGATAGATGAAAGGCAAATTGGAGCGGCTTTTTTGAGAGATTGCTTTGTACTTTTAAACGAACCATACAGGGCGCTTCTATTTGTGATTGCATATGTTGTGAGCGCCAAACATAATCTTTGTTCACATTTTTTATAACTTCTTTTTTTGAATCATTTCCGCTTTGCTTTCGCTCTAAAAATTCCAGCTCAAAAGATTTAACATTTTTAAGTAAAATCTCTGTTCGCCAAGAAGTTACTTTGTTCTCATTTAATGGCCAGCTAGCAAGCGTTAGATTTTTTTTATCATCGATAAATAGCCTTCCCATAATAGAGCCACTATAGTTCGGATCTGGATCGATCCCATTGTCAAAAATGATGACAAGACTATCTTGTTTTTCTTTTTCAAAACGTTTTGTATAAAGAGGGGGATTAACTCCCATATCTAGACTTCCTAAAACAGTTTGAATGCGAGTTTGTAGCATAGCCCTTTCTGTAACTGCCATTCGAGCGGAATCTAACTTACTCTCTATCCTTGCACTTTCCACTAGAAATGAAAATAGAAAGGTGATCAAAATTGATGTTAGAGTTAAGGCAATGAGTACTTCAAAAAGAACTAAGGTCTTTTTTTTCTGAAGATGGCAATGGCTAATCCGAAGGCGAGAAGTCCATAAGCAAATAGACTGCACCACTCGGGTAAAATTCCAGGTGCATCCACAGGAATGACTCCCCAAAGAGCTAGAAGGGCAATTGCAATCCCTATGCATGCATCTCCTCCGATAAGACCTGCAGCAAGTAGTGTGCCCCTCTCTTGAACCGATCCATTAGATTTCCCTCTATTTACAAAAGCCCTTACAAGGGCGCCTACCATTGTAGCAGTCGTCAAGGAAAGAGGCAAATAAAGGCCGAGAGCAAATGGGAGGACAGGGATTTGTAAAACAATCATTATTATTCCAAGAATAACACCAACCCCTACAAGAGTATAAGGGAGTCCTCCTGTAATAACACCCTTTACAATCATAGACATCAAGGTCGCCTGAGGGGCTGGCAGTACACTGGAGCCAATCCCATATGCCTCATTTAAAATATAGATTGTGTAACCTAAGGCAAGCGATGGGATGATCACTCCAATGATTTCTGCAAGCTGTTGTGATCTGGGGGTAGCGCCAAGGAGAAAGCCCGCTTTTAAGTCTTGGGCTGTTGTTCCCGCTAAACAAATCGCAGTACATGCCACGCAACCCATTGTCATAGCCGAAATTAAATAAAGTCTCTCTGTCCATCCGAGTAGGACAAAAATGAGGCATGTAAGAAGAAGGGTAGTAATTGTCATCCCTGAAACAGGATTGGATGTAGATCCAACAAGGCCTACTGTAATAGAAGTCACCGCCACAAAGAAAAAACTAAGGATCACTAAAAGAACAACTGTGAGCAAATTCATCGGAAGGGTTGGGAAAAGCCAGAGAAAAAGGATGATGACAACTGATCCTATGAGGAGCCAGCCAAGAGAAATGTCTTGATCTGTTCGAGGGAGATGTCTTTTTTCTTTAAATCCGCTGAAAAGCTCTTTTACACTCACATGGATTGTTTTGTAGAGAAGTGGCGCAATTTTTATAAGGCTAAATAGCCCCCCTGTTGCTAAACATCCTACCCCAATATAACGAACGTAATCACCCCAAATATCATCAGGACTCATATTTTCAATAACCATAGTGGAGGGGTAAATAGCAGTTACTCCAAAGCCAAACTCTATAATTAAGGGGATGATTACCCACCAAGCAAGGGCCCCCCCTGCAAACATAATCCCTGCAATGCGAGGCCCAATGATATATCCAACACCTAAAAGAGCAGGCGTTGCATCGAGAGAAAATTCAGCTCTTTTAAAAATGGCAAAATGGTAGGCGACTTGCTCTTTCCAGAGAAAGATTCCATTTGAACAGATTTTATAAATAGCTGCAGCGAGCAACCCCCATGATGCAAGAGAAGCAGAGCTCCCCTTTTTCTCCCCGGCTTTTAGAATTTCAGCACATGCGGCCCCTTCAGGAAAGGGGAGCTTACCGTGCTCTTGAACAATGATGTATCTGCGCATTGGAATCATAAACAGGATCCCTAATATCCCCCCTAAAGAGGAAAGGATAAAAATACGGCCAATTGAAGGGGTATCGCCCAGTAAAATAAGAGCGGGGATTGTGAAAATTACACCCGCTGCCAATCCTTCACCTACAGTTGCAATAGTTTGGACTAGATTGTTTTCTAAAATTGTTGAATTCCGAAAGAGCAACTTTAGGACCCCCATGGACATAATGGCAGCAGGAATAGACGCAGATACTGTGGTTCCAATTTTTAAGGCGAGATATCCGTTTGCAACAGCAAAGAAAAAACCGAATATCATCCCTAAAATTGTGGCTCTTAAGGAGAACTCTCTCATTTTACTTTTAGAAGAAATATGGGGCTCAAATGGCTTTAGCGACATAGTAAGTACCTAGCTGTTTTATGGGGCTGTTTCGATCTGAAAACTGATCGATAGAGTCCCTTTACGTAGCTATGCCGATTTTCAAATTATTATTCTATAGAAACTTTGATTTTTTGGACGGGGAGTCTGAAGGTGTATTTCTTCTTATTTAGAAATACATATACTCCTAATTGACGATAGATTTCACCTTTTAGCCCTTGCTTTTCCCCTCTCCCAGTGAGATGAAATTCTCTCTGGATTTTTTTGTCTTTACACGCGGGGATCTCTATTGTAGCCTCACTCATTGGAAAAGAAGAGCTCCTCTCTCCTTTGCCGGGGATTTGATCCCATGAAATCTCATTTTTTAAAAAAATTTCTTTAATTTCAGTAAATGTCCAATCTGCAAGCCTTTCCATTTCCATTACTTCGAGCTCCTCTATTTCACGCTTGTATAGCTTAAGAGGTTGCTTGACGAGGGGGACGATACAAACAGTTACAAGAGTAAAAGCAATTAAGATTTCTAAGAGTAAAAATGATCTTTTTTTCATAATAAGTTAAATATTTTAAAAGGGTTATACCTAACATAATTCAAAAATTGGTTTTTAGGCTGTGTTAAACAAACGCAATTTGCCGACCGCAAGTGAACCTATATTACTAATATTGGTTCACTTGCGATCGACAAATTTCGAAAGTTTAACATCAGCCTAAATCCGATTCTTGAATTACGTTGGGTATAGTATTATAATTGTTCATGTTGTATAATACGAGAAATTATATTACAGGTTAGAGACAATATGTTGCAAACAAAAGCCCTTTACAATCTTTTACGTCTAAATGCTGATGAAGACTCTACAATAGAGGCTGAAAAATGGGCTTTAGAGGATCTTCGATTGCTGAGCCCTGAAAAGCTATTTGCTAGACTCGAAACATTAGGAGTTAAATTAGATAAAGGGACTTTTTCTCAGTTTGCTGAAAATTGTGATACACCTGAAGATCTTACAGATCTTTTGCTCCCGGATCAGGGAGAAGATACTTATGATCAGTTCTACCTTTGTATCTTCGAACTTTGGCGTCAGTTAGTTCCTGAAAAGCAATCTTTATCTATTTTTTGTGATGAGCTTGATCATAGAATTTTTCTCTACGATCAGGAAAAAATTGAAAGTGATGAGCCTATTCAAGACATTTTAGCTAATTTACTGGAAGTGTTGGAAGAAAATGTAGATGCAGGAGAAAA
>Ga0100379_10005370_pt1 | contig 11049 bp, 10 predicted proteins | sample CryGeymeta201503_FD_80418 | JGI IMG/M metagenome (GOLD analysis project Ga0100379, IMG submission 80418) | Groundwater microbial communities from Crystal Geyser aquifers in Utah, USA - Crystal Geyser metaG 2015-03 | ecosystem: Environmental > Aquatic > Deep subsurface > Groundwater | place...
ACATCGGCACCAATCTTCTTTAATATTCATTTGTTTACAACTTCTTTCCTTAGGTTCTAAACTAAACTTTTCATGAAACAAACTATGACCTTTTGGAGTAAAAGATATTTTTCTATTAAATAAACTTAACATTGTTGAATGAACATCATATGGATTTACCATAATATTTTCATTATATACTAAATTTTCTTTTATTTCTTCAAAATTTTCCATGTTCTTATCTAAAATAATACTCAAATGAGGTAGTGTCAACTCTTTTTTCCAGTCTTCTAATTCCATCAAACTATATAGACCTGGCATATTAAAATTATGATCGCTTAATACGAAAATAGTTGTGTCTTTCATATATCCATTTTCCTCAAACCATACAAGAAAATCGTGTAATAAATCGTCATCATATTTGACAACTTCACCTGTACCTTCGTGTTGATCAATAATATCAATTCTGTATAATTTAGGGTAATCTTTGTATGCTTCAAAAAATTGTTTAGAATAATCAACTGCCCATTCTGCTGTCGATCTCCCATATAGACATTTTTTTCTTATTGAATAAGGGCCATTTAAAATTGGGAAAGGATTATCAACTGGTGTGAAATTAGGATCACAAAAGAAAGAATAAAGTTCATGATCATAGCTAGCCCATTCAAAATGTCTCATGCTATTATCTAGGTCAATAAGTTCTCTACTACACATAGTCCCTGCTGAACCTGTTATATATCCAGCATCTTTAAAATATTTCAAGTAATAGGTTGATTTTACTGATTTATCATATGCTGTCCCAAACATAGCAGGTATCATATTTACATTAGTCCATGTTCCAACCCCATGAAATTTTAAAAATTGGAAAAGTTCACTATCGGATTTCTCTTTTACATCTGGTTCAGGCTTATAGAACTTTTCTAACCATTGCCAAGTTTTTGGTAACTTTCGTCTAAAATGTTGTCTAGAAACTGAATCAATAAATAGAATAAAAATATTCTTTGTTAAAACCTTATCAGCAAATTTTTCTTCAAATATTTTCTTTCTTTCATCTGCCAATTTTGTCTGTTTTTTTAATTCTACTTTTGCTTCTCCATTAATTTTATTTTTACTAAAATCTATTGTAACTTCAATTTGATCTTTTATTTCTTGACTAATGTTAGGATCATCAATATTAACTAAATCTTTCAAAACATTTTTTTGGAAATATAAATAGTGTCCTTTATTTAAATAATCATAGTTTTCAGCTCTTGGATAACCAATCTTATTAACATCGCTTTTTAAATACTTTGCAAACTTTTCTCTTGAATCATTTTTTCTTATTTGGCAAGAATCATTAGAATAATATGATAAATCAAGATATCCTTCTAAGTATGATTGATAACATATATTAGGTTTTATTATTTTACAAAATTTTGAATTGTCTATTAAAACTCCTTTAAATCCTTCATTCCAATATTTACAACTTCTTGTTAAACTTTGCATAATCATTATATATAGTAAAAGTAAAATAATTAATATTGATACAAGTAATATTATTCCTTTTTTGTATTTTTTACTAATAGTTGTTTCTATTGATTTCAAAGTAAAAAAGAATAAAAGAAAAAAAAGGACAAAAACTATAAAGACTATTCTATTATAAGCTCCATGATATTTAAGATCAGTTCCTGAATCTCTTAATATAATCATAAATACAAATGTAAAGGTATAAAGTATATAAGTTAATAATCCACTGACCCATTTATAAAAGATTAATAAACCATGAATTGTAAAGAAAAGTGCAGATATAGCTAAACTTCTTAATATTCTTTTATGAATCTGTTCTTTATCAAATAAAGTTACACAAGCTTCCATTTCTAAAAAACATCCTTCTAATGAAAATTCGTAAAATATTATACAACACACAATACAAATATTTGGATAAGCATATTTTAGTAAAATAAATAAGCCCTTCATCATTTTTCTGAAAAAGTAATTTATATCAGATTCAGAATTGTTACTTAAATTATCATTAGTAATTCCGAAAACGTTATCATCTTTTTCATTGGCGTATTCATCTATAATGGTTGGTACATTATGAAGTTCGACTTCATCTGAAATTTCTTCTGCCATATTTTAATTCAATAAATTCATATACTAGATTAATTTAATTATTAATTAATTCTTCATAATATTTTTTTATTAAGTTTAGATAAATAAAAATTTAAATTAAGTTTTCAAATAGTATTTAATAACAATGATATTTATTCTAATCTTCTGTTGTCTTGTTTTTTACTTCTTCTATGCATTTTTTAACAGAAAAGTCCTAGTTAAATTAAGGTTGATTAATTATTTTACTGTTTTTGATCCATCTTTATTCACTATGAAAAAGCATCTAGAAAATTTATACTCTGGATGTTCAGAAACTGTAATATAATCCATATTTTTAGTTTTTTCCTTTGAGCTATTATGATAATCTAACAAGTCTAAAATCTTATTTATTATTAAAATATAGAATTACAAAATCTCTATCAGCATTATTAAGTTTTTCGTTATCTTTAACACGGGATAATATATTTTTGATTTCTCCGCTTATCTTAGATACTTCCTTAAATCTTTATTTATAATAAATTATATTTGTTAATAGTACTACTTTAAGTTTCCAAGTTGAACTTCACTCTTTAAGAAGTTTTTATTTTTTTCTTCTCTTAATTTTTCTTTTGTTTTTTTCTTTTCTTGTCTTTTTACTCTTTTAGTACAATTTTCATAATGAGAACCATGATCTTTCCAAAATTTAATTAAGTCTTCTCCTTGACTCTTAACTACATTAAAATTAGTTCCTTCTAATGAAAATTTCTCTATAAATTCAAGTTTAGTTCTAGAATTGTGCAATATTCCAATATGTCCTTCAGTTTTACTAAATCTCATATAAACTATATTTAAATTAGGGTTAAGTCTTTGATATTCGTCTTGTATTTCTTTCCATTTTTTATCTACTTCTTTATCTGAAGTTATTTTTAAAAATATATCCTCAAGGCATCCCTTTCCTTGTTTATCTTCATTCTTATTCTCATCAGTGTTATCGTTAAGTAATTTTTCTGTACTATCTTCTTTTTCTATAGTTTTTACTTCTTTTGTTGGTTCTTTTCTTTTTTGATTTAATAATTTTAATTCAGGGAGTTCTTTATTATTTATTCTTCTAACACTATGAGAATCTTTGCTTAATTCTAATAACTTTGAATGCTTTATTGCATCTCCAATTTCTTCACAAGATGTTTTTAATGATTTAAGCTTGTTACAATTTAAAAGCAAATTAATATTTAGATAACCTTCTTTTGATTCAGATATTTTTTGATGAAAGAAAGAATCAGTAGAGAGATTATCATCTGATAAATAATATTCAACTTGACCTAATACTTTTTGTCGCCTTTCATTAAATTCCTTATTCATTAAGAATAAATAAAAATATATTGATAATATTAATAATTTCTAACAATATAAATTAAAGATGGATTTTACAAATTTAACCTGTAATAAAGTTAAAACCAAAACTGGCTGCATGATTGTTGGTTGGTATGATATTATAGCTTCGATTTTTGAGTTGATTGGGTTAATTTTAATTATTGCAATTAATATTAAGATATTTTTATGGCATTCAAATATATACATTCAATTATGGAGAGTTATTTTGATATTTTCACCCAGAGCTTTTGTTTTTTTAATAGCTTACTATTATGGAGATAAACTTGAAAATCATAATCATATAAAAAGAATGCTACAAATAAAATTAATAACTTTTATTCCATTAATACTACAAATTGCTGCTTTGTTTATATTTGATATTTATGGTCCAGATAATTTATTAATTGCAGCTGTTGATGTTGGCTTTGGAGTTATAGATGTTTATTTTACTTTGTTAACAGATGCCCATTACAAATATAGATTAAAAGAAAACTCACTAAATTAAAGTTAATTTATTTGTATATATATAGTAATATATTAAATAATAAGTAAATATATAACATTATATTAGTAGTTTGTATTATTATTTATTAAATTATTTAATATTAAATAAACATAAAATGCAAGAAATTTCTACTGGTAATGGAGATCATGATCTTAAAAATGGAGATATTAACTTATTCACTCCAGCAGAAGCAAGAAAGCAAACTAAGTTTACTGATAAGTTTATGTGTAGTTTAAAAGACAATACTTATAATATAAAATTTCTCTTGTTCAAAGTTAGAGATCTTGAATCTAATCAAGTTTTATTTGAGGTAGCTTCTGATGAACCAGACACTCAAACAACTGAAAAAGAAGATGAAGATGATGAAAAAAGAGTAATTAAATATCATCTCGGACCAGATTTTTTAGAATTAACTAGCTTAGGTTCTACCCTGAGATTTTCAGTTGGAAAGAGTGAGGTTAAAAACTTCTTAATGATTGAAAAACATTATTTTAAAGATAAATTAATGAAATCTTTTGAGTTTAAGTTTGACTATTGTATTGCTGATTCAACAAATGAATGGGAATCCATGTATACTATTCCAGAGTTAACAGAAGAAGAAAAAACTGATATGATAAATTCACCCTGGGAGACTAAATCAGACTCATTTTATTTTGTAGGGGATAAGTTAGTAATGCATCATAAAGCTATTTATAATTATTCAAGTTTTGATTAGTTTATATAAATATATATTTTATTATTAAGTATTAGATATAATTATGTTTTTTGTTTATTTTATGAGTAAATTTTATAATAGTTTTTATGTTTAAAATTAATTAAGTTTAGGTTTATTAATATAAATTAAAAGAATATTATTTAATATTTACTTTTACTTGATATAGAATTATAATTACAATATATTTATTAATTATATACATACAGTAATATATTAAAATTGTAATATTATACAATGAAGATAGAAGTTAAAATAATATTATTATTTATAGTTTATATTGTATTCTCCCTTGAATGTTTTTGTATAAAATCAAAATTACGTATGAATAACCTAATCGCTAAAGAAACAACAATTATTGGTGAAAATTTCTCATCAAACTCATTTTTGAATTTATTCTCAGAGCAATGTAGTTATGACGATCAAGGATGCTCAAACCACTTCAAATTAGTAGATTACAACGGACAATCCTATTTAGAATGTAAAATGTTATCAACAGATTTACCATTTAAAGATGATTCAAAAACTAAGCCTAGGACAGAATTGAGTTTTAAAGATAAAATGTTAATAAAAAATGATAAGGAATATGTAGTAACCTGGAATATTTTAATGAAAGAATATTCAAACCCGGCTTATGAATTTAGTTTATTCCAACTATTTTCTACTATTGGAGGACCTAATGTAATGCTTAGATGGAATAATAAGAGATATGAATTATACATTATATCAACTGGAAATAAGTTTTTCCCTGTAGGTGAATTAACTGAAGATCTATATCAAATTACTACTTGGAGAGTTTCATTTAGAATTTCTCAAGGAAATAATGGCTACGTTAGAATTCAAAAAAAGTTACAAACAGAAACAAAATTTTCTTTAGTAGGAGAAAAGACAAATATTCCAACTGCCTATACGAAAAATGATCAAACTTATCTTAAGCTAGGGATTTATACTCAATGTGAAAAACCATTTGATGCAACTATGTTGATTAATAATATGACTCTTGCTGAACTTTAATATTAAAATAAAACATTATTTAATTTAACAATCTAAATATTTTAATATTAATTTATATTAGCTAATATAGTAATAACGATACTTAACTAGAAATATATTACTAAGTAGCTTATATTATTTCTCATATTTGTACTTAATATTAAAAACTCACTTTTAAATACTTCTGCATTTAATGTTGGTTGTAATGTTCACATAAAATATTGTTTATTTTAATTGAATATTTATAAACTTACTTTTATATTAAACTTATAAACTTATTAACTAACTTTATTACTAATTTATATATTTTATAGTATAATTAAATAATAATTATATCATTAGATAAATATTATACAAAATACATAATATACTAAATAATTCTATAAAGTTTTTCTAAGTAGTTTCACTTTATTATAGTCTATTCTTTACTTAATGAATTTGTATTTTCACTTAAATTTTGACTAAATAAACGTAAATTATACTAATACATCTTCATTATAGCCTTATTTATCATCTTAAGCCGTATTTTCTATCACATAACCTTTATAAAATTATATAATATATAAATAATGATACCTATAGTAGTTATTTAAACAGGAAAACAAGCTCTTATTCAATTATTATCTTTAATATTATCTTTTTAGTATAAAATCATAATATTTACATGTATAAGATTCCATTTAAATCCAAAATAATTAAAATAACTTATATAAAATACTTAAAAATTAAGTTATCTTCATATATGAATCGATTCATCGACCAAAAATAATGGCATTTAGCTTTAATTTATTAGTTAAATAATTTTAATAGTCTTTAGAAACCAATAGGTTTACAAAATTACATAAGTTTTAATATAAAGTTTAGAAAATCCCTTTTAGGTCTTTTTATATAATTTTCTAATAATTTTGCATTTATATTCCATGTTTTAGAAATTCAAAGTTTATATTTTAAGATACGTTTTAAATTTTAGAAAAGAAAATAAATTTAAAAGTCAAAAACCACTTTCATTTTGAATAAACAATTATTTTCGAAGTATTATTGAGAAAAAGAATAAATAATTTCTTGAAAAATAATAAAAATAATCATTAATTTCCTTAAATATTAGTAATAATAACTATTATATTAACTATTATATATTACTATAATAGAATATTTTATAATTTTTTAAATTTATGCTAAACAATTCAGAACAAACCGCGAACAACGGACATGAAAACCATGAAAATGGGAACGAATTTGAAAGCAAAGAAGAAAATGGTATTATAAATAAATTATTTTAGATAATCAAGATGGAGATGATCAAGGAAAAGGTAATTTTTTTCTAAAAAATAAACAGATGGGTCCAAGCGAAAAAGAAGATCAAAAAATGACAAAGACGGTAGAGGATTTACTTGTGAGTGTGGTAAATCTTATTTATCTCAACCAGCTCTAACAAATCACAAAAAAACAAAACATGATCAAAATAACCCAGGACTGAAGCGGGGAAGAGGTCGTCCTAGAAAGAATGTATTATTTATATTAATCATAAAATAAGCCTTTGATTCTACCAAGTAGTAATGAAAGTCCTGAACAAAGATTTAAGCATTTTTATGACAAAGACCAAAGAAGAAAAGCAGAATCCGACGATGACTACAAAATTACTGATTTTGTTGAAGGACTGTTTACTGACATTTTTGTTAATTTTAAGGATAAATGTTACTCTCAGAATTATCAAAATTATACAGAACATCCGTTACTTCAATTAGTAATGAATCCTCCAAAGCTTCCATATGAAAATAATACTGAAGGAGAAGGAGGAATCAAAAAAGCTACTTGTGATGAGATTCTTTATGAATACCTGAAAGAATGTTCTGAAAGAGCCAACAAAGAATATTTTAGATTTTCCTTTAAATTTATTTTACTTTTTAGAGAATGTATTAATAAATTTAAGCAGGAAGAGGCACCCAAAACAGAAAATGGACCACAAAAAACCTTTACTGAAACACAGTCAGCAGAACAGGCCCCTGACCTCTGCAATGAATTCATTACAGAATTCATGGAAAATGCAGACTTCTTTGGATTAAATTTAGATAGGGAAAGATTAGAGTTAATAGAAGTTATCCAACATTTTTGTCATTGGTTGTTCGACAAGAATTACACTACCTCCAGATTAACTCTTCTTTCCGGTTAATTATATGATAATAAGTTTAAAATTAAATAGTAAATAATTATTCTTAATATTATTCTTATATTATTAATATTATTATTTTATTTTAATATATTAATTTTATTATTAATATTTATATTAATAAATATAAATATTAATTAATGATTTATTTTTAATATTACTTTGAATGTTAATTTATTTTATTGCATTTTTGAGTAAAATAATATTAAACTTAAATACAATAAACAATGTAAAAATTAATAGTTATTATCTGAGTGAAATATAAAAAATGAAAATTGTAAATGAGTTATTTGTTTAAAATATTCTTACATTATTTTACAGGAAATATTAAGTCAAATTTTAAGTTAACATTCTTTTTCTTAAAACTAATTATAAAAAGAAAGAAATTGAAAAAGTAATAAAGAAAAAATATGTTTACATTCAACAAAAAATAAATTATTTAAAATTATTATCTTATTGTAACTAAACATTAAGCAAAATAATATAATATATAAAACTATTTGATTTCTTATTTTATTTATTTAAATTAACATTTAGAATACTTTTAAATTAAATAATTAAAATTAATTTTATAAAATTAATGGGAAGTTGTGTTACATGTATAAATACACCAGAATCATCAGAAATTCCACTCGACCCTAGAAGAATGAAGGATTTAAGTAATAACTAACTTCTTTAACATTAAGTTAATAAATTTAAAATGAGTCCAAAACTTATGCTATGTTTACTTAAAATACAAGCTAGATTCAGAGGATTATTAACTAGAAAAAGAGTTAAAAGTAGTTTTAATCATAAATTTATGTTACAAAATGATCCTTATGGCAATTATGTTGTTGTTCAAAGTTCAAAAATTGTATTTTAAAAATTAAATATTATATTAGACTGATGATGAAATAAAAGATTTATTAGGAAGATATCATTCTCTTAAAGATAACATACATGTTGTTTTAAGACAATCTGTAGAATATGAAAATAAAGCTGTATATTATGGGGAATGGTACACTAAAATAATTTATAATATAAGGAATACTGAATCAAATCAAAGACATGGTAGAGGAATTCAAACTTGGATTGATGGTTCAAGATATGAAGGTTATTGGAAAAATGATAAAGCAAATATTCGTGGAAAATTAATTCATGCTGATGGTGATATTTATGATGGTAAACTTTAATTTAATAACAAAACAATGCTAAAAATTAAAAAAATTTATTCACAATAATTCTAATATTATTATAGGAGAATGGCTTGACGACAAAGCACATGGTTATGGAACATATACCCATACTGACGGTGCTAAATATGAAGGATACTGGAAAGAAGATAAACAAGATGGATTAGGAAAAGAAACATGGCCAGATGGTGCATGTTACCAAGGAGATTATAAACAAGGAAGAAAGTCTGGTCATGGAAAATTTAAATGGGCAGATGGCTCAGAATACGAAGGGCAATTCTTAGAAAATAATATACATGGAAAAGGTATAAATAAATGTGATTATTTGAATTAAGGTATGTATACTTGGAATGATAAACGTCAATTTATTGGTGATTGGAAAAATAATAAAATGGACGGAGAAGGTACTTTCATATGGCCAGATGAAAGAAAGTACCAAGGACAATATAAAGATGATAAGAAAGAAGGATATGGTGTATTTGAATGGTAAATAATAATTTAATGAAAGGAATGATGGAAGAAAATATAAAGGACAATGGAAAAATGGTAAACAACATGGCAACGGAGAATTTTTTAATCCAAGAGAACAAATGTGGAAGAAAGGTGTATGGAGTGAAGGAAAAAGAGTTAGATGGGCTAACGAAAATCCAGGACTTAACTAACTTTAGTATTTAATTATTTTTTTATAAACTTTTAAATATTTAAACAATTAATAAGATATTTATTGTTTCATATTTAATATGTAAAAGTTGTACTTTATTTAATTATTTTAATTACTTATTTTATAATTAATGTATATTTATTAATGATACTAATATAATTTATAAATTAACAACCTAATGTCAAAAAACATAAATTCAGATAAATGCGAAGAACTATCTGAAAATTTATTTCGAGCAATTAACAATGATGATATTACTGCTGTTAAAATTATATTTTCTAATAAAGATACATCACCTTGGGAATACAAAAACCATGAAGGGTTAAATTCTCTACAAATGGCATGTTTTAATAATTATACCACAGTAGTTCTAATCATATTAGAACAAATGAGTTGCAGACTAAATACAAATAAAGAAGTAATAAAAACATTTGTCAATGAAAAAACTGATCAGGGCTTTACTCCTTTATTATATGCTTCATTTAGAGGAAATATTGATATTATAAAATGTTTAATAGACAACGGTGCAATTCTTACTGAAACAAATAATAAAGGGCTTGATATAATGCATATGGCTGCCCAGGGTGATCAAGCAAGCTCTTTAGTTTTCTTCAAAGAAAAATATAACTTTAAATATGATACACCAGATATAATAGGCTCAACTCCTTTACATTGGGCTTGTTATTCAGGAAATGTATTTGCTTTTTCATTTTTGATGTCTTTTGAAAATATAAATATTAACTGTAGAGATAATGAAGGATTAACTCCACTTCACTTGGCAATACTGTCTGATAAAACTAGAATTATAAAAAAATTGTTAAGAAAAGGAGCTAATAAAGAAATAAAAGATAATAAAGGAAAAACTCCATCTGATTTAGCGATAGAAAAACGAAAGAAACTAATAATTAATATGTTAAACGATGATGCAGACTATTGTAGTTTTTGGTATAAAAATCAGCCATTGAAGAAACTTGTTAGTAATAATTATTATGTCTATTTTTATTCGATATGCCACTTAGTTATCGGAACTTTCATTTTTGTGATGCTACTTCCAATAATCAATGATAAGAAAACAACATTTACTTTCATTATTTTATTAATAATTGTAATTATTCTCTATTGTGTTTTATTTATGTCAGATGCATCAATAAAGAAAAATACTGAGATAAACTTCTTTAGTGTACGACAATAAAATACTAATTTTTATTTAACTTAATATATTTATTTATTAGAATTTAGTAGAGAATAAAGGAAACATACATGAATATTGTGCTTTATGTGCTATAAAAAAATTAAAATACACAAAACATTGTTATATATGTAATAAATGCATAGATGTTTTTGATCATCATTGCTTTTGGATTAACAATTGTATTGGTAAGAAAAACTTTATTTCTTTTTTTCTTTTTGTGATGTTTA
>Ga0100379_10005379_pt1 | contig 11037 bp, 9 predicted proteins | sample CryGeymeta201503_FD_80418 | JGI IMG/M metagenome (GOLD analysis project Ga0100379, IMG submission 80418) | Groundwater microbial communities from Crystal Geyser aquifers in Utah, USA - Crystal Geyser metaG 2015-03 | ecosystem: Environmental > Aquatic > Deep subsurface > Groundwater | place: USA...
GAGGGGATTGGGGATTGGGGATTGGGGTGTGGGCCCAAACCCCAATCCCCAATCCCCAACTAATATAATTTAATCCAATTATACATGTTATAAGTAACTTAATTAGTATAAATATTGTTAATTTAATATTTAATTAACAATTTAAATATTTACAACTAATTAAGTTTATAATTATATAAATAATAAATTAGATATAAATTAAATATAACTTCTAAGCATTATAAATATTGAATGTTCTATATCTCTTACTTTCATATGGTTCTGACGAGTCTACAATATTCATATCAAAAACCAAATCCCTTAGTATAAATATTAAAACTTACCACATATTTTCTGCATCAGAAAAATTCTTGACTGGGAAAGGGGATTTATATTCAAGTATTTCTTTATTATCTTTAACATCTTTGTTATCTTTATTATCTTTGAAATCTTTGTGTTCTAATATATTCTCATTATTTCCATTATTGTGATTATTGCTATGAAACGTATATTTTGTATCAAATAACACATCTATTGTTAATCTCAACGCATCATCAATCATTCTTGGAACCAAACAACTTATTAATGGTGATGATATTTCTAAACCAGGATTAGTATTTATCTCTAGAAGCTGGCAGTTTAGATCTGTATCAAGGATTAAATCATATCCAAAGATTTCAAAGCAGTTTTTTCTATCGTAAGCATTTAGTTTATATTTGACCTTTAATATAAATATTTAATAAGTATTAAATAAGTAATTATAAGACAAGACGAGACGAGTATTTTAAAAAAATGTATAGTACTGCTTTAAAAGAAAGTTTTATTATCTCATATATCTTCGGAATGACATCTTTTTCTATAGTTAGTGTAGTATTTCTCTCTTTAGAAATCTTATCTAATTCGATCTATAATAATTTTAATTGAAATTCAATATTAAATAAAATTTACTTGGAACTCTTCGAATGATATTTCATTTCCTATCTCATGTTTACTAAAATTTTCGTTGTACTTCTGGACAGAATAATTAGTAAGATGGACGTAACTATCTAATTTGTCAATTTCATATTTTACACTTGATGCTTTTAGATGTCCTTCCCTAAATTGTTTTAAGTTATATGAGTTTATTTAATATTAATTGTTATTATTACTTAAACATGTATACTTCCATTTTGTGTGTTACTAATACCCATATTCTTATATCAAATTTCCTTCCTTTGTATAGTAATGGTTTTTCTAAGTATTTTTGTACTATAATTGTTGTTGCGCGATATCTCTCAGCTAGTAATTTTGCTTTTTTGTCTTCTAAAAGTTTTTTCTTATAGTCTATTTTTTCTTGAACGTTGCTAACTTCTTTAGTTTCCTTATTATCTTTAGTTTCCTTATTATCTTTAATGTCCTTATTATCTTTAATATCTTTGCTTTCAATAGCAATGGGATTTGTATTTTTTCTTACATCATTTTTTTCTTCATTATCCATACGATTATCTTTTGACTCTTCCTTAATATTATTACTGTTATTGTTATTATAGTTGTTGGAATTCTTCCTTATATTTACTTCATTATCATCATTTTGGTTTTTACTTTCTTCAACTATTTCATTAGGAGCATTAACTAGTTCATAAGTAGCTTCCATATTATCAATTTGATCATTGTTATTATCAATATAATTGTTTTCTTGAAGTAACTCTTCAATACTAGGTTCATTAATATTATTTTGGTTAATATTTATCACCTTAATATTATTCTCATTATTATCATTATTCGCTTTGGGATTTTTATCGTTATTTATAATCACCTTTTTTATATCTTTTACATTTTTAGAAGTATCTCGTTCTTTTAACTCCTTATTATAGTTGTATCTTAATTCTCTACTTCTTTTTTCTTCTTGCTTTATACTCAAATCTCTTTGTTCTCTGTATTGTTTTTCTTTTAATTCTTGTTCAACTAATTCTTTATCTTCTAATTCACTATCTTTGAATTTACTACAAACTCCTTCATAAAATCTTTTAATTGTCTTTTGAATAAGGTTAATATTCTCTAAGATTTTAATACATTTTCCTCTATTCATATCAACTGCTTTTACTAACCAGAAGTTCTTTCCTGAATAATAATTAGATGGAATATATGCATTTGATTTTAAACCTAATTTATCTACTCCTAGTGTGAATAAATTACTATATTTAAGAAACTTTTTTTCAATCTTCTTATTTTGACTATACATGTTCTCACTTTCAATAATATAATCATTTATATTATGAAACATTGTACTGAAACTATCAAACTGTTGTAAATACCAAGGACTTTCATATTGGAATAGTATAGTAAATGGTATGTATTTAAATACATCTAAACCTTTTTTCTCGCAGTATAGCATAATATTAATAAACAGCTGAAGTTTATTAGAAATAGTCGAATGGTGTTCGTAATGATTAACCATTTGCTTCATATTATGCTTACTTAAACTATTAAAATCAATACCAAGTGTTGTTTCCTTCCATTTAAAAGTAAATAAAGTAGTGACAGGACTTAAACATTCTCTCCAGTTTGCTCTGTGTTCAAAGCACTTTTTAACAAGAGGAGCATTGTTTCCACCTGCAACAACATACTAAATAGTTATATGAAATTATATACATAGTTTATTTTCTCTCCTATTTTAAATATCTTCTGTTGCTTCTTAAGGCCTTTATCTTTATTAAATATAGCAACATCTCCATCATCAAAAGACTTTTCATTAACCTCTGCTATAACATTAGGATCTGGCTTTAAGCTATTAAAACCAATACTGCCAATTTTACTAGGAACGGTTATAACTTCTTTAGATGAATTAGAATTTCGGGGATTTGAAAAGCTTGTACTAACTAAATTTGATGAACTATTCGATGAGTTAGTAGATATATTTGAATTAGAATTATATTTCTTTTCACTATTGACTTTTTTGACTTTGTCGTTTCTTTTTAGCATCGGGCTATCAATAGTGTTACTATTATTACTTTTAATATTTTTTATCTGCGGGGAGGTTTCTGATAATTCTTTTTTTACGTCTTTCATTGAAGATCCTAATATATTTGAAGTTTTATTTGTTGTAGTTGTTAAGTTTATAGAGTCTTTTAAGGCTTTGTTGACTAATTTGGAAGATAAGGCATCCTTTGATTTATTCACAATATTAATTTTTTGCGTATCCTTTTGAAGGTCTTTATTTTCTTTTTGATTTGTATAGTTGTTGATTGATTTACTAAACGCTTCTTTAATATTGTTAGAATGAGTACTTATTGGCTTAGGACTTGAAAGTTGTTTCACTGAATTAATTTGATTATTACTTAGTTTTAAAGTGCTGCTCTTTTTATCATTTAAATTGTTTTTACTAAAAATTAATAGTAAATTAATAAATATATGTACAAGTATATAATATAAAGAAAATAAATCAATTAGTAATATTATTACCTATTCTCACTTTTGTCTACTTTTTCCTGTTTTGAATTTCCATTATTTCCACTATTTCCATTACCTAAATCTATAGTCTTACTCATTTTTATTTGTTTATCTAAATTTCCTAATATTTTATTCTCAGCCGTATGAGGAATTATTTTCTCTTCATGATTAATATTAATAAGATTATTAAAAGTTATCTTATCATTCTTATCTTTCTTTGGCGTTGTCGCCTTCTTTTTGATTATAACTTTCTCAGTTGACATTTCAGAGCCCCTTTTATTTGCAGAATGAATATTATTGATAATAGGCAACACCACTATAATGATTTAATAAATATAAAAATTTTTAACAATTATATACATGCTGATTGTTTCTTCTTCTTTTTCTTCTTTTTCTTCTTATTATTATTATCTGGTTTAATTGTAATTTCATTTATTTGATCTTCTTTAATTGGACTTAATTCGAGTGGGTAAATATTCTTTAATTTAGGTGAAAGATTTGTTTTATCTGATTCTGTTTTATTTTTTCTTTTTACCTTTGTTGATATATTTTTATTGATTTTTGTTGAGTTACTCCTTGTTTTACTTGTTATTTCTGATTTAATTTTTTCGTCTTGGACTTCTTTTGTTATTGTTTCTTCTTTTTTTATTTTTAAGTTTGGCTCATTGATAAGCATTTTTAAGTTTTAATTAATTATTATATTATTATGTTATATTATTATGTAAGTTTGTTTTACGTAATATTTCAATGAAATTTTTGATTTAGAAAATTAATATAATATAATCTTATAATGTTAGGTTATAGATTATATTAAGGAATAAAATTATAATGTAGATATAATATGATTGATTGTTTAGAATGATAAGGATTTTATGCCAACTTTATACTAAAATATCAAGTATAAATATTATTAATGATATTAATACAATGATTATTAAAATTAAAAATTTCTAATATATATAAATATAAATATTTATTATTTACATAATTAACTATATAAGAATAAATTTTAAATAATTAGTTTAGTTATAAAGCTCTTTTGGCTTGCATCTTAAGTTTTGAATCTCTTGTACATGCTTGACTAAATCGTACCAGATTTTGTCAGTAACAACAGAATCTTGTTTATAATCCTTGTGATTCAATACAAATTCTCTTGTATATTTAGCATCAGTCATTAAAGAGCCGTTACTTCTCAATTTTATAAACTCTAAATGTCTTCTATAATACTCCTGGTCTTCCTTTTTATCAATAAATCTATTGACATAATCATTCATCATCCATAACAATCCTGGATATTTATATTTATCACAGCCACATAATATTTCTTCAATAGTCATTTCTTCAATTAACTCTTCATCTTTTTTGGGACATTGATGCTCTTTAATTATTTCAGGTAAATCTTCTTTTTTGCCGCAAAATAATGATTTATTCTCCCAGAAGTTAGTTGGATTAAGTGAAAGTCCATCAGTTCTAAACCAAAACTTTTCTTTGATTACAGCATCGTTAAGATTTGCTCTTCTAAAATTTTCATCAACCTTTGACATTGGAATAATAGTATTAAAATCATATTTATAAATCAATTGAGATAACAATATAACAAATGTAGAAATAGCTGCATTTTCATAAGGTGTAATGCTTATTTCAGGTACTCTTATTTCAATTTTAAAGCAAAAATCGTTGTCTTCAAGTCTAGGTGGTTTAAGACGAACAGAATTCCAGTTAGTAGACTGGAAGTTCTCGAAATGAGAGTAGTCGGAGGGTTCCTCAATGTCAATTTTCTCATCGAAGATTACTAGCGCATCTCTAATCATTAAATTACAAAAATGCTCTGAAAGTCTTTTGGGAATGCCAGCATCCATAAGTTGCTTTAGATATACCTCGTCTATATTGAATTTAGGATAATCGTTATGGTAATCTTGAACATAAACATTGTCTGATATATAAGAATATACATTAGAGTATCTGCTTTTATAAATATAATTTTTGCTTTTAGGGTCTTTCTCGTCATCTGTTCTATCATCAACACCTTGTGATATAATATCAAACCTAGTATCATGACCTGATAGTTGACCTTTTAGAATAGAAGTTCCGGCTGATAAAGCAAGTATAATAGGGGTCATTGGAATAATTAAGTCATAAGCAAGTTTTGAGAGATTAAGCGAGCAAAATCCAAGAGTAATCTGGAAGCAGCAGCAACCCATAGCGAATGCCATACAATCCATAGTTATCATTCCTGGGTTTGGCTCATCCTCTGTTTTTACTGTTAAGTTTGTTTTAGTGTCTTTATAAATAGGAATTTGAATATCTACCTTTTTTCCTCTTCTGTCACGTATATTCTTGGCTAATGTTCCAAATCTAGGATGCGATGTAAAGCATTTGTCTGGAATCCATTTACTATTCATAAAAGGGTTTTCTGTCAGAGTTGAAGAGTGGAAAAATCCAGGAATTTTTGACTCATGGTCTGAGTCTTTAATAAAATTCTTAGTTCCTAACATACCAAAACTTCCTAAGGCAAGAAAGTCTCCTTCTAATAGTTTCATTTTTACAAATTTCCATAAGTTTTCCATTGATAATTCAAGGGTAACTACTTCACTGTATAGAAAAGGTTTATTAGGAACAACTTCAATCATCCACTTTCCAAACTCTGGTTGAAAAATATAATCAGGATTTTCATCATGGTGAACAGAAATATCATGAAATATATCCTCTTGAGCTGATAAATTAATTTGACATACTTTTTTTTCGTCATCAATATGAATTTTATGGAATTCAAATTCATATCCAAATTTTGGGCCCATACAGCCTTTTTCTATTGAGTTCATCCATTTGATGATTTGTTTGATCGCTTGATCCTTAATGTACTTATGATACTTTTTTGATTCCTCCCACGATAGGGCTTTTCCATTTATTTTCAGAAATGCCATTAAATATATAAATAATAATTATTCATCATCATCTGGATTATATTTAAAATTTATTAAAGTCTCCAAAATTGAATAATTTATTAATACATAATCTTTTATAAAATTAAATTTTTTTAGTATTAATTAATATATTTAAAATGATTACTCATTAAAATAACATACTATTACATATTAAGACTATTAAAAATGCATATTAAATATATAATTTTAATGTCTTTAATCAAATAAATCAAATATTTCAAATTTTATTAATCTTCAATATCAAGACTTTTTCTTTTGCTATTTATCAAACAGTAACCTCTAATTCTACTTATCATCAATATCAAGTAGTCTTAAAAATTCTGTTAACCTTTCTCTTTCAAGTTTTTTAAACGGTTCTGAGTTAATACTTGCTGATTTATTTTCTTTTTTCAAGTCAACAATTTTCTTATGCTTAACTAGAATTGTTTGTAAATGTCTTGGGATAATTGTTTTTGTCTCAGGTAAGTTATTTTTGTTACTATTTTGTTGTTTCTTTTCCATTTCTTTAGCTTCTTCTTCCTTTTTATCTATAGTAGTTCTTAAAAACTCTGCCATTCTCCATAGTCTTACTTTTCCTTTTTCGTTACCAGTTATAAAGACATGCTCATGTCTATTGAAGGCTATATGATTAATAGGAATCTCCTTGTATTTCTTTTCATAAATTGCTTTCTTCCTATTTCTATTTAAGTCAAAGAACTTAATGTCTCCCTGAACGGTTACACACGCGAAGATGACCGAACACCAAGGAGACCATGTTATATCCCCTACCGAGTTTTGCAAATCGAATATGATAAGCGGAGCCAAAACATTTAAATGCCAAATTTTAACAGTCCAGTCAGCGGAGCAACTTGCAAAGATCTTTTCGTGATAAGGGTTCCAGGTTACTGTATATACTCCCATTGAATGACCTTCGTAGGATTGGATATAGTGTCCTCTATGCTTAACAGAGCATAAGTAGATATGACCTTCTTCAGTTCCTAAAACAAAAAGATTCTCATATCCTTTATGCTTATTAAAATCAAAGCACATTCCACCTGCATTTCCAAAAGTAAACGTTGATGAGTCACCATCTCCCTTATTAGAGTTAATGTTATCTGTTCCAGATTGTAAAAGTTCAGGGTTTTGATTCTCAGAGTATTTTAATAATATAATTTCTTCTGATTCCAATGTATTTTTATTAGTAAAAAATGACCATCGGTTGATTTTACCATCAGAGCTTATTGAGTAGAATTCATATTCACTTGGTTTATAAATGTGATACCATTTTACTTGCCATACTGGGTCCATGTGTCTTTGAGTACGAATATCACAGGTAATAACTGGTCCTTTAATTTTTTGTTTAATATCAAATACAGAAATTGTTCCGTCATACATACCAGCAACTAATAATGAGAACTCAACAGGATGAAAGTCAAGACATAAGACTCCGGAGTCTGTAGTATATCTTACTTCAGGATAGTAATTATTTTTAACAGAAAATACATATATGTAGCCATGTTCTAAAGTATCATCACTCTTATCGTTAGTTTCATCGCTTTTCTCATCTCTCTTCTTTGGGAAATTATAACTTCCATAACCTACTGCAAATAAATCTTCAAACTGGGGATTCCAGCACAAAGCAGTTACTGATCGATTTCTAACATTTGCATTATGAGGGAAGGCCAAAAGCATAAAGATTTGCTTATTGTCTATTAAGTCTTTTTCCTTATTCCATTCTCTGTAGTAATAATATGCTTCCCCGTTTAATATTTTCATTATTTGCTTTTCGACAAGTTTTAATGTCTTTAAAAGACTATTTCTTGAAAGAGCTCCACCCTTTTCATCATCAGTCTTCTTCTTTTCTTTAGGAATAATTCTTCCAAAGTTTTGGATCATTTCTTCTCGTTTTCTTTGCTCCTCATTTGCAATATAAATACCTAAATATTTGTCGAAAATATCCCATTTGTGGAGTATTCCAGAGTGATTATTCTTTTCTAATTTGAGTGTTTCGACTTCTCTAGAAATAATAGGAGGGTTAATACTTTGAGATGTTCTTTCAGCAAAAGTAAGTTGATTTCTCATTGATTTTACGGCCTCTGATTCATTCTCGCTAAATTCTCTACACTCTTTTGTAAAATTTTTCTTTATTTTATTTTTCTTCTTATGATATTCAATGAGTTCGTTGTATTTTTTATCATCTTTATGGACTATCGATGATTCTAAATCAAGAACAGAAATAAAATTTTCGTCTTCTTCAAGTACTTTATAACCTAATTCGTAGTAGTTGTAGTACACTCTGTTTTTTCCAAAGCATGGATCTTTCAACGAAAGTGTTTTTGTTACCTTGTCTTTAACATTGATAATTTCTTTCTCTTTCTCCTTTTCTTGGTTGGTGTCGGTTAGAGGAGGTTTTATTGAATTTTTCCTTATTGAGTTGGAGCGAACAGCTTTTTTCATTATTTAATTAATTATTTAAATAATAATAAGTTATATCTAAATTATAATATTTAAATTTCTGATCATTATAATTATTTATTTATATATTAATAATACGAACGTTATGAATGACTTCTAAAATTTAAATACAATAAGTAGTTATTATTTATATAAATAGTCTAAAATTCTTTCTTTTATTAAAGCTGATTCTCTTATTTATAAGTTACCTAAGAAAAATAGCTTACAATAATTTATTATTGCTCTCATTACTTTTTTGTTATATGTTTCTTTTTCTTGAGAAGTAATTTCCTTAGATTTATTTTCCGGGAATTACGCTTTAGAATCTCCTTCATAATATTAAATTTACTAAAAAAATCATTTATAACACTGTTTTCTGTATCTTCCGCATCTAAATCTAAAGAAATATTTTCAGAAGACTCATCAATATTAGCCTTTAAATTTAAAAGATTATTAAAATTATAATAATTATTTATGAATATTACATCTTCTATTTCTAACTCATAAGAAGCTTCAGACGAGTTTGAATTATCTAATAGTAATATATGATTATCTTCAGATGAGTATTGCTTATTAAATAAAGACTTCTTGTGATCATTATTGCTTGAGTTAGAATGAATTGATTTATTAGGATTTTTAACCTTTTTAATTATGTTGACTTTTTCAAACGTATTATTAGTTGACAAGTCCATACTTTGATTTTTTACTCCTGACTTCAAGTGACTACTACTTTGATTAAACGAAGTATCTCTATAATAATATCAACAAAAGTATAAATATAATAAAAATAAATTAACTATTAAAAAATAATATCAATTACTTATTATGACTATGATAATTATCATCAACAACGTTTATATGTTCGAATGTATCGTCATCTTTACGAGTATTCCTAATCACTTCGATATTTGCTGACAATAATCTAGAACGCCTTTTAACATATTGGTCGAAGGATATTATATCATCACTCTAATATTATGTTAATTTAACTAGTTACCGTATCTTCAATTTTAAAAATATCAATCTTATTTAAAAACTCTACATCAAAAGCTAATATCCCCTTCGAAGGTAAAATGCATGTATTCGAAACAAATTGTGTTTTTGGGAATTTAAACTTATCTTGATCTTTTTTTTTATTGCAGACATTATATAACTTATAGTCAAGTTTATACCCACCTCTAAATTAAATATTATTTACCTAATACTAATATTATTATCTATTTCCATAAATAAAGTATAGCATGGTAGTAATCTAGAAGCTGTGTAAATTGAGCGAATGAAAGTAGACGCCTTTTTCATAAAGTATTTTAGGTCTACGTTATTTTGATCAAGACTATTATTATATTAATGATAAAGTATGTAAATGTTAATTTATATTAATTACTCAGAGTTTAATGTAAAATTCCATGTCTCTATAAGTAATCTTGCTGAGTTTTTATTATAAAATATATCTAGAATAAATTCCTTATTCTTTTTATTTGATTTTAAACATTCATATTCGTCAGAAAATACTTCGTCTAAATCAAAATTGATTTGCTCTATTGTTAAAAACAAAAACTTAATAATTTGACTTACTTTTGAGTTAATCTTTTCAGATCGTTTATCAGAGCTTTTATCAGTTGATTTACTGATTTTATTAATGAAAATCCGTTTATTTAGAATGATTTCAAAAGACTTTTTAATAATATCTTCGGAGTATTTAATGAATTCTACTACTTCACCATCACTAATTTTTTCTTCCATTAAAATTAATATTTTAAAATTATTCCGTTTTATACACTTTTATCTAATTTATTTATGTTGTTTTATACAGATTTATACAGTTTAATTATTTTTTATTGATATTCAATAATCAAACTAAAAATGTTAAATAAATATATAATAAATATATGAATTATTATTCAAATTAATAGCTTAAATATTAAATATATTTCTTAAATTTAAATAGTTATAATAAAAATAAAATAAAATTATTATTAATTTATTTTCATTCAATCTTGTTTTCAATCTTGTATTCTTTCTGGTTTTCGAGCTTGTTTTCAATCTTGTTATCATTAATATCTTTTTCACTTATCAAATGATATAGAAACCGAATTCCACAATTAATTCTAAAAATATAAGGTGTGAATTTATATTCGATAAGTATTAATTCAATTTATTTTCTATTAGTATTGATTCAATTTCAATTTATTTTAAGGAATTTTCCATTTATTTTTTTATTTATATGTTCATTTTTACATGTTTTACATTA
>Ga0100379_10005386_pt1 | contig 11027 bp, 16 predicted proteins | sample CryGeymeta201503_FD_80418 | JGI IMG/M metagenome (GOLD analysis project Ga0100379, IMG submission 80418) | Groundwater microbial communities from Crystal Geyser aquifers in Utah, USA - Crystal Geyser metaG 2015-03 | ecosystem: Environmental > Aquatic > Deep subsurface > Groundwater | place...
AATAGTAACTTTATAAATTTAATATTTAAATAAATTATATATAAGATTATATTATGATATTTAAATTAAACAAATTATAATTTTAATTACAATTTTAATTAGAATAAATATATAATAATTAATTTAAATTTATTATAATACTAAAAAATGAAGTTCATTATTTTCATCGCTGCAGCCCTTTACATGATTCAAGTTGTCTTAGGATTTAACTGTGCAAGCACTAATTGCATTATGGATGGAGGAAAAGACCAAAAATGCTGTACTAAATCCACTCCTAAAGGAAAAGTTGGAGCCTGCGTAAGACACGACACCAAATGCCCTACCGGATTCACCAAAACTGCAAGAACCTTCAGAAGAAGACATAGAAGACATTAACAAATAGAATAATTATAGAATAATTATTATCATTTTAATGCTTTAAACATTTAACTTTTCAATTTTCTTATTTAATTATAACTATAAAGTATTATAAACTTATTATTATATAAATATCTTAGTTGAAAAATCAAAGAGAGGTGTTACTAATTTTAGTTATTAATGTGAAGATATGATTTATAATTAAAGGTATGATTTAGAAGTAATAATATTGATTACTTATTCAATAATATGGTAATATTCGTATAGATATCTAAATTATTGCTTTCCATGATTTATTTAAGTTATTTTAAGTATGAACTTCGAAAGTAATAATATAATTTGATATTATATTATTTGATATTATTTGATATTATTAAATTAATGAATAATAATTTAAAAATGAAACGTGTTTAATTAAAATGAATTTATTACTTTATTATTAATAATATTAAGAATATTTACGATTATTTATCAATTTTAATCAAAAAGATCAAAAGGAGTTAACTGATCAGAAGCTTTATTCGTATTTAAATTTGCATTTGTATTAGGGTTTGAATTAAAGTTCATATTGTTCATATTATTGTCTATGTAAATTAAGATTATTATAATACCATAATTATTGTTTTTATTTATGTTATGAAAATCCTTCTGGTTATTATTATCATGCATTCCACCTAGATTTCCTTGACCACCTTGATGACCCATATCAAAATTACCTTGAAATCCTCCTTGTTGCTCTCCATGATTGATATTCATATTATTATTAGCGTAGTCACCATAGTTATTGTTATTACGGCCCCATTCACTTTCTCCAAAGTTTTGATTCTGATAAGGATTTTGACCTTGGGTTTGACCGCCCATCATGAATTGTTGATTATTCATGTTGTTAAAATTATTCATGTTGTTTCTGTTATTATTACCAATATAGCTTTCTTTAGGATCAAATTGGCTATCTATAAATTAATTATTATTATATTATAATATATGTGGGATTTACCTAATAGACTATCTAAATCAACTAATTTAGATTGTTTATGGGTATTTTGAGCAATTTGATTGTTGTTACCTTGATTACCTTGATTATTATACATGCTGTTATTCATGTTATGCATGTTATTCATGTTATTTGAGTTGTTGTTAAAGTTATTTGTATTAGTATTAGTGTTGTTATCAAAGTTAAATAGATTGTTTGAATTTGTATTATTATTATTCTGAACATTAGAAGAATTATTATTATAAACAGGAGAATTATTACTATTACTTGTAAAATCTGGATATAAATTATTACTATTCTGCATATTATTCATACTGTTACTATTGTTATTTACCACTACATCAGGAACAGCAAAGAAATCAATACCAAGATTATTAAGTATATTCTTATTACTATCAAAACTACTTTTCTTAGCTTGTTCTGTTGGAACAGTAAGTTTATTAACATCAACTAAGTTTCCTGATTGGAATTTTACTTGAGAGTTATTCTTCATATTATTATTATGAACATCGAAGTCTTCATCTTCATCGCATTCGAAATTGAAATCTTTTTCATCGAAAAAGTTTACTTTGCTGTCTTCTTCTTCGCGCTTAGAGGATTTTGGTTTGCTTTCTTTTTCTTTAACTTTCTCTTTGATTTTAGTTGTTGCGACTACTTCCTTTACATCTGATTTTTTTATGACTTTGTCATGTGTGTCTTTTGTTTCTTTAGTATCTTTTTCTTTATCTTTCTTTTCTTCAGCGCTTGATTCTTTATACTTTAATCTTCCGTGTTTTTCTATAAAATAAAAATTAAATGATAAATTAAGTATTAAAGAAGAGAATATCAATTTTCTTTTTATTATTGACTTATCTTACCTTCATTCATTAAATAAGTAAAGGTATGACCACCTATTTTCATTTCATATTTATTTTCGGCTGTTTGTGAAATATTGACTAAATTCTTCTGAAGAGTGAATGAATAGCTAAAATCTGAATCAAAAATTGATCTATTCATTAATTTCAAAATAAGTTATGAAAATATTTGGATAATTATAGTAATTTAAATATAATTTACCCTTCATCCTCTGTAACTAAAGCCCCATTATATACAATTTTTCTCTTTGCACTTACTTTCGAATGAAATAGCTCAATTTTTCTGTGTTTATCATTTAATACAAACTCCCAGCTATAATATTTCTTAGACCTGTTTTGAGTATTATATAATAAATATTATTAAAGTAATTATACGATTTAATTGTCTTTCCAACATCTTTTTCTGAATAATATAAGTTTTTTATATTAAGATTTGAAGTCATTTTTATCTTTTGATTTAGAATTACTAATAAAATTAAAATAATAATAAAAACATTTACTAGTAATTAAAATATATTATATTTGTATCATATTAATTATTAATATGATGATATTAACATAATTAATACATAATTATTTAACCATATAAATATATTAATAATAGCACATGAAATAAATAATCATATTCTTAATCGATCTCATCTAAAATCTTTGATAATTCACTATTATCCAATGTCAACTTTAATTTATCCCAGTAATTATTATCAATGTAAGGCTTGTCGTTTTGATTTTGAAAATCCATTGCAGCTTTTAAGTATTTGCTTTCGAAGCTCCCACTTAAACTAAGTTGATCTTCTTTGTTTTCTTTGCCATATGTTTCTATTGAGATTTCCATATTCTTATTGTTGTTATTATTGTTATTGTTTTCTTTTTTATCTTCTTCTTTTTTATCTTCATCATCATTCTTATAAAGTAATTAATATGTTATATTATATTATTAATAGTTTTAGTAATATAGAAAAATATTAATTCAACTTACATCTTCAAAGTTCTTCAAATAATCTTCATTGGTAAGAGTTCTTCTATACTAAAATTCCAATTAATATTTATAATGATATATTTTATTATATATTAATTATAAAAATAATTACCTTCTTAGGTGCAGGTTTCTTAATCTCATCACATAGTTTCTTTTCATATTGCAAAGCATGACTTTCAATATATTCTTCGTAAAAGTATTCCCAATCACCGTTAAACTTAGAAGAGAAATTATCAACTGTTCTAAGATTCTTTAGATTTTTAGCCAATATTACTAGACTAGATAAGTAGCCTTGATTTATGCTGTTACTTGTTCTAATTAAAGATGTTAAGTTAGTTAGTGAAATTAAGTTAAATAAGTTAAGATATTTAGTAAATGTAATAGTGTATTTTACAATGTAAACTTGTATTTTGGAGTTTTGTCATAGTATATTCTTATTTGTTCCAATAAATTAAAATCGTTGATAATCTATCATATAAATTGTTAAATAATTAAACTTACAAAATTAGTTAAAGAATAGTTAAGTTCATAATTTTCTGTCAAGTATATCAAAAGAATATTACAACTTGATTGATAAATATTATTCCATTCATATGTGAAATAGTAATCCTAAAGAATAAGTAATGATATAAGTATTGATATAAGTATTGATATAAGTATTGATTCAAATATATACCAATAATAATTTGAAGAATCCAGAATTTATTATTAAAATTGGAAGGTGCTCTCTTAAGTAATGAGATGTTGATAATAAATTATATATTAACTCAACAATACAAATTCTCTTACTACCTAATATTGGAACTTTATCTTTATTAATATCATTTTTCATATCAAAATGACTCATGATATTAGAATATTCACTCAAAAGTCTGTCCTCAAACAAATATTTTTGTTCTAAACATTTTATTGAGACTTCTGAAAGTTAATAAAAATTATAAAAATATTGCAAATAACTATAAAAATATTATTAATTTATATAAAGAATTTAAATTCACTTTTTTTAAAATCAAGAATACCTTCTGTTGATTCTTTATGTTTTATCACAACTTCTCTGTCATTTTCATTTGTATTACTCAAGTCTAATTTTATTTTTTCTTCTGTTTCTAAGCTATTTTCATCATTATTATTATTATTTTCTGGATTAGATTTTAGTATCAATATTATAATTTGTATTGTTTTATCAAAATAGAAATCATAAATTGCTTTGTTATCAATATTTTTTAATAACACATTAACAACATCTAACTTTATCTTCATTAATATTTCAATATTATATTTTTCTTGCATTATTTCAGTTAAGACATAAAATACATTGTCTACTTCCTTTAAAATAAGATAATAAGATAATATATGATTTTACTTCAAAATCCTGAGAGCTAAGTTTTAAAAATAATGCTTTTATTATATCTGTTCTTTTTTCTAAAGTCTTAGCATTCTCTAATGTATGTTCTTTATCCGTATTAATCGTAAGAATTTTAGGAATTAAATCAATCACTCTATGTTTACTCCATTTAAGAATTAGATCTATAACATCAGGTCTGAATTCGAAGAAATAGTTCAGAAGCTGTAATTAAATATGTTTGTTAATGATATTAGTAGTATTTATGTTAGTAATAATATTATAATTAACGTTTTTAATTTACAATGTCATTATTTCTATAAAAAAGAAAGTTTAGTATTTTCACGAAGTAGCCTACTAGAACATAATTTAATTCTTTATCAGTGTCCAAAAAATTAAACATATAGTCTAATAACTCTATATTTTTCTTAATTTTTTCAACTCCTTTATCGATTTCTATGGAAATGTCACTGCTATTACTTCCACTATCTGAATCAGATCTTTGACGTTTCTTTTCTATATATAATTATTTAATAATATAATACCTTTTGGTTTATCAATAATTATATCGTTATTATTATTTCCTTCTATTTCTTTATCTTCATATTCAAATGTAAAGAATTGTTCTGTAATAAAATTAGCATCAGAACATATAATTTCAGTGCATTTCCAAGGATAAACGTGAGCAATTTTTTGATCGTCAAGTAAAGGTTCTATCAATACGTAATTTAAAACATTTTTAAGCTGATTTTTGTTAAAACTTAATAAAAAGTAAGTATTAATTTAATAGTTAGATGATTTTATTTGTAAGATTACTAGTTGAATAAGTAATTTTTTTGGTATTTAAGTTCTGTAATAAGTTCTTCTTGATCTAGTACTTCTTCTAGTTTACATTTATTATCCTTTTCGAGTAATTCATTAAGTTTGCTCTTCTTATTAAACATGTTTTCATTCGAATTAAGATTAGTTTCACTAATATCCATATTTATTAATATTAAATTTATTTCTAATATTAATAAAACCTTTCAAGACATATAATAAATACAATACATAAATTAAATAATAAATTAAATCACAATATATAATAAAAGAGTTACTATTAGTTTCAAATTATGTGCTATATAATAATATTTATATAATTAGTATTTAGTGTATTTAGTGCATTATTTTTTTTAATTATAGTATAACTAGTATAAATGTGGCGGGACGACCTAACAATCGAAGAATTAGAAATGATTGCCGAGAATGAAATAATAGAAATTGTTCCTAACTTTAAAAAGGAAGAGATTAATTTAGTCTCTGTAATTATATAATTTATATATAAATAATAATAACTTACTAATACTATTTTTAGGGAATAGTAGGTCCTTTTAAACCAAATAAACCAACTAAAATTCCCTTATGGTTAGCTTTACAGTTTAAAAAGAATAAAAAGTGTAAGATAATCCCACCTATGTGGCTTGACCTCAAGTTTTTAAAAAATATATTAGATAAGGAAGTTGAGAATGAAGGAGGATTACAAGAAATGCCATATTATTTTATTGAAATATGTCAAATATTATTTAATAAAGCAGAAGATGATATTCATGAGTGCAAACAAATAAAATCCTTAATGGAAGACCTTACAACAATTAGAAATGGAAAGATAATGAAATACTTAGAAAGTCTACATATAATGGATAGTTTATATATCAAATTAAATAATATTTGCGCAAGAGAAATTGAAACAATAAGATTATTGATAATGGAAGTGTTTAATAAAAAGCTACAAATAATTAATGTACAAAATTATGAAACGTATATTCCTAATACAACAGATAATAGTAGTCAAGGCTTTATGAACTCTCAAGATTTTAGTTAGTAGAGATATTAAATTAATGTGAATAATTAAGTTAAGAAGTTAAGAAAAAAGAGATAGAAAATAGATAATCAAAATTAATAATTGGCGTTTTTAATAAATATAAAAGTATTTATAATAATTCAAGTTAAGTTATTGTCATGTATATGATTTATATTATCGATAATAATCATTTATAAAATATAATAAATTCTACTTATTTAATTCAAATAATTAAATATTATAAAATATACAAAAAACTTATATAATTAAATTTATAATATTATATAATAATATAAAAACAATAATTATATATAAAACTATTAATTAAAATTAAGAAAATAATTATATTAACTATTAAAATCTAAGGAGCGAATCATTCTCATTATCATTTACTCATATTTTTATTTTGCAAAGTTCTAAATAAATCATAAATTATATATTAAATAGTTAAATTACCTTAAATTGATTTTCAGTTGACATAGGATTGTATGAAATTAAATTTAGTTGTAAATCGTAATTATAACTGAGGTTCTCACTTCTCATAAAGGCGTTATGAATAAAAATGTAATTTCCTGGTAGAGTTGACTCAATTCTTTCAACTTTTGCAATTCCATTTTCTTTGGTGTCAACCTTGTAAACGTCATTTTTGTACTGCGAACCATCATATCCTCCACATAGTAACATAGAAGTCTCAGTAAGATTAATAATTCCCATGGCGCATAACTTAAGGTTAATATTCATATTATCAAAGTTAACAAGAGTCCAACCTTTAGAAGTGTCATTGAGATCAAGAATATCAACTGAGTTCAAATATTGTCCTACTTTAACATCGTTAATTTTAAATCCTGAGAAACAGTATATGTATCTTTGATTAATATAGGAAAGTGCAGCGTTAGCTCTAATGTCGTTGAGTTTGGGTAGGGATTTCCATGTATTATTATTCATATTTGTAATTTCAGCATTTTGATTAAAGAATCCGGAACATACTAGGACGCTGTCTTTATCTTTAAGGTGAATTACATTGTGTCTTTCTCTTGCTTCAATCATGTTGGGATAGCTCATAATATTAATCTCATATTCGTTTGATTGAGTATTCTTCTTAGAGAACAACATTAAATAGCAAAAGGATGTACTTTGTCTATCTTTATATCCTCCAGTAATAAGGATGGAGGTACCTAAGTTTACGTATCGAGAATTGTCTGGGAAGGTAGTGAAAACATTGGAAGTATCTATGAAGTTGGAATTGTTTATTTTAACTTGTTTGAAAACTTTGGTTTTAGTATCGAAGATAACAAGTTCAGAGCTCTTTTGTTTGAGGGATATCATTAGTTCGTACTCTGAGTTAAATCTTCTGAATAAGCTTAGCTTGTCATTTGACATGTTATCGTTTGAGATTTTAACTTCTTTTACATTATTTAATAGAGAATAAACATCATCTTTTTTGTCGACACTTCCTATATTTATTTTTCCACTTGGGTTAGGAATATTAACCATTGGTTTCTCGTCCTTAACTTCGAATGTATCTAACCCCTTTTGAAGTAGACTTTGAGTATACTTGATTTTTCCGGAAATTTCTAAAAATACAGAGTCTAAGTTTTTGAGTTTGTCTGCATAGCTTACATGTTTTTCGAATGAATCTAATTTTTGCTCTAATTGATTTTGATTTCCTTCAACTTTGCCTATTAATTCGTTTAAACTTTCAGATGTTTTTTCGAACTCTTTTTTCATCTTTCCTAATACTTCATGTTTAACTGCTTCTACTTTGTCAACTCTGTTTAAGATTTCCCAGTCTCTTGAATGTTTTAAAATCTTGTTTTGTACTAAAAAATATGTAAATAAATATTAATTTTATTATAATTACAGTCTTCTAGCTCATAATTCTTCTGGTTAATCTTGTTTAAGGTTTCCTTGTTTAAGCCTGACTTTAGACCATCAGTAGCTAAGACTCTTAGATTTTTCTCCTCGTTAATCAACTCCTCAATTTTAATTTTTATAAGCTCTAAGTTACTTATTCTTCTTTGGAATAGGTTATTAATTAAGTTTTCGTGAGCTTCTGATTGGGTTTTTATATTGTTATTCTGAGCGATTTTGATTGTTTCTATTACTTTCGACTTTAAGTCATCAGCTTCGAGTTTTTGTTTGTTAAGATACTCATCTATTCTGTTTTTGGCTTGTGGTAAGTGGTCAGAATGGTAGTCGATAACACAGTTATTACATATTACCAAATTACACTTTGAACAAAATCTGTCAGCTGGAACATCCTGAGAATACATCTTACGATGGTCATCACACATAAGGTCTAATATATTGTCTTTTATCATTATAGACTTGTTTATAAAATCTAAATATTAATGAATAAGTTAATTAAAATTTAATTACTGTCCATATCATTTGAAAATGACTGTCCAATTCCTGGCTTCTGGTTAGGGTCAAATTTATTATTTTTGTTAGAGTCAAAGCCAGTGTTGGGTAAGCCGCTACCAAATCCAGGTTGGAACGAAGGAATCTGAAAATTCATTGATTCCCTTGTTTTGTCTACTTCAATTGGTTTACCGTCTTTATCAGTTTGTTTTCCATCTTTATTTAAATAGTGAGACATGTTGAAAGATTCTCTTAGGTCTAAATCTTTATTAATCATGAAAGAAACAGAATTAGGATTGAAGGGCTCAGGATCTATATAAGTTATATTAATTATATTGATTACTAAATTGCATTGAAGGGTTAAAACCCCCTCGATAGCCGGATTCTGGGTTAATTTCATCATTTTGTTTGATGTTTGGGTCATTTTGTTTATTGTCACTCATTTATTATTAACTAATAAAATTTGAATAATAAATATTAAAGAAATATTAGAGATAAAAGTATATGTTTATTAAATTCTAATAAATACGTACTGAGTAATTAATTTAATAATCAATTTTATATATAGTCAATTTTTATATGATCGAACTTATTATATTATATTGTTGAAAGTTTAACTGTTAGTTATTTTTGAGAGAAACACAACTAATTTTAGGAATAAATTATTAATTCGAATTAATAGTATATTACTTAATTTATTACTTATTATACTATAATAAATTATAAAAATGTTTATAATTGTTTTTAATTGTTATTAATTGCTTTTAAAATTTACTACTTATCATATTATTTTATTGTTGATTCTTTCTTATGGATGAAAAAGTAATTCCATAATCACATAATAAAACTCTTTGTCTTTATATGCTTTTCCTGTTAACTTTGACTTAAGTTTGTTTTTATCTATGCTTTTCAAAATTTTATCCACTTCTTCAGATTTTTTTCTTCTTCCGTACAAAGTTGTTACTTCTTCAAAGGCTTCCTTAAATGTTTGATCATGTTTTAGAGCTTTTAAAAATTTATTTATTATCGTAATATTTAAAGCATTTTTATGTTCTTCCATGAGTACATGAGCAGTGTCGTAATAAAATAAGCTCTTATCGATTTTTTTTACTAAGTTTAATATGTCTTCGCTACCTTCACCTTCAAATATTCTTTTGAAATTTGAAAGATTAATCATTGCATATTTGATTGTTTGATCATCATTTGTAAAATATTGCCAAGAAAGTTTATACAAAGATCTAATTATTTTTTGTATAATTTTTGGAATTTCCTGTTTTTCACTTGTTAAGAAATTTTCGAGAATATTTTTAATTTGGACTAATGTTTCATCCATTTTGGGATCATCTTTAAAGTCATCCAAATCTTTATATAAATATAAAAACATTTTCATAAAACTATCAATATTGTCTTGGACTAATGTATGAAGGTTTTTACTTCCAAAGAAAATTATCATATACAAATTTGTTAAATTGTTTATAGCTTTGCTATTTCTTATACTTCTTCTTTTAGTAATTTCAGGGTTGCTATTGCCATTCATTATAAAAGTTTAATTAACTTATTTAATTAATAACTATAATAAATGAAAATAGTATCACTAAATTCATAAAATTATAATACTTACTTTATTTTTTTAAAATGGAAAGACTTAACGTAGTAATCCAAAGCTTTATTGTAATCGTTTGCTATATACATAATATTACCCAAGCAAAAATCGAAATCTCCAGCAACTTCATTTATAAAATCGAACCTCAATGATTCTTCAAATTTTACAAGTTCTTCAACTATATTTATATTCACTAAATTCTCACATGATGTTAAAGAAAAACTATTTAAATTATATTTTTTAATGTAAGACTCTAAAAGTCCTTTATCCTTTTCTAGTTTTTCTATCATTAGTTCGAATCTATTTTCTTTATATTGCTTACTTAATAATTTGTTGCTAACTTTATGTATGTCATCTATATCTCCAGTGAATTTAAATATATACTTTAAAAGATTTTTTTTATGTATTTTATTAAATTTATTAGCTTGGCCATTTATTTTATTGTAATTATGATTTGGCTGTATTAGTTGTTGAGGCTGAGGATTAAGAAATTGATGAGGATTAGGCTGTATAAGGGTAGTATGAGTATGATGATGAATTTCCAACTTGCTAACTAATTTATTTGCGTCTTCTATAATCTTACTTGAAGAATTGTGATTGTGCTTATTTACACCGTTATCTAAGTTTTCACATTTCTTATGAAGGATATCCCAAAAACAATCTTTTAAACCACCACAATCTTTTGGAGTTAAGTATA
>Ga0100379_10005391_pt1 | contig 11024 bp, 10 predicted proteins | sample CryGeymeta201503_FD_80418 | JGI IMG/M metagenome (GOLD analysis project Ga0100379, IMG submission 80418) | Groundwater microbial communities from Crystal Geyser aquifers in Utah, USA - Crystal Geyser metaG 2015-03 | ecosystem: Environmental > Aquatic > Deep subsurface > Groundwater | place...
GGCCACCGAAATCACCGCCCGCATCCGGTTAAAGGAACAGGAAAAAACCGTTGAAAGCGGCGCATTGTGGTACGAAGAAGCTCTGCCTGCAGAAACGGTGCTGGCCAGCTTGGTGGTAGCAGCGACGGTCAAATCCAATCCGACTGAGGTTTTCGATACTGTAATGACCCTGACGGCAAAGACCCTCCAGTTTGGCGGAAATGCTACTGTTGGGCGTGGCCTGTGCAAGGCGACGCTTGCTTAGGAGGCCAGCCATGAAAACCCTCGAACAAGAATTCGCCAAGCAGATATATGATCAGGTCAAAGCGTATGGCGACCTGTATCCCAAAGAAGACCTGGGGAAAAACAAAGTACGCAAGCAATACGGCTCGATGGCGCACAAACTGCCTATCCTGGTGCGCACCGCCGGCCTAACACAGGCGCTGGCCTTTGTAGACAGCCGCAAAGAACCTCAACGAGACCTATTAAAACACATCGCTGGAGTCGTGGCAGGATGCGAGAAAGATGAATTCCTGAGGATGAGCCGGGAAGCCGAATTACAGGAATACGTGTACCTGACCCGCAGAACCATGCTGGCGCTCAAATGGTTCAAGCGCTTTGCCCAGTCGGTGCTGGAGGTGGAAGCCACCGATGAGGGCGATGACAGAGGTGGATCATGAGCGGCTTTCGACGCAATGTTCTCGGTCAAATTTCCAGGCCCCCAGCCGATTCGCATACCGGGTTATGGCTGGATAAGTTCCTGAAAGACAAAGAGGATAATGCAAAGAGAAACCTGGTGAACGAAGCCGCAGATTTCAAGGTTTCCCCTCTCTATGTGAATTTTTACAACCGCTGGAAGCGGGCCTTGGAGGCGCGTGGGGCAGTGTGCAAACCGGCCAGGGTGTTGGGACGCCTGGCAATCAACCTCGGCGCGGAGGGCGTGCTGGAGACGGCCATCGCCCTGCACCACACCTACGGCGTGCCTTACATCCCCGGCAGCGCTCTCAAAGGTCTGGCATCCCATTACGCCATGAATCACCTGAATCCGGTGGAGTGGGGAAAGAAGAAGCCAGCCTTCCAGATTGTTTTTGGCGATACCAGCAGCGCCGGATATATCAACTTCTACGATGCGCTTTATATCCCCGGCAGCGGATACAAGGGCAAGGCTCTCTGGCCGGATGTTATCACGGTCCACCACCCGGACTATTACCAGAGTGGCAAAACCCCTCCCGCCGATTGGGACAGCCCCACCCCCATCCCCTTCCTGACCGCCACCGGTAATTTCCTCATCGCCCTGGAAGGGGTGGGAGAATGGGTGGAAGCGGCGTTCGAGATCCTGAAATTGGCGCTGAAAGAGGAAGGCATCGGCGCCAAAACATCCAGCGGTTATGGCCGGATGATTTTTATGAAAGAAGGGGGTGAGTCAATTACAGTCCCTCCCTCTGTCGCAGTTTCTTTTGCATTACAAAGGAAAGAAGTGCTGCAGGCTACGCCCCCGCCTGGACGAGTGCGCGGTACGGTGGTAGATGTTCGTGAGAACGGCCGCTATGGGAAAATTAACCCATCCCGCGGCGGCGCAGCCATTCGGGTGCACACCAAGCAACTGAGGCATGCAGGCCAACCTTTGGTGGATGGCCAAGTGGTTGAGTATCGCATCGGCAGTTATCAAGGCAATCCGCAGGCAGAAGATGTGGAAATCCTGCTCCAGCCAGATGGTTGAAAAAGGACACATCCAATGACTGTCCTCATCTCTCTCATCGGCGAACAGCCTATTCCCAATCTGCTGCCGATGCGCGCTTTGGATGCAGAACGAAATATTTTGGCATTTACCCCGACGACACAGCGAGTGGCGATAAACCTGAAAGCCATGATCCCAAATGCTGAGTTGTTTGAGATCGAGGCGTATGATTTGACTGAGGCGGTGAAGCAAACCAAATCGCTGTGCCAGTCAGGAACAATCGTGAACCTGACCGGCGGTACCAAGCCAATGGCGTTGGCTGCGTACGAGGCTGCCCGGTCGCTGCTGTTACCCGTTGTCTACCTTCAAAGCGAGGGTGGAAGCAGCGTGCTGTACCATTACGGTTTTCAAAATGGCGAGCCCGTGCAAGTTAAACGAGAAACCCTGGGAACATTGTTGAACATTGATGACTATCTGTTAGCGCATGGTCTGAAACCAACCGCTTATCAGGGTCCAGTTAATGCTCAAGAGGCTGGACTACGCCACTGGTTGGAAGCACATGTGGAGGAATGCCGTACAAATTTGGTCTTCGAGGCATTTGAATTGGATTTTGTATTGCGGCGTGGCAATCGCGTTGCAGTATTAGAAGCAAAAATGAAGCGCGATAACAATCGAACTGGAATTGATCAATTGAATACGGCCTGTGGGCGTTCGTATCTGGGTACTTACACTGGCAAAATCCTGGCTGTGAGCAAACCGCTTGGGTCTCAATTGTCTCATCTGGCTGAAGCGCGACAGATTAAAGTCGTTCATATTAGCGGTCAGGTAGAACGGCGCACTGGTCGTCTGATACTGTCGAGTGAAAGCCAGAAACGTTTATCGGCCATCTTGGAGAAAGCTCTCGGCTCGGCTACCGATGTCTGGACTTGAATAAATGGATCAAGTAAAGGCACTACTCAATGCACAATGAGGAAAAGCAGAGAAATCAACCGGTATGATCGCAAAAAATGCTACACTAATTATCACCCATTCAGCCCCCGATTTGGATGCCATTGGCTTTGTCTATTCGGCGCGCAAGGTTTTTAGCTTTGAAGTACCTGTTGAATGCAAGACTCCTACAAGGGAAGATCTACATGACTCCAATGTGATTGTAGGTGACATTGGCTTGCAAGGGTATGAAGACATTGGTCACAACCCTGCGCTGAACAATTTTGATCATCATTTCAGTCGCGCTGATCGTAGTGCCACTTTCTTGTTCAATAATACCTATCATGCCTTGCGGCAGGATATTGTGGACTACATTGAAGATGTTGATCTTCATGGTGGCAATGAAAAATCTGATACGACTCTTAAGGTAGCTACGATCGGGATTCGTGTACTACACGACGGAGAGGATTTGGTGATTCTAGCCGAGGGAGGCCGACTTCTAAAGTGGCTGGAGGAGACTGCTCATGAGCCTGGTAAGATGTCCGGTACATTGACTGAGACAGCGCAGGGTTATCTAAAAACTGGTCAAGAAGAGGTCCGCCTGATTCGAGAAGAATTGAAAACCATGCGGCGCTTTACGACAAGTAAGGGGCGGACAGTGGGATATCTGAAGACACGCTCTCCGGTTTTTTCCGTCGCAAAAGAAGAGATGTTTGCTCTGGGAATAGATATTGCAGTGGTGTACAACCCTGTTAAGAATCGCTATTCGATTGCTCGTAAGGCTCTTGGAGCAGAACGGATTAATCTCGAAGGAATTATAGAAGCCCTGAATGCTGCTGAGTGGCACAGGGGTTTACCTCGCGATCAACACTGGGGCGGACACGAGGATCGTATTGGTAGCCCAAGATCGGGGTCTATTCTCAGCGCTGATGAAGTGCTTAATATCGTAAAAGCGACTCTATGAAGTTGTTCGCTTGACGAGGCAAACTAATGTCTGTTTATCTCAGCAACGCTTTCTCTCTTAATATGCTGAAGGTCGGTTCTGAAGGGGTGCACGCTGATATCAACTTTGTCACCCCCGCTGATATCCCTGCGGACGCCATAAATATCATTGGCCATCCAGATATAGCGACAATTGTGTCAAGCATCCTAGAACGTGACATTCCGGTAAACCGCGTCACAGCTACTTTATGTGCAGGTGATATATTGTATGTTGTTCAGTATCGCGGCCCACGCCTCCCTGTGGGAGCAACCACACTCCCTGAAAACGCTAAGTTAGATTTTTATCGCGTGGCGCTGTGGATAGATGGAACACATCTTGCTCATCGTCTGCATTCTGCCAACCACATATAGCACAACAATGCACAATGAGGTGATTGGATTCTAATTTCGCAGATCGAGCGCTGGCCTCCCAAATTATTGAAAGGATATGAAAATGAAAGATAGGTTCCTTGCCTTTTTCGACCCCTTACGTTCTGTCATTTTATATATTATCGGTACAGCAGCCTTTACACTGGTTTTACAGGCAATATATGATTTAGCCAACCAACCCAACCAATTTCAAGGAGGTTATTGGTTGGCAATTGCTATGCTGTTCGTGGTTATATTAATTCTACTTATAAGTCGGATGCAACGAGGGGGTATGGGCCGCGTGAGCATTCGAGAAGAATTTAAGCCAAACAAACGCAAAGGATTGGTGCTTTTATTAGGGCCTACTGAAGCTTCCGCTCCCGCCTCAATTGAATATCATCTGCCAACCCTTCAATGTTGTTGGATGATAGCTACGAAAGAATCCATAAAGACGGCCGTTATATTAGCAGAGAAGTATGCGGGCCAGATTCCTAATCTTTATTGGGGTAGCCCAAATTACTTGGTAGACCCGGATCAGATTCAATCAACCTATGACATGATCGTTAGGATTCTGGATGTAGAGGCTATAGAAGCCGGCTTGAAGCGGAGCGATATCATTTCTGATATTACAGGAGGTGTCAAGCCCATGACTGCTGGCATGTCCTTGGCTTGTTTAGCCCGCAACTATGATATGCAGTATATGAAAGCCCCTCGTGACGCTTTAGGGCAAGTAGTCAAGGGAGGCATTCCAGAACCGATCCACATTGACACGACGCTTGTGCCAAGCGCTTCTTTGCCTATTTCATAATCTGACCATCACCTCCGGAAATTCCCATGCTCCTCTCCCTCCTCCTCCCCCTCACCTCCACCAACTGCTACCCCATCCTCGGCGCGTTGGGGCGGCCGGCCAATGCCTGGTTGCTGCGCGAACTGACCCGCCGCCAGCCTGATCTGGCGCAGTCGCTGCACGATGACAAGGGGGTGAAACCGTATACGGTTTCCACGCTGCTGGATGATCGCGGACGGCCACTTGCGGCAGGTGCATGGTTGCAGCCCGGCCAAAACTGCTGGTTGCGAGTGACGACATTCGAACAGCGCCTGTCCGAGATGCTGCTCGAAATGGTAAAGGATTTACCGGCGCGCCTTGCCCTGTACAAAATGGAATTCCGGCTGGATGGCTGGACGCTCGACCCGGCCCAGCATCCCTGGGCCGGGCAGACCTCCTTCGCCGCGCTGGCCCAGGCGGAGAAAGTGAATGGCCGCTCGCGGGAAGTGCGCCTGGAGTTCGCCAGTCCCACCGCCTTTCGTTCAGAGGGAGCGGATGTGCCGCTGCCCATCCCGGCGCTGATCCTGCGTAGCCACTGGCAGCGCTGGAACGCGGTCGTTCCCGAACCGATGCAGATCCATGCCGCCTGGCCGGAGTTCGCTGCGGCGTGCGTGAAGGTCAGCGAGTTGACCGCTGTCAATACCGAGCGCTGGGTTTTCGCCGAAGGGACGCGCGGCGCGGCGATCGGTTTCACCGGCACAGCCAGCCTCGCCCTGCTGTCAAAACACCAGTGCCTGAAATTGATTGAGGATGGTTTGAATCCCAGTGGTTACGCCGGCCACACCCTGATGCCTGAGCGCCAGTGCCGGGAGTGGGCGGCCTGCTGGGAAGGCGCCGATCGCGTGCTGCAATCCCTGGCGCAGTTCGCTTTCTATTGCGGTACGGGACACCATACGACGATCGGGATGGGGCAGACTCGGTGTCTGCACACTGCCAGGGATGATCAAAATCTTATCTATAGGAGGTAAAGGTGAAGGAACGTTTTCGCGATTTCTTTGACCCGTCGCGCTCGATACCTTTGTTCATCATCGGTACTGCTGCTCTTGCCTTAGGTTTACAGGCACTCTATGATTTCGCAAATAACCCGTCCCAATTTCAGGGTGGTTATTGGATTGCAATAGCCTTTCTCGTGATTGCAATTGCCATCATAACCCACTCTTGGCGCAAATCCCATTGGATCGGCTGGGTTGGGATTAGGGAAGAACTCAAGCCCAACCCCCGAAAGGGATTGATCGTATTGGTTGGCCCTACAGAAGCCTCTGCGCCAGCCTCCATTGACTATCACTTGCCTGCGCTTCAGTTCTGCTGGCTTATTGCTACTGTCGAATCACTCAAGACCGCTACAAAATTGTATGACGATTATCGTGAAAAAGCCCCCCATATATATTGGGGAGCGCCTAATTATGTAGTGGACCCAGATCAGATCCAAAGCACTTATGATATGGTGGTCAAGATCCTGGAGGTGGAGGCTGTTAATGCCGGTTTAAAGTCCAGTGATTTAATCGCTGACATGACTGGCGGAACCAAGCCAATGACGACTGGAATGGGATTGGCCTGCATGGCAAGGAATCTTGATATGGAGTATATGAAAGCACCTCGTGACAGCACAGGGCAAATCATAAGGGGAGCGAAAGTTGAGCCAATTCGAATTGATACTACTTTCATACCAGCAGCAAAACCGTTTGGCGAATGAACCATGTTTCTTATTAACTTTGGGCATCCGTTTACCTCTGAGCATCTTACCCGGGTAGAAGATCTTTCTGGGCAAAAGATTGAACGGGTTATTGCCGTGCCAGTACAGTTCGACAATCGACGACCCTTTCTTTCTCAGTTGCAGGAACTCATGGCGCGTGTTCCGCTTTCCCCGGAGCAATGGCAAACCGAGGCCATCCTGGTCAATCTTCCTTCCCTGAACTTCATCGCTGCTTTGCTGCTCGCCGAATTGCACGGGCGGATGGGATATTTCCCATCCATCATCCGCCTGCGACCGGTGGAGGGCAGCACTTCAACACGCTATGAGGTAGCTGAAATTTTGAACCTTGAGGCAGTACGCGCAGCCGCGCGGCAGACGAGATTCTAGTTTTAGAGTTCGAACTTTCTATGCTCACTAACCAAGTTTTGCCAGGAAACATGTTTTTGTTTCCAATATCCCCTTCCGTTGGGAGAAAAACCCTGATGAGTCAGGGTGACGGGAGCCGAGCATGGGTTTAAACTCCATGCTGGCGAATAAGCGTTTACAGCCTCGAAGGATAGCGTATCCGAGAGATGGAGTGATTCAAGATGCGAATGCGCACAGTACTTCTTCAATTGATGGCAGTCATACTGCTCACCTCGTTTGTCCCCCACGCTGCAATTGCGCAGGGCGCAGCGGCGGATCGGGTGACTGTCATTCTGATCCTGGATAACTCTGGCAGCATGGCGACGAGCGATGCTGGTAATCTGCGTTTCACCGCGGCGCGCCTCTTTGCCTCGCTTTTGGATGAGGGCGATGCGGTCGGGTTGATCGTTTTCTCAACGACCAGCCAGCCGCTCACGAATGGCCTGGTCACCCTGCGCAATAAAGCTGATAAGGAGAATCTGCTGCGCCAAATCCAGGCGAGCCTGCCCGATGGGTATACGGACATGAAAGCTGCTTTTTTCAACGCGGGGGAGATGTTTAAGACCTTCAAACCAGACATGGGAAGGCTGGTGATAGTTTTCCTCACCGATGGAAAGCCGGAAATCCCCCAGCCCTATCCGGCATACGAGCAAGAGACTCTCGACCTGGCCGTCTCGCTGGGCATGCCGGTGCTCTCCATCGCCCTGACCCCCGCTGCTCAAACCCCCTTCCTCAGCCGTCTGGCAACCGAGACGGGTGGCACAGTGGTCCCAGCGGATGACGCCTCCGACCTGCTGGATGCCTACCTGGAAGTCTTCAGCCAAATAAAAGACCGCACCGTGATTGGCAGCGGTGTGACCCTTTCACCGGGCAGCGCCTCGCTGGAGATTGATCCCGCACTGGCGCCCTATATCGAAAAGGTGAATTTCGTGCTGAGCAAGCCTGAAAATATCGCCGCCAGGCTGTTCAACCCGGCCGGGCAGGAAACGCAGCGGGACGATCCAAGCATCTCGTTCGTGGTCAACGACCCTCGTTTTACCGTGACATCTGTTGTGCAGCCCCCGGCGGGCAATTGGAAATTCCAATTGTCAGGAAGTGGCAGCGTTCAGGCGCGGGCAATCCTGCGTTCACGGCTGCGCGCCGAGATCGTCTCGCCAGGCCAGTTCCATCAGTCCGGCCAGCCAATGACACTCGTTGTTCATTTGATTGAAGAAAAGAGCGGTGGCCAGATTGTGAAAATCATTGGCGAGGCCGCTTTCTCAGCCCTGGTCACGCTGCCAGACGGAAATCAAGAAAGCCTGGATCGCTTCTATGATGACGGCACACACGGCGATGCCCGCGCCAACGACGGGGATTACACGCGTCTGTTCGTCAATACCGGCCAACCGGGATCATACACCATTGCGGTCCACGGGTGGAAAGGAGTGATACCAGTCGAACGCAACGCGCGGGTCGAGGTGGTGACATTCCCGGCGATCATTGTGGATGAGCCAATCGGTGAATATGAAATCCGCGCTCAACCGCTGACCATCCGTATTCATCTGGAGGGCGGAACGCCACCGCAATTGGATAGGGGGGACTTGATCGCCCTTATCACCGCTCCTTCGGGCAAGACACACGAGATAGCCCTCAGCAGCAGCGATGACATCTACACTGCCAATTTCTTGCCTGCCGAGGATGGCGTCTATAAGGTTCAAATCGAAGCCCGCGAGGCGGTTTATAAAGGGCTGCCATACAACCTGACAGCCCAGGCCAGTTTTATAGTTCATATCATTCCCACCCTCACCTTCCAGACGAAGGAAGTGAACCTGGGGAAGGTGGAAATGGCTGCGGCCCAACAGGGAATGACCGTTCCGATTGCCGTTCTGTCAGCCAGCCAGCGTGCCGAGTTGGTGGATGTCGAACTGGAAGATGCACCCGGCCTGGCGCTGGCCGATAACGGCCCATTCTCCATATCCCCCTCCGGTGAGAGCGTGATCCATCTGCAACTGGTTGCGCAGCCAGGAGCCGTTCCAGGGGCGGCCGCCGGGCGGCTGGTCTTCACTACCCAACAAAATGTTGACTTGCTCGGCGCGGAGATCCCCCTCCGCCTCGAACTTTTCCAGCCCTCGCTCCGCGTAACCTCCACTCCGCTGCGTGCGGAAATCCCTTCGGGCTGCTTCAACAATGTGGGAAAGATGACAATCACATTCGCGCTTGACAGCGCTCAACCCGAGACCATTAAACTGAAGTTGGAAGGGGTAGAAGAGTTGAGATTATCTCCACAGACGCTTCAACTTTCCGCAGGAGAGCAGGGGGTGGCGCTTGAATTCCTTCCGAAAGGCGATGCTCTTCCCGTCGGAGAGTATGATGCCATCTTGCATGTAGAAGGACGAGACGGCTTGGCAATCTACCCCGAAGCGGGGATTCCGCTTCATCTTGTAGCACCATCATTGCTGGTACGCTGCCGACGGCCCATCGCTTGGGGAGGCATACTGCTGTTGTCGTTCTTGGTGATCGGACTTGTCATTGCCCGAAAGATAAAAGCTGCAACTCGTCCGCCGTTGGTCACCGGCACGCTTCGGTACTGGCCGGTCGAGAGGGGCTCGGGGAAAGCCGCTGAGGAAGATTTGACGGCATTCAAGAAAACCACCCTTGTCATCGGGCATGGCGAGACCTGTGACCTCTCCCTCCCTGACCTGGATGAGCAACATGCCATCCTGGGGGCAGAAAAATCGGCAGATGAGGTCGAAGTCCTGCTCGAGCCGCTTGGCGAGGTGAGAAAAGGCTATGGATTGATCCATGCCAAGACACCGCTGCGACACGGCGACACCTTTCGTATGGGAAACTATGAATTCCAATACTTGAGCGATAAAGGCGAGTAACTCAATCATATGGAGGATAAACCCATGACTACCGAAATCCGTTTTGAACCAACCTTGTTCGTTTTCCTCGGCACCAGTGCTGGGCAGATTGGCTGGCGCTTGAAGGAACTGCTGCGCCGCGCCTATGGGGATATTCCCGTGCTGCGCTTCCTTTGGGTGGATGCCGACAGCACCGTTGACCCCTACGCCGCGGCCTGGTTCTCGCCGATGGAACGCGCTGAACTGACCGGCTTCAACGGCGACGCCGTGCTGGCCAACTTGAACAACTACCCAACCATCAAAGCCTGGTGGCCGCGCGAGTCGCGCTTGAGGGCCGGCTTTATCAACCGCGGCGCGGGCCAGATGCGCCCCGTCGGACGCCTGGCGCTCTTCCGCATGTTCAATGACCGTAATGACGGTCCGGCTTTCATTGACAAATTGCTCCAGGCCATCGAGGCCATTCAACAGATTGAGCATACTGAGGCCACTGAGCGGATGAGCAGCGAGAAAATGCGCTTCATCGTCGAGCGGCGCAGTGTCCGCGTGGTGATCTTCTTCTCCACCTGCGGCGGGACAGGCAGTTCCATGGCTTTCGACCTGGCCTATCTCTGCCGCCACTTCCTGCGCGATACCAACCCGACCATTATGTCTGTTGCCATCCTGCCTTCGATCATGGACAAGGCGATCAAGAACGAGACTCCCATCCAGCGTGAGCGCATCCGCGCCAACACGTACGCCTGGTTCAAAGAGTGCAACTACTTGATCGAAAACCCCCATTGGCATGTGGCGTATCCCGAGGGAGCACCGATCAGCATCGAGGCCATGCCTTTTGATATGACTTTTGTGGTCGAGTTGGGCAATCAGGCCGGCAACAGTCTGAACTCAGCGGATGACATCTACAACATGGTCGCCTCTGCCGTTTTCCTGGACACTGGCTCATCTATTGGCGGCGCTATTCGCGGTTTCAATGCCAACGTGAGTGTACTGCTGGAAGAGTTCAAGGGAAAGCGGCGCGCCTTCAGTTCCCTGGCCGCGGCCTCGTTAATTTATCCCGCCCAAAAGGTTTTAGGGTATTGCGACGCCCGTTTGGGGCAAGCCATGATCCAACAGGCCTGCCTGGCGCAGCCAGATAAGAAAGAGGTTGAGGAAGCTGCTTCGGCCCTGCTGGGACGGCTGGGGCTGCGCGACGCACAATTGCTGGAGAGCCTGCTTGCCGGTCATCAGATGGCTAATCTCAACGTCCCCGCCATTCGCAAGGCAGGCGATGTGGAAGAAATCCGCCGCCTGTTGGCCCTCCAGGAAGAGAGCAACGCAAAGGAGAGA
>Ga0100379_10005393_pt1 | contig 11024 bp, 13 predicted proteins | sample CryGeymeta201503_FD_80418 | JGI IMG/M metagenome (GOLD analysis project Ga0100379, IMG submission 80418) | Groundwater microbial communities from Crystal Geyser aquifers in Utah, USA - Crystal Geyser metaG 2015-03 | ecosystem: Environmental > Aquatic > Deep subsurface > Groundwater | place...
TAGCCCCTAAATGGATGAAGCGTTCCAAAATAATCGTGAATCGCATACTTCGTATAGTTTTTGAAACCCGAAGTGTAGTGGGCTTTCCCAAGAACGAGTGTGCCTATTTCGGTGGATTTTGTCAAAGGTTCGTAGGTTCCGCTAATGAGGCTATCGATAAAAAAGGAGTAAAAATTCGATTCGAGGTTTTCAAAGAACCTCTTGCCATCAATGCCTTCAATCAATCGTTGCTCATTGGGCTGCACCCGTCTGAAGGAATAAACAAGGGTATCTTCTTTGCCTACCTCTACATGGGTCTCTTTGGCCCTGATTAGTTGGAGAGCCTTATCGTAACTGAGTTGGTAAGCTTGCAAGCCTTTAATGGTCGTTAAACTGTCTGTATTATTAGAAAGCCGAAACGTATTCCCCATTATCAGTCCATGAGTAACGACACTATCCCCTTGTATTCTAAGGATGATGGCATCCCACGTCAGCCGTTTATAGATATGCGCTTCAATGGATTTTGTTTTCAGAATCTCGTCCACATAATTGGTCTAAATCCAGTAGCCTTCTAAATTTTCTAATGCCACATTTTCCTGCTCTTCCACCTTGCGCTGCGTGGCACCGCAAGAAGCGAAGAGCAAAAAGCTGGCTAAAACAAAAACAACGAGTAGGTATTTTGATACTCTCATCATGCTGAGGCTAGCGGGTTTATTCCTTCCAAGCAATTTTCCTTATATTATAGAGAGTTCAAGGTATTACATTTTTTGTGAAGCTAGTCTAGGCCACCAGCTAAATGCCAAAAAAGTCCACGGTCGACGGACCACCGACCACGGCAAAAAAAGAATGTTGAGTTTTTAGCCAGCCGTCATCCCGAACGGAACGCTAGTGGAGCGGAGGGAAAAGGCTACTAGCAAAGTCCACGGTCGACGGACCTCCGACCACGGCAAAAAAGAATGTTGAGTTATTAGCCAGCCGTCATCCCGAACGGAACGCTAGTGGAGCGGAGGGAAAAGGCTACTAGCAAAGTCCACGGTCGACGGACCACAGACCACAGCAAAAAAAGTTTGCGTTGGTGGTATCTCTTTCAAACAAAATCCGTGAAATCCTTAAAGCCGTCTAATCCGGGATGCAGACCATAGGCGGAGACGATCAAAAGGTGCTTTCGTGTTCTGGACAATCAACTCTTAATTCGTTCTCAGCAAGATCGCACTTTAGGAGTTTGCAGTGGTGAATGCCATTGTCAAGTTTGTAGTTTGAACAAGTAAAACACATACGTTGAATTGTGATGATGCCTGATTGGTTCAAGTCATATATCAATTTTAGCAAGCCATTGAGCATAGTTGATTTTTGCTCGTCGCTCAGTTTTTCGAGGGGTTGTTCAATGGAAGAAGCGAAAAAGGATGCTTTTTTAACAATTTTTTCACCTTCTGGAGTAAGTGAAAGTGAATAGCTCCTGGTGTCTGTTTCGTCTGTTTCCTTTGCCACTAAATTTTTATGGAGCAAAACCTTCACACTGTCGCTAATGGTGGCTTTGGTCATATTAAACTCGTCGGCGAGATAACCAACTTTGCATTTTTCTGAGGAATGAAAATGAACAAAAATCAAGATTTGAATTTGTATTGGACTTAAGGCATTTTCTTTACTTTCATTCCAGAGCAATACTCTAAATGCTTCCGAAATTCGCTCCAAAGCCACAACAATTCGGCTTTCTACTTTTTGATTTTGCCCGCTTAAGCTAAAAGATGCTTGTTTCATATTCTCTAAATTAACGCCACATAAACCCAAGCTTTTTTCCCGATTCATACACTTAGCGATTTTTTTGGTATTGACTTATTCTATAATTATCCGTTTCAAGCAACACTATTCGACCCGAGCGAAGAGCTAATTCAATCCAAATTGTGGGGCTACTTTCAATACAAAGCAGCCCCACAAAGGTAGGAATCCTAACCAGGAAGGTGAAATTTTTTTAGCCTTTTACATCCGCCATTGAAGCACCAAAATTGATATGTAGCACATTTCCTTCTGGAGTAAGTAATGCCGGGACAGATTTTACTCCTGCATTTTCCGCTTCTGCAATTCGATTTCGGTCTTCGCCGATATGAACGACTTCTACATTTTCGGCACCAATCAGGTTTATAATGTTGTGTTCCGCACTAATACATACTGGGCATCCAGCGTGATAGAAAATTGATTTTGTCATGGTTAAATAAATTTAAATAGTTCTTTGGCCCTATTGCCGTGACAAATATAGTAAGGATTCCTAATTATATAACAATGTGTTAAAAAAAAATGGTGTCGCCTATTCAGTAGGCCTATTGCTTGATTGAACAAACGCTTGAAACCCAATACGTCAATAAAAGAACGTGTGCCTTCCAATTTAAAATCATCTATCAGCCACGCGCCGCTTGTATTCGTTCAGGTGAATCCTTGGAATCGGAAGAATAAATCCATCTAAATAATTTTCCATATCATCCATCAATTTAATTCGTTTTTGTTCATTCTTTAAGCTTTTGTCAGGTCTATTGATTTAGACTAGGAGCGATTGACGTTTTTTTTCCGTCTAGTCCGCGATGCAGATGATAAGCGGCGACAATTACAGTGCGAAAGCGGAGTGAGGAGAACGAGAGAATATGCCGCTAGTCAGAATCACGGATTGTTTTTGAGAGGTTTAAAGATATTGAGTCCCTATGCGTGAAGAAAGTTCGGGAGGCTGAGACCGAGGACAATTATGCTTGGACCATGAGTCAACGAGGAACATAACGTCGTGTGGCCATGGCCTGTGCTTCGAATTCGTAAAAATTATTGTAGTGCACTGGATCGGGCTTAAGCATGTTTTGGGTATGGTAAGACAGGAAGAAAAAAGGTAGATCCCAACAAATGAAACGATCCAAGACTTTCATCGTTTTGTTTTTTCTCATCCTGGAATGAAGTGGTTCAAAAAAATAATTGAGGGCATAATAATCAGCAAATTGATAGGTATGTGTCATTTCATGTGGGATAACAATGGAGGGTTCAGGGTATTTTTTCTCAAACCCATCTATTGCCGCTATGGTATTGGCCGACCCAAAGGCTATTTGCTTTTCTAGCGTATGCCCCCTATCGTAATAAATGACGCCATATTTCAGGCTTTTATTCAAATTAATTTTATACCCATTTATAAGATAGAAGTTCGTAAAAAAGAAGGTAGTCAGAGAGATTTTGGGCTTAATTTTAATTTTGTCTGTAAAATTGACATCCACGTTAAACAGGTATAACTGAAAGGAATAATTCGAGCATATTCCCCGATTTAAGGAGGCATTATTCGTGATGGAATGGCCCAAATAATAGTAAGCACGATTCAAATAATTTAAACCGAAATTCTTCTCTTTCGAGGTCTGATAATTCAGGTACTTTGAGTGGTATTTAACAAGGCCTCCGAGTCCACCAAAGGCACAGTTTTTAAAAAAAGCTTGATGCCATTTTTCACCCTCCTTTTTATTGATTACGCCACCGATTCCTCCAATCAGTGCGTTTAAACCGACATTATAAACGAGTAATTGACTTTGTTGACTTTGATAGTTTTGCGCATTCCCATTTGTTCTAAAAATCAAAAGAAGGGCGACAAGTAATGCCAGTTTTAATTTCATGCTAATTCCTTGTAGCAAGGGGTGCAGTAGAGTCTATGACATGTAGCCCTTGCAAATTCTCCTTCTTTAAATGCATAGCATGCCTAATAGGTTGCATGTTTTTTAGTCATTATCAATCGACCACCGACTATTTTCACAAATAACTTAACCACTTTTTATCCTTGTTCGCGGCCTTATACTTCATATAGCGATTACAAAAAGGATACAGTAAAAGCACGACTCCTAGCCAGACCAAATAAACTACCGGTAATGAATAGCCGTAGGTAGCCAGATTGTCGCTCATTACATTTTCAGCGCTCATGATCATATGCCGCCAATTTCCACCGCTCAGCACAAGGGCAAGCATGGCAAAACCGTGGATGAAAATCATGTGTAGGAAATAATAGAAAAAGGGTACTCTTCCATAAACGAGAAAAAAGTCGCTGAGTTTGTTCTTTGCATTTTCAAAAACGGCCAGAAACAGAAAAGCCGGACCAAGGGTGATGCACAGAAAAATCAAGGATGGAGGGTATTTTGTTATACTGAAAAAAGAGAGAATTGTCTTTGTCATGCTGTCTTGTTCTGACCATGGCATTGGGTCACCATACAAATTGAATCCTCTCAGAATGATAAAGAGAGCAAGACTCCCAATTCCTAATCCATACAATATTTTCTTGCGGCGCTGTTCGTTGAAGCCCTTGGAATAAAGCTGTCCGAAACAATAGCCCAAGGCCATCACGCCCATCCATGGAACAAGGGGATACATAAATGCAAAAAGGTGGTTTTCACTCAGCAACAAGAAATGCTTCTGATGCAAGGCATACCATATCAGCGATGAAACACTTTCGCCTTCTGCCACGATGGAGTCAAGTAGATTATGTCCTGCAACGAGAATTAGTCCAAGGCCTAGTATGAGATGCTTTGGGAGATAGATAAACAGCGACAAGCAAAGCATACTCACCCCAATGGCCCAAATAACCTGTACCACTTGAAAACTGTAGGTAATATCGAAAGTCCAGATGAGGTTATTGAGGGTAAATTCTAAGAAAATCAACCAAAGTCCGCGAGTGAAGAGGAATTTAAACAACTCCCCTTTCGACTTCTTACGTCCATATAAATAGGCCGAAGTCCCAGCCAGAAAGACAAAGATCGGCGCACAATAATGCGTAATAAAACGCGTGAAGAAAAGTATGGGGGTGGTTGTTTCCAAATTGCTCGGATCTCCGACAATACTTCCATAGTGAAAATAATCCCGCACATGATCGAGCGCCATTATCACCATGATAATGCCACGCAGCAGGTCGATGGATTCAATTCGCTTGGATTTGAGTTCAATGCTTTTCAAAACACACAATAATGGCTTTTAACTGGCAAGTATCGTATTAATACTGATTGCGGAAAAAATGGTTGGTCTTGGAAACGGGTATTGGGTTTTCCATAAACCAATCAACAAAACGGTCCATTTTATCTTGGTTATTGTCGAGCCATGCATCATAGTCTTCCGGATCTCCTTTCATCATAATCCAATGATTATACGCTTCAAAATGACCCGCTTCAAGAATCTTCTTTTGGTAGTCGAAAAGCATATTGGGGTATTTTTTATTGTGCTCAGAGCTATAATAGTTGTCGATAAATTTACTTCGAATGCCGGTTAAGGTAGTCGGGTTGATTTTTTTGACATCGATGACGGATAAAATTAAAGTAGGTTCGTATACCATACAGAAAGGCAGCTTAAATCCGTCAGGGTTGGTCAGGTCCTCCAGGGTCATTGTCATTTGTTGGCAGAAGCTGATTGATGTAGAGGTATCTGAAGTGATGGTGATTTGATTCTTATAGGTCTGATAGAGCAGCTCGCTGATTTCAGACGTTCTTTTGCTACTGCGCTCTAAGTTCATGAAGATCTCCCCGTATATAACGCCCCATAATTTTTCAGTAGACGCCATGTAAATTTTAGCTGACCAATAATAGTTTGAAGGAAAACGAGGATCTTTCTCAATGCCCGTTTCATAATAGTTTAGCGCCTTATTGTATTCCTCCTTGTGCAAGTGCATATTGCCTCTTTCCAAATAAAGCGGACCTGAATTCGGGAATAATTTAATTCCCTTTTCGTACGTCTCAATGGCCAAGTCAGGATCTCCTTCTATATCATAACAATTGCCCAACATTTGATACACACGATCGGTTACCGTCTCATAATCCAATAGACCATTAAGTACCTTGATTGCCTTTTTATAATCCTGATCTAGGTAATGAGCATAGGCAATCTCATAGGGATAATCGACATTCTTTGGGTCCAGCTTTTTCGCCTTCTTCAGCAAGCTTATTGCTTCTTTTATATTGCCGCTTTCCATTTCCTGGATAGCTTTCATTCCCAAATCATGGGCCTTTTCTTTGTCCGACTGTCCATAGGATGTAAGACTCAAAGCGAAAAAGAAGAGAACAAAGATTTTTTTCATCGTGTCGTAATTTCTGATTTATTTCCTAAGCAATATCCCGAATATTTTAGAAAAACCATGCATTAGCTTAAAAACGAGATTGCGAGAGTTCGAGATTGCGAGAGTTCGAGATTGCGAGGTTTCGAGAGTTCGAGATAAACAGACTCCAGATTGTCAGTCCAAAACCACCTACTTACTAACCTACGAAACCACCCTCTCCGATTCAAAGAAAGTGCGCGTTGGAGCGTGGAGTGCAGAGCAAAAAAACCTCCCCCCTGCTTTCTTAACTTTAGTCAAGGGACTAACCGAAACGGTGCATTTACTTTTGTGGTATTAAATCACTGCTATGCAAACATCATCTCGTCCGGCTGCGCTTATTTCGGGCATCGCTATTCTTCTTATGGCCATTACTGCCATCTATTCCTTTGGATTCGTTCTTTCCCCTGTTTACCATGTGAACGATGCATCGGCCACCTTTGCAGCTATTTTGCAAAATCTTGACTCCTTTAAAATGGGCATCAATGGCTGGTGGTTTATTCTGACTATGGATCTTCTTGCGGCCTATGGCTTATGTTATGTTCTCAACCCTATACATTCATTTTGGTCTAAGCTCGTGGCGGGATCACGTATTGTTTATGGAATCATCTTCGCCTTGGCAATCTATCAATTGAGCTTGATTCCTTCTCTTGTTGAGTTAGGCGATGAAGCCGCTGTACTTCATCATATTGATGCCTTTATGAATATCTGGTCTTGGGGACTGATTCTCTTCGGACTGCATCTAATGTCGATAGCGTTCGTCCAATTCCGCTTTCATTGGTCGCCGAAGTGGTTGGCGTATTTGGTGTTTTTAGCGGGCCTTTCTTATGTGCTTAGTCATGGAGTAAAGCACATTCCGGTTCATTCAGAAACTGCAGCACTGATTGAAAAGGGCTTTTCATTGCCGATGGCATTAGGTGAACTTTTATTTGCGATCTGGCTTATTGCCAAAAGAGGAAAGGCTATTCAGACTTCATTAAGCGCTTCCTAATCCGACTCAGCGATTCAGGCGTAATGCCTAAATAACTCGCAATCTGATGCAAAGGCACTCGTTGCACGAGCTCCGGACGTGTTTCTAAAAAGTCGAGATACCGTTTCTCTGGTGAAGAGGTGACAAAAGCGGAGAGTCGTTCTTGTGTTTTGGCCATGTCCTCTCCCATCATAATGCGGGTTAGTTTCTCCAAAGCTGGGTATTTCTCGAACATAAGTGGCTCCACATCAAACTCGCCAACAACTAAAATGGAATCTTCCACGCAGGCCAAATAGTGATCCGACGGCTTTTGCATGGTATAATGTGTGAAGGAAGCTACTGCTTGATTTTCTGAAAAGAATGCGGTAGTTTTTTCTTCTCCCTCCATCTCGTAAAACTGACGCACCAAGCCCTTGAGTACAAAATAGCAGCGAGAATAAATCTCCCCTTCTTTCATCAATAGCTCACCCCTCTTTGCTTCCCGAATTGGAATCAATGAAGCAATTTCTCTGCGTTCATCTTCACCAAATAGGCCACCGCGATCCATTAAATCCATCAGGGCTTGTTGGGGGTCGAACATGGTTATTTCTCCCTTGTGAGACATGGTTAACAAAGTAAGGGATAATTGCTTGAAAAGTCCAAGGGAGAAAAAGGACCATAGACCATAGTTTGAAATAGTCCACAGTCGACAGTCGACAGTCCACAGACTGTCTAATGTCTAAGCCTGAAATTCAGTCCAACCTCTGTCGCTTGGATTAGGTAAAGAATTAGTCGTGGCAATAATCTTTTTCTTGAAGGATTGAATATTTCGTCTGTTTCTGAATGACAAAAGGAAGATAGATTGCTCATTGTAAACCGGATTCTCAATGCTATTAATGAGTAGCTCATTCTTCTTTCGAATAATGGTAATTCGTTCAAACCATCCTATAAAGTTGTCCTGGCTATACGCAACCGCCTCATTTTGATTTAAGGTGCCGAAAGACCATCCCAATTCATCCCCAATCTCTTGGACTCTGATTTTAAATTCTTTTGGCGGCAAGGAAATCGCTATTGTCTTATATCTCAACTTCCAGAATTGAACGATAAATAAAGCCAGAGATAGTACAAGCCAGAAAAATGAAAACTTGGCAGGCTCACCAGGAGGCACGAATTGATTCGTCGTCAACTGTTCACTCGAAAAATACTCCGTATGGATGACGAACGCTGTCAATCCAGATAGTAAAAGTGGAATTGAAAAATGTTTCAATCGCTCGATGATTGTTAATTTTAGTCTCTTTGGATGTTTTGTCGGTTTCATGGATCAATGCCTAATGGCTCCGTAGCCTCCATAATATTGTTCTTTTAACTGTGTTCGTTTAGAAGTTACAAATTACCTCATTCACTCGTATTGTTCAGTACCGAGTGAATAGTTCTGCGCTTGGGCAGCATATTGCGCGGTCCCTCGGCTTCGCTTAGTATCCATCTTAAAGATAATATTGCACGTGCTTTGCTCGGGATGACGCGAGAGAAAGTCTTGTTGGGGGTCGAACATGAAATACGTATTTTTTTTATCCGTGATTTTCAAGGCTGATATCATCCAGTGTCTTGCAATATATTTTAAATTGGAGGAGATGCATAATTCAGCACCGTCAAATGCATTCACGCAAGTCCTTAAGAATCAATCTAAGGAGGCCCTATTATAAATTACTGGCATCTGGCCTTTCCACTTTAGCCATAATGAATTATCATAAACCAAGGTAGCCATAAAATGGGCAACATTGATGCGACTGGTTTTTCCCGGTTTAAAAAGAGCACTGCGTATTGGGGATGGAAAAAGGGAATAGTCAGATACTTCTTCTTCATGGAGTAAACTGTCTGGACGTACAGCAACCCAGCTGATGGATGTGTTATTTTGACCAATTTCACTTCGTAAGTAGTCGGCGGCGGCTTCATTGTCGGTATGAGGTGGCAAGAGTAAACGAAAAAACCCCAGGGCTGCTTTCTCTGCAAAGGAGATCGGTTCGTTTAAATCCCGATTTCTGTTCCCCGTGGTATTCATCAATACAAACTTGACCGCTTCTTTGGGAGCATTCATTTCTACTGCCTTACAAAGTCTTCGCGTGGCATCCGTCACCAGCTTTTTAGGGTCTCCGTAGATGCCTTTCCAAGTCATATTATGTCCCAAACATGATGCTATCGCAGAACAATCCTGAACTAGCCCCCTCAATTCAACCTCACTAAAGTCTAGAATGTTTGATGTAATAATATGAATTTGATTCGATTCATTCCAATGGGCTGGCAGCTGGCTTGAAGCCCGCACTACTACCTTTACCTGCTGCCCGAGCATAATTAGCTGATCCACTAATTTCCTTCCAGTTGCACCACTTGCACCCACTACCAATACCATCATACTTTTCGTTCTATTCTCCCCTTTTGCTTTAATAGAAACGAATAAAAGTCGATTTGGTTACAGCAGCCTGACTACGCCTGCAAGGGATCATCTTATCGCGGTAAGTAATATCGCTTTTTTAACCAAAAGGAAACCCGCATCAATACAATCAATGCAGGAACTTCAACCAATGGACCAATCACTCCCGCAAAGGCTTGTCCGGAGTTCAATCCGAAAACGGCGATGGCCACAGCGATAGCGAGTTCAAAATTATTCCCAGCTGCGGTAAAAGCCACCGCTGCCGTTTTATCGTATTCTGCGCCAACAGCCTTGCTGATAAAAAAACCGATTAAGAACATCAGTGTAAAATAGATGAGCAATGGCACGGCAATTATTAGCACGTCCATTGGAATTTGAACGATAAGCTCTCCTTTCAAGGAGAACATCACAAGAATAGTAAATAAGAGCGCGATTAAGGTGATAGGAGAAATGAAAGGAATAAACTTTTTAGTATACCAGTCCTCTCCTTTCAAGCGCACCAATAGTAGCCTGCTCAGTATTCCCATCATAAACGGAATTCCTAAATAGATGGCTACGCTCTCCGCGATGGTGGCAATTGAAATATCGATTATCGCCCCATCAAATCCGAAATATGGTGGAAGAACAGTAATAAATATCCAAGCATAAAAACTATAGGCGAATACTTGAAAAATGCTGTTTAAGGCAACTAAGGCTGCCCCATATTCACTGCTCCCTTCGGCCAAATCATTCCATACCAAAACCATGGCAATACAGCGGGCCAAGCCTATTAAAATCAAGCCAACCATGTATTCCGGATAATCCCGTAAAAAAGCAATGGCCAATAGAAACATTAAAACAGGACCAACAACCCAGTTTAGAATCAATGAAATGGAAAGAATCTTGGTGTTTCTGAAAACCTTTGGTAAAAGCGCATAGTTGACCTTGGCCAAGGGAGGATACATCATCAAAATAAGACCAATCGCAATCGGTATATTGGTTGTACCACTGCTATAGCTATGGATGAGCGTTGGCAAGCTTGGAATAAAATAGCCGAGTCCAACACCCACAGCCATCGCTGCAAAAATCCATAGCGTTAAATAGCTGTCGAGAAAACTTAACTTCTTTGTCGGAATCATCTACGCTTTGATTTGAGAGAATATGAAATACATTTCTGTGGCAATTTGTTGGCTTCTTTCCTGGTATTTTTCCGCTTGGAAAGCTGTTTCGTCGAATGCTTTGGGGTCTTCATACGTAATTGGAATACGCTTCTCCGCTCCGGGAACAATCGGACATGCTTCATTGGCCGAGTCACAGGTCATGATGGCTATAAACTCCGATTGGGGATTAAATTGATCGTCCATCTTTTTTGAAAAGCCAATGATGGGCGGCTCATTTTCCGCGAATTTTATACCGTGAATTGGGTTATTGCCTTGAGAAAGCAATTGAATCTGAAACCCTGCGCATTTTAAAGTTTCGGCAATCATGGGATAGAGCGCAGTTGCTTCAGTTCCTCCTGAATAACAAAACACATCCGACACATGAAAATAATCCGCCATTGCCTGGGCCCAAACCTGTGATAGATGACTCCTTCGTGAGTTATGCGTGCA
>Ga0100379_10005407_pt1 | contig 11004 bp, 20 predicted proteins | sample CryGeymeta201503_FD_80418 | JGI IMG/M metagenome (GOLD analysis project Ga0100379, IMG submission 80418) | Groundwater microbial communities from Crystal Geyser aquifers in Utah, USA - Crystal Geyser metaG 2015-03 | ecosystem: Environmental > Aquatic > Deep subsurface > Groundwater | place...
ATTAACACAATAGCAAGTTTAAATAAACAAACATTAGAAAATAATTATAAAAATAGATTACAAACCACAATAGCCAACAAAAAAGAAACTTGTAATACAATTGATAGCTTAAATTATAACATTAATACTCAACAAAAAGAAGAAATTCTCATACATAAAAATTATGAAATAGCCAATAATAATCACAATTATAACCAAAATTCAAACAGAGTAAAGAATAATATTGAAGTGAAAGTAAAACAAAATAGAATGCTAACAAGTTATGAAAATACAAATAATTTAAAGAAAAAGCTACAAAGGCCCAAGTCTTCAAATGGAATGACAATAAATCCGAGGCTTAAAACATTATTTTAGACATTATAAATTAGATTAGTTAAATTAGAAAAATTAATATATAATTACATTATATAATTACAACTATTATATATAATAATATTAAAATATTAAGATTAATTATTAATATAATAAAAAATTAAATAGTATTAATTCAATCATACGTAAAAAAGCATAATAAATATTTAAAGAGTTATGACATTATTTAAAAATCCTGAATGATCTTTAACTATACTTTCATTTTTGTTGATTACCCATTCACCATCAACAATATATTTGTAATGATATGTTCCTTTCTTAATTCTTAGAGTAGCAGAAAAACGGTTATAGACGGAATCATAAGTCATTCCATGTCTCACTTGCCATTTATCAAATGAACCACTAATCTGAACACTGGATGGCTTTGGTGAATTTTTATTAACTTCATAGTTAAAAGTTACAACAACCTTGTCTTCAATTACACTTTTGACTGAACTTCCAATAGTATTTTCATATAAATCTTCATTTAGGAAGATATAATCCTTAATCTTAAAAGTGCTAATCTTATTGATTAATTCAGGATCATAACTAGACTTATATTCTTGAACTGTTGTTGGATTATAATAGATCTAAATTTAATAAAGAAATAATTACTTTATCTCTTAGACGGCAAAATTCTTTATTCCATGCTTTAGCTACATCTAGTACATCAATAGCACTGTTGAATGCGTTTTTCCTACATATTTCGAATTTTTCTTTGTTTTTGAATAAGTTGACAGCTCTTTCAAAAGCATAAACTAGATCAGAATAATTATGAGCCTAAAATTTTAATTAAAAATTATAGAACTTACCTCAAAGACAATTCCATTTCCTTTGTCAGTAATCCATTCAAACTCTATTACTGTGTCTTTCAAACCACCAGTTTTAAATGCAAGTACAGGAGTTGCTGCAACAAAGAATTCATGTTGAACAATACCACCTGGTTCAAAGACACTAGGCATTAAACCAAAATCAGAACCAAGGTTAATTGTTGGACCATCTATAATATTAATTAATTATTAACGTATTATTTATTACCTGTGAAAAATTCATTTGGATTGGCCCAGAAACTACTTGGATATTTTCCTCTTAAGTAGTCGATTTTCTTCCAACAGTTATGTACGTAGGGGTCTTTAGCATCTCCGGCTCCACCAACTAAAATATTTATTTTTCCTCCCATTCTATTGATAATTGTTTCTGCAACATCTAATATTAGTAGTACACCTTTTTGAAGAGTTATTCTTCCAACAAAAGAGAATAAAGGAACGGAATAATCAGCTTCACCATAATTGAAGTATTTCATTTGAATCTTTCTTTTCGCAGCTAATCTATCAGTTCCAGCTTTTTCTGCAAGAGCTAAGATTCTTCTTTCTCTAAATACTCCATTCGGGAAAGCAAATGGCTATTTAAAATAAATTAAAATATTATTAACTTAGTATATATTAATTCAATTACATGTGGATGATTATTAAGTAAAAATCTAAGACCTGAAGTATCTTGTAAATCTTTTCTATATGATCTACTTACAGTTCCCCATTGGTCACTCATCATGATTGCACATCTTGAAGGGTTCAAACATTTCTTCTGTTCATAAGGATCGATTAATAAGTGTCCTGGTAGACAAAAAACTTTTTCTAAATTTTCTTTAAAATCTGGATATAATCTTCCTTCATAACTAAACTCTAAATTATGGCAAATATGGAAGAATGTAGAGCCTTTAAAGGTATCTCCAAATTGGTTAGTTTTGCTATAAGCTGCAACTAATCCTGTAAACCAGTCATTGGTTAATATAATAGCTGGGACGGTATTGATATAACATAGTAGTTGTAAAGTAGCTTTACAGAATAAAGCAATTGCTCTTATTGTTCCTAATGGACCTATATCAGGATAACCAGTCGGGAATATTTCAGCATTATGTAAGAAATATAATCTAACTCCATTGTCAACTCCATAATGAACTCCGAAAGTAACTCGAGAATCTGAATAATTAATACTTTTAATTACCTAGTGTGACATCAATATTTCCTATATATTTAATACCACATGGGTCTCTTCCTAAATACCCTGTTTCTCCTTTCTTATTTCTTTCATAGTAAGGTGATATAACTATAACGTCGTTTCCTAACTTTGCTAATCCTTGAGATAATTCATCAACCTAAAATAATATTAAAAACCTAAAAATAAATATTACCATGACACCTAATCCCCCAATTGTTGAGAATCTTCCTATTTCAGGAGTTGAAAAACAAATTGGACCGAGTTGATTTTGCTTGATTAATAAATCTAAATTATTATAAAGGTTTTCATTGATATTTTTATAATTTGCTGTGATTTGATTTGCGTATTTATAGAATTTAGTCGCTAGGAAGTCATTATTTTTAATAAAAGATATCTTCTTAAAGAAGTTTGTAAACAGAAGGTTATATTTTGCCAACTTATCAGAAGCATATAAAAACCATTTAGTAAATTCTTCCAAAGGTAAGTCCTTCTCTAAAATATGTTTGAATTGTAGTGTTAATTGATAATTATCAATTGATTTTCCTGAATTAAAATCTGAAAATAATCTGCTTAGTGATTTTTCCATTGCTAATTTATAATTATTCCTAGTATTTTCTACAAGTTGAAATCCATAACAAATAGAGCTCCATGCCTAAAAATTATAATTATATTAGTATTAAAATATACTTAATTACATTAATATTTCGGGTATGTTCTTCGCTGATAACTTCTCTTAAAAAGTAAAAATCTCCTTTAGTTTCATTTACCCAATCTTCAATAAAACATACCGAGTTAAAGTTAATTTCGAAGTCATAAACAGGAAGAAGATTTTTTAAATCAAGCTTATATGAAGTTGAAATATTATGAAAGTTTATCGCAATAATTGCTGTTTCTTCTGGACATGTTCTAGCAAAAGCAAATACTGAATTATGACTTTCATTATTAACTGTTAGAGCGTCTAAGAATATTAGAGAACCATATCGTAGACTTTCATGTTGAGCTCTCATTTTCCTTCTATGGTCATAATGAAGTTGAATTTTAGAGATATCAAAACCTAATAAAAGTTAATATAATAAATTTTTGTAAATATTATTACCAAATTCAGGACCAATTTCTTTTTTTAAGATTTCTTGTTTTTCTTTAATCTTTTTAGCATCAACTAAGTCAACCGATGATAAAGACAAAAGTGATCTTACTTTTCCTTGTTTTGATAAAGATTTATTTTCTGTTTCAATAACAATTTGATTTTGATTTTCTTCCCTATTATATATTTTATAAAAAAATTTCTTTACATTTCCAATTTTACTAAGGATTTAGACTTAGTAAGTGATTTTGTTGAAGTTTTTGGGAGTTCTTTATGTTCATAAACATTAGTTATTTTTACTCTATATGCTTCTCCATCAATTTCATTTAAAAATGTCATAGGAACATCAGATAATGTAAACAATAAATCGATTGCAGGCCAATTACCCCTTCCGTATAATAAAGCAGGGTATGGCCATACTTGCCCACTTGATGATTGAACTATAACACTTCCTTCAGGTAGAAATTCGTTGTTTTCTTGTAGCCATTCTTTAAATATAGTGACACTTGCTTGTTTACAATTTTCAATATAACCATTTCTATGAATACGTCTTCCGAAAACAGCTGAAAGAGCTCTAGGTAAAGTATATAACCTTGGGATTATTCCAGATTTTGTTAAAACTATATGTCTGTTATAAAACTTTTCAGATCCCCAACATTCTCCAATAATTATGAAAAATGGCATTTTAGCTAAAAGAAATTACAAATAAACAAGTAAATAATTTTACTTACCCCAAACTTCTTTACAAATTTTAATCAACATAGGATTAGCATAGCTATCTACTAAGTTAGAATTCCAATAACCAGTGTCTTCATCTCTTTTGACTATTTCTCCATTTAAGATATCTACATTTGAATAAGATCTCACACCATCAGTATCTTGTCTATACATTTCTTCAGTATCAATCTGCATTATCTGAGGCCATGCTTGGCAATTATCAAGTAGAACTCCATTAATATCATGTTTAGTAGCTAAATCAACAATATCCTTAACTAGTAAGTTCCAAGATTCTAATTTTCTATAATTCATTATGGCAGAATCTTCATATAATACTGAATGACCATCTGTTCCATAGCAAATATTTGCTTTTCCATTTTCATCTAAGGTTTCTAATAAATGTTTTCGGTATTTTCTATAAGTAATATAATTTTAAAAATAGCAACTTAAAAAAAATACCTGTGATATCTTGATGAACTTACTCTTGCCATACTGTCAAGTAAAATTTTAATATCTAACTCCTTGGCTTTCTTTATTAATGACTTAAATTCTTTCTCTCCCCCAAGAAATTTAGAAACTGAAGCCCTACAAGTAATTGCCATAGGAGAAGCTTCTTTATTTCCAACGTGATAAATTTCATTTGTATCATGATCATATTCTATAATATTATCTCTTTCTAAAGCCCCCATTATATATAGACAATTTATCGATCGTTTTGCATAGTAAGGTAACATTCCTTCCAAATCTTTAAAAGTTCCATGCTTATTCAATACATCTTTGGTTTTATCTTTTTCTCCTCCGCATATGTCTGGGAACACTTCATGCATTGATAAGTCTTTTACTGTTTTATTAACTACAATAAATCTTCCCATGGCTGGTTTTAAATCATCAAATTTGGGATTGACTACGTGTTTTAATGTTGAGAATCGTCCAGATTTAAAGCTAAATAAATAAGTATATAATATTTACTAAACTAAATTCCAATCGAAAAATCCGCATCTGAAGAAACTTCCAAACTCCAAAGTTATTAATAGAAGATGTGGGTATTCATTTATAGGTTTACAAATGACTGAATTCCATGAGAAAATATTTTCGCTGATATTTAAGTGATTTGACGGAGAGTTTATTATGCAAATTACTCTACCTTGCTCGTAGTCTTTTTTACGAACATAAACTTTTAATCTTAATAATTCTCCTATAGTTCTAATTTTAGGACTAAAAGCATGTTTTTCCTGCCAATTATTTCCATCATAATACATATTAAGCAAAATAATTGCTTCATCTCTTACTTCAATCTAAAAATAAATAAAAAAAATTTACTTCTGAATGACCTAAAAGCTGAATAAATAATCTTTCCATTTTTTCTAAACATTTCGTTTGATTAAAAGTTTGATAAGCATTAATTAATTTTCTTAATTCCTTTAGTAAACCTGATTTATTGATTGAATTATCAACAAAAGAGTCAACAAATTTCAAATATTTTTCCTCAGTTAATTCATTTGATTGAGTAAATTTAAGTAAGGAAGTAATATCACTTTCCATTGTCAGTAGAGAGTCAATTTGATTTTGTTCAATATCAAACGAAGTAACGAAGTAAGCCTCTGAAAATATCATAAAACTTCTTAAAATATGGGATTTTATATAGATGTCTAATTTTCCATGTGAGTTAGCTCCAGCAATTATCTTTATTATTGTTAAAAAAATGAGTTATATAATTATTTACCAAAGCTTTATTTAATATTAAGTGATTTTTAGAAATTTTTGTTGTTGTGTCGTCTTCTAGTAATACTTTTAAGGAGATAACTTCAGTTGGAATGATGTCAGATTCTTCAATCTTTTCAGTATTCTTCTTTATGAGATATTGGGCTATTATAGATTGAATTTCAGTAAAAAAATCAAAGGACTGAGTATATAAAGCATATTTATTATCACATTTACTCTTAAGCATTGCCTTAATATTTGCCTTGTCAGGCTTTTTGTCAAAATCTTCTAAAATTTCTAAGAGAAATATCATCATTTTATTTAAGTATAAGTAGATTTTTATTTTATCTGAATCATCTTTGAAATGTCTTTCATATGTTTTTACTACAGAGTATAAACTTGCAGAGTCGTTGGTAAAAAATCTTCGAATTAGTTTTAAATTGATAGTATATTCACAATTTAAAGAATCCATTTATTTTATATAACAAAATTATTATTAAAATAATTATAAACAGTCACTATTATTACAATTATTTAACATATAATTTAATAATATTTATTATACATTTAACATTTTTATATTAATTTATATATTCATTTAATGACGAAAACATTGTTGAATCTTAAAAGTATGGAAGAAAGTGTGAATTTCAACTCAGATCTTATTAATATAGACGATTATGCTGATGTAAATCTAATTTAATAAAAATAGTACGATGACATTCAAAATCCTTTCAATTTTCGATCTTGGTGGAATACTTTAATAGCTGCCTCAGATGCTCCATATCCAACTAGAGTAAAAATTTATGAAAGAGGTATCAAACACTTACCAGGATCTTATAAATTATGGTTTAACTATCTAAAGGAAGCTAGAGATTATATACAAAACTATCCTATCAATGATAAAAAATATGAAGTTATAAACGATCTACATGAAAGATCTTTATTATTTATGAATAAGGTATTATATTATTTTAAATATTTTTATTAGATGCCTAGAATATGGATTGACTACTGTGAATTTTTAATTTCTCAAAGATTAATAACTAAAACAAGACATACTTTTGATAAAGCTTTAATGAGTCTACCAGTAACTCAGCATGAACTTATTTGGCCAATTTATATAAAATGGGTAGAAAGTTTACCTAATCCTTATACTGCAATTTCAATTTATAAACGATATTTAAGACTTAATGAAGATGCTAGAGAAGATTTTATTGATTATCTAATTTCAGTAAAGATTTTTGATGAAGCAATTTTAAACATAATTGTTGTACTCAATGATGATTTATTTCACTCTAAAAAAGGCCGTAGTAAATTTGAATTATGGATATCACTTTGTGAAATTATTTCCAACTTCCCAGAAAAAGTAAAGAATCTAGATTGTGAGAATATAATCAGATATGGATTGAATAAATACACTGATGAAGTCGTAATAAATTAAAATTAATAATAATATTTAATAATTAATTTAAGGGTCGATTATGGGTATCTTTAGCTAACTATTTCATCAGACAAGGCCTATTTGAAAAAGCAAGAGATATTTTTGAAGAAGCTTTAAGCAAAATATCTACCGCAAGAGATTTTGGACTTATTTTTAACTCTTACTTAAAGTTTGAAGAACAGTTAATAAAATCAGAAATAAACGAAGATGAAGATGATGATTATGAAGAAAATAATAAAACACAACATACTTCAGTTGATAATGAAATGGACAAGCTAATTAATGATACAAATTCAAACTTAAATTTAAATAAGGAAGTCAAAGCTGAAGAAAAAGACACTAAGGAAACAAAAAGTACAAAAAAAAGCCATAAAAAGAAAAAAGAAGACAATATTATGGAAACTGAAGAGGTAGATACATCTAACAAAGTAATATATTCATATTTAATTTATTTTTTCTTTTAAAGAATCAAAACCTTGATTTAAATATCAAACTATTCAGACTAGAAAACTTATTAGAAAGAAGACCATTCTTATTAAACGATGCCCATTTAAGACAAAATCCTAATAATGTAAAAGAATGGCTAAATCGAGTTGAACTATGTAAAAATGATAAAGAATTAATAGTTGAAACTTTTGAAAATGCTATAAAAACAGTTGATGATTTAAAAGCATATGGAAAATCAGAATTACTATACATTAACTATGCTCAGTATTTTGAAAAGATAGATGATTTAGGAAATGCAAATTTAGTTTTTCATAGGGGGACCCAAGTTCATTTTAGATCAATTGACCAAATTGCAAATATTTGGTGTGAATGGAGTGAAATGCACTTAAGATGTAGAAATTATAAAGACGCTTATCTTATTATTAAAACTGCTTGTACTACTGCTGCTAAAACTTTTTATGAAAATGATCAATTGAAAAAAATCCCATCAGCTAGTACTTGTATAAAGACTTGGTGTTTGTATGCTGATTTAGAAGAGCAATTAGGTGTATTCCAGAATGTTAAAGTAATAAAAATTGTAATAACATTTTTAGGCTATATATCAAAGAATGATAGATTTAAAGATTGCTACTCCACAAGTTATTTTAAATTATTGCGATTACTTAGAAAAAAATCATTACTTTGAAGAAACATTCAGAGTATACGAACAAGCCATAAGTTTATTTTCTTGGCCTCATATTTATGATATATGGGTAATTTACTTATCGAAATTTGTCGAGAGATACAAAGGAGAAAAAATAGAAAGAGCAAGAGATTTATTTGAACAAGCTATCTCTTCATGCACAAAAGATGTATATAATTTATTAAACAAAATTAGAAAATTAAAATATTTTACTATATGTACGCTGAATTAGAAGAAGAATATGGACTTCTAAACCACGCAATAAGAATATTAGATAAAGGCACGAACGATGTACTTAAAGAGGAGAAACCAGAAGTATATAGTGTCTTAATTTCAAAAGCAGCTTCTTTCTTCGGAATTACAAAGACAAGAAATATATTTACAGTAAAATATTTTTATTACAATTTTATAATAGAGGGCATTAGAAGTCCTCGATCCAGATCAAATTTTAGATATTGGATTGAAATTTGCAGCAATAGAAAGAAAATTAGGAGAAATTGATAGATCAAGAGCAATTCTAGTACATTTATCACAATTTTGTGATCCTTCAAATCTTCAATTTAATGATACATTTTGGAAAGTATGGGATGAATTTGAATTATATCATGGAAATGAAGATACTTATAAAGAGATGTTAAGAACAAAAAGATCAGTTTCAGCACGATATTCTTTAAATGCTCCTTTGTTTGTTGTTGAAAACAAATTTTCTGGTGTTTAATAAAATTAAACTTAATTAATATAAACATTATAATAATAATTTAATAACATAACAATAAACTCTTTAATAAAAATAATTTAATTGTTTATTAGAAATGTTAATAATCAATTTTACTAATAATTTATAGTTTATTAATATTATTTTGAATTATTTATTTAATCTTAATATTTTGCATGTAAACTTTTGCTAGTATGGTCTAATTCATCAGCTGTATCAAATCCACTTTCTAATGCACCATGAATAGTTGCTATATGACCATTTTTTGCAAAAGCTTCACCAGCAAAAAAGATTTTATTTGAAATTGACTTCTTTGCAATTTCTCTTGCATTTCCTTCTTTTACTGATGGGAAAGTATAACCACCTTCAATATAGGGAACTGTAGTCCAATCATGCCAGTAAAAGTCAATTAATTCACTTTTTAAATGTGTTAGTTTAAATACTATTTGCAAATCATTTAGTATATCAGTAATAAATTCATCTTTACTTTTTTTATATAATAAAGCTAAATTACTACAACCTTGTCCTGTTACTAATGCTGATAAAACTATATCAGTAGAGTCTTTACCTTGGGCAGTTGGCCAATAACAGTTTACATTTCCTTTGACTAATATCCAACAAGTGTCATCAGACCAAAATTTCTTTTTAAATTTTAAAATAAGTTTAGCGGTTGCATCAATTTGTATACTATCTAATGCTGTTTGTTTTTCTTTAGTAAATTTAGGAGTAAAAGTAATTTTATCTTTTCTTAGTTGTGTTATTGGAACTGTTAATATACATTTATTTCCAAAATAGTTATTATTGTTTGCATCAGTTAGTATTACTTTATTTTCTTCTGAATAATCAATATTCTTTATTGCTACATTTAATTTAATTTTTTTAATTGATTCAGGAAAAGATTTTTCAACTACATCCATATGGCTCATATTACTAATTAAGAAATTATCTTCTCCAGCTTGCCATCTTTTACTTATATCACTAAAACCCCAAACAGATGCTTTATCTAAATCCGTTCCAACTTCAACACCAATCATTGCGTTAGCCATATGATAAACTTCTTTTGAAAAATTATTTTTAACCAAAAATTCTCTTAAAGTAATATCTTCATAATCTTTATTAAACTCATAACTAATATCTTCAAAGAAATCTTTAACTTTTGTAATTTCATCAATTTTAGAGTCTTCAAAGGAAACTAATTCCCCTTTGTATTGAGTATAAATAATATTTTTCTCCCAATATCCAAAGATTTTCCCACCAGATTTTTTAACTAATTCATAATATAAAGTCTTATCACCATGAATCTCTTCTCCGCCTAATTCAATAGCAAAATTTGAAAAGTCTTTTAAAGACCTTAGCCTTCCACCATATCTGTCAGAAGCTTCAAAAATAGTAATATCATAATTTTTATTTAATTCAAGTAATCTATGTGCACATGCAATTCCAGCAATACCAGCACCTATAATAAAAACTTTAATTTTATCATTTTCCATATTTATTATTAAGTAATAATATTAATTGAATATTAAAACATTACAACAAAATAATCAAAATGTGTTCAATGTGTTGTATTAATATGAAACTATGTAAAATATATTGTTATATTCTTATTGGATTAGTTAACGTAAGTGAGATTGAATATTTTTATCTTAGTATATATTTATTAAATAATGATGAATTCATGTAGTTTATTAGTATTGTCTCAATAATTAAATCTTCACGTATAATATCGAGCATTGGTAAAAGAAATAGCTTGCTTAATATTATTGTGTTAAATTCATTTTCATTACTGTTTTCGATATTAGGTATTATCGCCTATAAGAAGCAAAATAAGTATTTATTATTCATTGTAAGAATATCTTTTTTAA
>Ga0100379_10005420_pt1 | contig 10988 bp, 4 predicted proteins | sample CryGeymeta201503_FD_80418 | JGI IMG/M metagenome (GOLD analysis project Ga0100379, IMG submission 80418) | Groundwater microbial communities from Crystal Geyser aquifers in Utah, USA - Crystal Geyser metaG 2015-03 | ecosystem: Environmental > Aquatic > Deep subsurface > Groundwater | place: USA...
TGGAGACTTTGGAAAAAGACGTTGTAGACCTGATAAATGAGTTTGAGAAAAAGGAGTTTGCTCTTTTATTTTCTGGGAAACACGATGATTCTCCAGCTGTTTTGGCTATTCATGCGGGCTCCGGTGGACGCGAGGCGCAAGATTGGGCAGAAATGCTGTTGCGTATGTATTCACGTTTTGCGGATCGAAGAGGTTTTTCTGTTTCGCTCCTCAATGAATCGCGTGGGGAAGAAGGTGGAATTAAAAGTGTCATGATTCGCATTGTGGGACGCTTTGCTTATGGTTATTTGCAGTCAGAGGCGGGTGTGCACAGATTAGTGCGAATCTCTCCTTTTGATGCAGAAAAAATGCGACACACCACTTTTGCTTTGGTAGAAGTTTTGCCGGAATTAGAAGAGGCCTCTGAAGTTGTGCTTGACGGCAAAGATTTACGTATCGACACTTATTTGGCTTCCGGACATGGTGGACAAAGTGTAAACACAACTTACTCGGCTGTACGCATTGTTCATATTCCAACCGGAATCACTGTCACTTGCCAAAATGAGCGATCTCAACTACAAAACAAGGAGACGGCTTTAAAAATTCTACGAGGCAAACTGGTAAAAATCGAAGAAGCCAAACTGGCTGACGAAAAATCAGCACTTCGAGGAGAATATCAAAGCGCCGAGTGGGGTAATCAAATACGCAGTTACGTTTTGCAACCATATCAACTTGTTAAAGATCATCGTACAGATTTTGAAACCTCAGATACGAAAGGGGTTTTAGATGGCGATATTGATGCTTTTATCGAAGCCTATTTACGCGATCGTTCTGGGCGAGAGAATCGCTTTGCCAAAGCTAATGAAGAATAAGTATGCCCAAACCATACAAAACAGCACTGGTTACAGGAGGAGCCGGTTTTATTGGAAGTCATATTGCCGATGCACTTATAGCGAGGCGAATGAAGGTATACATAATCGACGATCTTTCTACAGGAAAGAGACGAAACCTTCACCCCAAGGCTGTTTTTTATAAAATGTCTGTCACAAACCCAAAGGTTGGTGAAGTTATTCGAGAGGTAAAACCAGACATAATCATACACGCTGCAGCTCAACAAGATGTTAGGGCTTCGGTTAACGATCCGCGCCGCGACGCCAAGGTTAATATTTTTGGAACTTTAAATTTATTAGATGCAGCAGTAGACGTAAAAGTTCGCAAAAGTATTTTTCTGACAACCGGTGGTGCCATGTATCCAAATGTTGGCAAGCCACCATTTTCTGAAAAAATCCCAGCAGATCCAATGTCACCTTACGCCATTGCTAAGCTTGCTTGTGAGTATTATTTTAGGTTTTATTTTGAGCAACACGGTTTGCCATACACAGCACTTCGTTTGGCCAACGTGTATGGTCCAAGACAAGATTCTTCACCTTTGGGTGGTGTAATCTCTATTTTTGCCAACAAACTTTTAAGCGAAGAGCAAGTAACAATTAACGGAGACGGAAAACAAACGCGTGATTATGTTTTTGTAGAAGATGTAGTAAACGCAGTATTACTGGCGATTGATAGTGATTTTGTTGGAGTTTGCAATATTGGAACAGGAAAACAAACAAGTCTCGTTCAACTTTTTAGACTCATGAATAAACTCACTCGAGCCAAAGCCAAAGAAAACTACGGCAAATCTAAACAAGGTGAGGTTATGAAATCAGCGCTAGATGCCTCACTTGCTAAAAAAGTTTTAGGCTGGAAACCACAAATGCCACTCGAAGAAGGTGTACACCAAACCTTGGAATGGTTTGAAGATTTTGGTGGTTAATTTTTTGGAGTGCTTATGCGACTAATGACAAATGCAGATGCAATTATATGTCTCAAAAATGGTGGTGTTGTTATTATGCCAACAGAGACTTCTTATGGCATTGTGGCGAGGGCAGATAACCCAAAAGCTGTTGAGCGAATTTTTGCCATTAAGGGTAGGGAAGAACAAAAAACATTACCGCTTATTGCTTCTGATTTAGCCATGATAGAAAGGTTTGCTGTTGTGTCTGACAAAATCAAAGAATTAGCCAACAAATATTGGCCGGGACCATTAACAGTTGTTTTGCCTTTTGAAAGTGATACACCACTTGCGTCTGGAGTAATAGATCAAAACAATCACACAATTGCCATTCGTGTAAGTTCCCATTTTTTGCCACGCAGCTGTGCTCAGTACATGGAATGCCCGTTAGTTTCTACGTCAGCCAATGTATCCGGTTGTCCAAGTATTTTTTCTGTGGAAGATTTACTGAATAACTGGAAAGATTTAGATATTAGGCCAGATGGGTATATAGACGGAGGAACATTAGAAGAATCGTTGCCTTCAACTATTATAAAAGAAGTTGATGGTGCTTTTGATATTTTGCGTCAAGGTGCTGTTTCTATTGCGGACGGGCTTCTTAAAAAAATATGAGCGCTTTTACAGGACCAGCCAAAAAATCTTTTGGTCAACACTTTTTACAAGATTTATCTGTTGTTGATCGAATTATTGAAGTAGCCAATTTATCTGAAAAAGATACAGTGTTAGAAATTGGTCCGGGTCAAGGTGTTTTAACCGAGGCTCTTATTAAAACTGGAGCAAAAATAACTGCAGTTGAGGCTGATCGAGACTTGATTGCGGGACTTACAGAAAAATTTGGCGATCAAATCACCTTAATTCAAGGTGATGCTATTGGACTTCAAACAAGTTTGCCGCTTAAAGATTTAAAATATCAAATGGTGGCTAATTTACCATACAATGTTGCCTCTTACATTTTGCGTAACTATCTTTCGATCGCTCCTCGTCCCATCAGAATAATCGTTATGGTACAAAAGGAGGTAGCCGATAGAATTTGCGCCAAACCGCCTAAAAACAGCGTTTTATCTGTTGCTTGTCAGTTGTATGCTGAGGCCGGTCTTTTGTTTGTAGTGCCACCAGAAGCATTTGATCCGGCACCAAAAGTGCAATCGGCAGTTGTGTCTTTGGAATTTCGTAGAGAAATCACAAAAGACGCAGAAGACATTTTGAAAATTGTAAAAGCTGGCTTTAGTTCTAAACGAAAAATGTTAAAAGCCAACTTGGTGAGTGTGTTAAAAATTCCCATGAGTCGAGTTTTGGAAGCCATGAATAAAATTGGTTTGGGGGAGAATGTAAGGGCTCAAGAAATTTCTGTAAGTGATTGGGAGAAACTTTATAGAGAGCTCTACACTTAATTAGTTCAACAAAAAAGAAGGTTTATTCCTTCTTTTTGTGTGTGGATAAAATTGTGCTACAAGCAAGTGCAGAAGTTTGCTATAATAAATACGTCGATCAATTATTATGGAGCATCTTTCTCGGTCGAGACAATCTTTCAAAACGCTTTCCAAGGAACAGAAGGCCGCATTTGTGTTTGTAACTATTATTGGAATAGCCGGTGTGGTTTTAGGTACGTTATCTTTTTACGCTTATGCTAAACGACCTTTTGAAATTCAATTGGCTGAGTACGCAAAAAAAGGACGTGTCTACACCCTAGATCAACAAGAAGCCCAAGAAGTAGAAGCGCAAAAAACACGCGACACCGACGCCGATGGATTAACCGATTACGATGAGCTCTACGTTTTCAAAACCAGCGCCTACTTGTCAGACACAGACTCCGATGGCCGAGACGACAAAACAGAAGTCTTTGAAGGCACAGATCCAAACTGCTCAGACACCAAAGGCTGTGCCGTGGTTACCGAAGTCCCTGTAGACACCGCAGGTTTGGCAGTCGGCAATCCTCTTCCTGTAGAACAAAGCACGTTCAATTCACCCGAGTTAGATCAGTTGCTTCAATTGCAACAGCAACTTCAAGGTCTTCAGGGTACTTCAGGAACAGGTACAATACCCACCACCACACCAACAGAGGGTGCGGTAGAAATCCCAGCAGACGTACTAGCTTACATAAACTCACTGCCCATTGAACGTATTCGCGACTCTGCCTTGTCTGCAGGTTTTCCACAGGCAGAGTTAGAGAAACTAGACGACGTGAGCCTAAGACAATTATTTTTAGAATCTATTAAGCAAGCAGCAGCAAAAGGAGAACTATCAATAGAAGCAATCAAAGCATCTTTGCCGGCGACTACCAACACATCAGACACTCCAACCACCTTTTAAAGCTCAAAGAAAATAAAATATGCACAGCCCTAGGAGTAAAAACAAAGGATTCATTTCGGCCATAGTAGCCAGCGGAATTTTATTTTCAATGGGAGTGAGTTTGTTGATTTTTCCAGCGATTGTAAGGGCATCAGAAGCTGATGCTGGTTTAACAGAAGTTGGTGCCTCTTCTCCGGCTCCTGTTGTGCAAAAATCTTCCGAATTGCTTAATGATGGTGTGTTGCGTCCTCAGATAGCTGTTAATATACTTAGATTGTTGGGTGGTATTATTTCTAGGTTGGTAGAAAAAGTAGCTTATGATACGGCTGTTTTTGTAGCAACCGGTGGTCCGGGGCAGGACTCCTTATTTTTTAGTAAAACACCAACCAAAGCCTGGAAAAATTATGGTTTAGATTTGGTTGGACATGGTTTAGATGCCTTAAGTCAAGAAGTGCAAGATTTGGCAGATACGGAATTTGATATTTGTGCTCCTAGCCTAGATGGTTTTGGACTTAACTTGGCAATTACTTTGGGTATTAAACAGGCGTATCAACCAACGGCTCCAAAATGTAGTTTTAGAGATCTTAATAAAAATTGGGAAGCTTTTACGGCTACAACCATAGAAGCAGCTCAAAATACACTTCGTAATCCAAGTAGAGTTATTTTGAATCAAATAGCCATAGGTTTTGATCCGAGTCAAAATGAATTGGGCGCATCTATAGCTATTACTCAAAAAACACACGCTAAAGCCGGTTTATCTAAACAGCTAAACTTTGTAGATCAAATAAATTCTGCCGGTTTTAAGCCACTTTTAGACTTAATTACAGGAGACCTAAAAACACCGTCTGGCTCAAGAAAAAATGTACTTGATGATGCTGTTCTGGGACCAGAAGAAGAGCGCATAGATTACTTAAAAGACTCAGTATTGTCTGCCGCCAATCTCGGTTTATCCGGTTTCCAGTTTGCTTTTGAGTTGGTTTCAACTTTCTCAAGTACCTTTATTAATACATGGTTAAATAGAACCCTGACTGGTTTATTTGAGCCAAAACCACCAAAAGCTTATTCTTTTAATGATTATTTTGGATCTGGAAGTACAAATAGCAGAGAAGATGCTGAGGCGTCATTTTCCAAACTTTTAGCCAACAACCCGATTTCAATTTCTAATTATAACGTTATTTCAGAGTTTTCTATTTGTTCTGCTCAAAATAGTGTTTTGGGTAGGGGTATTAATAATTGTGTGATAGACAATAAGTTTGTCTCAGCTATAGCTGAGGGTAGATCTATTGGTAACTACACAGTCAAAGAAGCCATAGAAAAGAACTTTTTGCGAGGGGATTGGCCTCTTATTCCACCAACCGATCAAGCTAGGAATCAAGATGCTTTTTGTTATACCTACGGTTATTGTTATGGAAACTTGGTGAAAATGAGAAAGGCTCGCATTTTGCCGGTTGGTTGGGAAATTGCCGCTAAGCAAAACAATCAAGGAAATCCGGCTACCCTTCAGGAGGTGATGGATGGGTTTTATGATTGTAACGCCGAAGGGAACTGGGACGAAAATCACAAGTGGTGTCACCTTATAGATCCAAACTGGGTGCTAAAATACCCGGAAACACAGTGTCGTGCTACTGCTTTTGGAGAAATTCTTTCTAGTAGCTTGTCTGGCTCCCGTACCTCTAGTTGTGTAGATACCCCAAGCTGTATTGCCGAAGATGGTAGTGGTTCTTGTGTGGGTGGCTATGGTTATTGTGTTAGAGAAAAGAATGTTTGGCAGTTTGCTGGAAAATCTTGTCCGGCTCAGTATGCCAGTTGTTTAAGTTTTACCAATACCAGAACAAATGATCGTTCTGATGTTCTCCTAAACACCGTAGATTACACCGGCTGTACACAAAGCAACGCCGGCTGTAGGTGGTACCGTACTCAACAAGTACTAGACGACAAAGGAACACCGGAAACAAGTGATGATACTTTTGATTGGTTGGGTGCTAACGAAACATACGATGTAGGTTTGTGGGATTCTGCTGTAAAAAATGCCAGCACAACAACTCCTCCATCTGGATTAGATCGTTTTGCTTACCAAGATAGAATTTACGTAAACGGCCAAGCAGCAGAGTGTCCGGCTTCTCAAAATGGTTGTACCGAATTGAATGTTCTATCAAACGATGTTGTTTTGAACTTGGTAGACAACCCGGAGTTTGCTGATGATTTTAATAGTGACGGTGTGCCAGATGGGTGGTCGTGGAGAGATGGTGCGAATGTGGTTTATTCCTCAGATGAGGATGCTGGATTATATGAGGCGGATTCGGTTTTGGTTGATGCGGCAAAAATAGAACAAGATGGCATTATTTTGTCACCTAATACTTTTTATACCCTCAGTTTTCACGCACGAGGTAATGGTGAAGCAATTGCAGAAATACACACAAAAGATCCAGCAACAGGTGCTCCTGTATCAGTGAGCGATCGTTCTTATGGTGGTGCTGGTTGTATTTTGATGGACGGGGCTACTCTGAAAGGTTTTCAAATAAAAGGATCTGTTACAGACGTAGAATACAAGCGTTTTAGTTGTTCTTTTACTACGCCTTCTGTATTTTCATCGGCAAAAATATTATTAGCAACAGATTCGGGAAGTGTTCGTTTCGACGGTATTCAATTGGAAGTTGGAGAAATAATGCGTAGTTTTACTGTTGGATATGCCTCAAATGCGGCTCCTGTTTACTTAAAGGTGCCGCCGGCTGAGTTTAATTGTAGTGGAAGGCCGACTGATCCTGTGGAGTGTGAGGGGTTTGCTAAGGTTTGTAATGCTCAGGATGTTGGTTGTAACTTGTATACTCCGCTCGATGGAGACCCTGCTGTGCCTGCTGTTGCCGGGGCTATAGATGCTTGTCCAAATGAGTGTGTTGGTTATGCCAGTCACAAACAAGAGGGGACTCGCTATGAGGGTTCTTCTTTTCCGGTTTCGTTTATTCCGACTACCGCCACCGCTTGTTCTGCGGCCTATGTTGGTTGTGACAGCTTTACCAATTTGAATACAGCTTCTGCCGGGGGAGAGTCGATTGCTTACTTTACCAAGTTGCGTGCTTGCCAGACTCAAGAGCAGGCAGATGGTCGTGACGATACTTTTTATACCTGGGAAGGTTCCGATAAAGATGGATACCAGTTGCAAACATGGTCTTTGCTAAAATCAGATGTTGTTTCTGCAGAAAACGGAACTGCTCCATGTACAAATTGGAGTCAATCAAGTGAAACACAAATGGTTTGTGAAGATGAAACACTTTTTATTGCTACTGAAAGCTGTAATGAACACGAAGACATTTACACCAATCCGGATTGCCGAGAGTTTTACGACGGCGAAGGAAAAATTCATTATCGCTTATTTTCTGAAACAATTTCAATCGATAACGCCTGTGCCCCATATCGCAAAAACACCTCTAACCAAACTGATTGTGAAAGGTCCGGTGGTTTATGGCTTGATGGTAGTGAGTGTCGTTACCAAGCGTTGGCTTCCGCCAGTGCCAGTTGTCCAGCCGAAGCCAATGGTTGCCGAGCCTACACCGGAGGAACAGGTCGCAACGCTACAATTTTGTTGAATGAAACTTTTGAATCCGGAACTTATAGTGATTTTGAACAAAAAGGTAGTGCTAATTTGGTGATTAGCAATGAATCCTTATCTGCTGGCGGACATTCGCTTCAAATGGTAGCTCCTTTGAATGCTGGTTTATCTACAGTTTATGATGCACAAACTGGTCAGGGTGTTTTGTCTGATAAGCTGCTTGGTGGAAAAACATTCACTTTAGAATTTTGGGCTAAAGGTTCTGGTAATTTGAATACATTACTTGTTGATAATGGAGGTGAAGATGATTTTCATCAGTTAAATGAGCAACCTCTTCAGATGACTCAAAACTGGCAAAAATTCAGCATCGGACCCATTGATACTTCTAATAGCGAGTTTAGTAGTTTAGACGGATCAGCGGTTTTGCAAATTAAGAGTACTGGTGGAACAACAACCGCCTACATCGACAACATTTACTTTAGGCAGGCCGAGGAAACCATGTACTTGGTTAAAGATTCTTGGAAAACACCTGCTTCTTGTGATACGGCTCCAAATGGCGATTATGTTCCTGAGTATTACTTGGGTTGTGAGGCTTATAGAGACCAAAAAGGCCAAACTTCATCACTTTATCAATTCACACGTCTTTGTTCTGAATCTGTAGTTGGTTGTCAGGCTTTCTTTGATACTCAAAACACCAGTACTGATCCGGGAAGTTTGGTGCGTAATGTAAGGTGTGAATATGAAAACTCAGATGAAATAGCGGAACAGCCAACAGGGTGTCAAATAGGAGGAAGAACTTATTGCAGTATTGCTACCGGTCATACTTTCTGTACTTTCAGCCAAGATTTTGCATTACCAACTCCTCTACCTGCGGGTACCGGAAGTACTTTCCGTATAACCTACGGACCGGAAACCGTTGTTATTCCAAATGACGTTCCTGTTTACTTGGTGGATAATGGCACTGTTTCTTGTTCTGCTGCCAACATTGGTTGTCAGGAAGTTGGTGTGCCTGTTTATAGGCAAGACAAAAAGACAGTGGAACGATTTGAGTCAAAGTTCCTGCTCAATCAACCGGCTCTTTACGATAAAATTTTGTGCAGTCAAGCTGGGCTCTTTTGTGAGGAGTGGTCATCTACTCAAGATGGAAACTTCTACTTTAAAGATGCCGGTACGCAAAAATGTGATTACAGAACCGGAGTCAGAATCGGTGGCACAGATTACAGTGGTTGGTTTAGAGAGGGAACAAACGACCCATGTTCGTTTGGTGACACGAACAATAATGGAAAGTTTGATACAGGGGAGACTCCTCTTTTGGTAGGAGGAACTGAATTTGGTTTGCCTCGTAATGCAGATAGGACAGGTACAAATGTTTACGAAAACTTTGTTGGTAGCTGTCCGCAGCAATATGATTTGTGTACCGAATTTAAAGATCCAACCGATTCAGTTAATGGCAAATACCTTGCGGGAAAACCATACTTCTACCTAAACAACAGCGATTTAACACAAAAAACCAATCAAGGAACCGATAGCTGCCAAGGACAAGTCAGTCAAAAAATCGGTTGTGCTTTGTTTAACAACACCACGGTTACAAGCCTTCCATATGCAGCTCAGCCATCTTACATGGCCTCTGTTCATGCAGACGTTCTCTTTGGAGACAAACCAAACTCACTTCAAGCTCCAATTGATTGTTCTAACCCTGATTCTGCAAATATCAGTACTGCCGGTGGTTCAATGAATCTTTGTAAGCAAAGGTGTGAATACAAAGTTGGAGCCAATGTTGATTTAGAAACACTTTCAGTATCTAACTCTGCTGGTACAGTTGAATATGTAGGATCTTGTGTAACAAACGTAGATTGTCCGTCACTCAAAGCAACAGATGGGGGTGTTTACAATGGAACGTGTGTAACAACTACTGACAACAACTTGTTCTACAAAAACGATGCTAACTTGGTGGTTGAGGTTAACCAAAACCGTGAATGTGCAGAATGGTTGGCTTGTAAGAGTAATCAAGCCAGTTGGGATCCAAACTCCGGTCAGTGGGTGAATTTGTGTAATGAAATTGGTTTGTGTAATGAATACAGTACTAGCGGAGATACGTCTTTCTGTTCTTCTTGGGTGGAGAGTGTTCCTGAGGTGTTGTCGACCAGTAAATACGCCAATCGCGATATTTCTTGGAGTGGACTAGATTATTCTGGTTATGCAATTCCAGAACAGTTGCCGGTAGATATACAGGAGCCTTTTAATTTGAATCCAAAGACCTGGTGTGAAACATTGTCGGGAGAGATTATTGAAGAGGGTAATGAACCAATATTTTGTGTAACAAGTAATGATTGTGGAGATGGAAACCAGTGTGTTTCTGCTGATGATAAAACAACCCTGGTTTTTAATGCGGGTACTTGTAGTGAACCACGAGGCGAATCTTGTACTATTGGTTTTTGTGATGGATCACAGACACCATGTACACAATCTAATGATTGTGGTGCAGGAATAGAGTGTGTAATCGGTTCTTGTCAGGTTCTTTCTGGAACCACTTGTTCTAATAATGATGTGTGTACAGCCCCTGGTTATTATTGCAATCTTTCTAGGGGTGTTTGTGTTCAGGACGTTGGAGAAAATTGCGCTGTTGATAGACCTTGTAGTCAAGGGGCATGCGTAGTATCTCCTGATACAAAAATTGGCAGTTGTTACAATGGTTCATGTTTGACAAATGCGTATGCCGAAGCAATTTCTGAAACAGAAGGTAAAAAAGCGGAAGTACTTTCTTGCCGTGGTTATCCCGAGGTAGATTCTCCTTTTTCTTCTGCAAAAGGAGATGGTGTAGTTAGTTCCTGGTTTGATCCGGTATCAAAAACTTCCGGTTTAACTGAAGTTTCTGAAAAAGATTATACACCTTATGCTTTTACTACTGGATTTGTTTCAGCCAACACATGCGCACCTGTAAAATTACCTGGGGGTGGTTGGGGTGGTACTGACTGTTCCTGTAATTATCAAAAAGTAACGTACGGTAAAACAGGCGGTATTACCAAATACTATCCAGAAGGTTATAGTTTAAATGAAAGTATCAGTGATGAACTTTCCGGTTTTTGTTCAACTGGTTCTTTTGAAGGTAAAAGCTGTACCGCAGATAGTGATTGTAAAGATCCAAATAATCTATATGGTCAGGGGGCTTGTTTAAGGAAAACATCGTCTGATACTTATTACGGATTTGAAGGATTTTGTTTGGAGCGTGATTCGTCTATTCAATTATTTGGTAAGGGGGATATTAATAATAGAGCATGTTTAACATGGTTGCCTGCAGATCAATTCTCTGGATCTACTGACTTGTTTGCCAAAAACCCAGAA
>Ga0100379_10005422_pt1 | contig 10982 bp, 11 predicted proteins | sample CryGeymeta201503_FD_80418 | JGI IMG/M metagenome (GOLD analysis project Ga0100379, IMG submission 80418) | Groundwater microbial communities from Crystal Geyser aquifers in Utah, USA - Crystal Geyser metaG 2015-03 | ecosystem: Environmental > Aquatic > Deep subsurface > Groundwater | place...
GTAGGAAGTTGATCCACCCCACCAAAATGTTCTTTTAGTCGTAGAGAGAAATCACTTTTCTCAGAGTACCATTGGCAAACTTGTCAGATAGTTCTTCGACAGTTCCACGTTCAATGAACCATAATTTTTTATCCGATACATGCCTGGAGTACAGGATATGCTCCGGAGCCAAAATCATCCTTTTTATATTCTCAGATATCTTCTTTACAGTTTATTCTTTGAATTTTTACATAATATTTGATTGTCGAAGAACTTTCATATTAACTTCTTCCAGTAAGTTAGCTTTCAGTTTGGGGGTGATTGTAGAAAGAACTTATTTTTACTCGTTCGGATCATGGCTTTGCTCGATAAGGTGTTTGTTGAAATAGTGTGTTCTGATTTTGTGCTTGAGATCATTCGTGAGGACCAAATCATTGAGATAACGGTTCAAAGTTCTGACTTGTTTTTAATATTTTTCTGACGATTCTGATCGCATTTTGATGATTTAGCCAATAGCATTGATGTAGTATCCGAAGGTCAAGCAACAAAATATTTCGAGAAAGGAAACGATGAACCTTTCAATATTGTTGGCTGGAATGATCTATCCGAACCCAACTGTAGAAAAAATGGTGGCTCCCCAGTACCACCCTATGATGTACTGATCAAAATTGCTGTTGTAGTCGAAATTAGAGCTATCCAACCACACAACAGGAACGTTCAAAGATTTTTCAATAGTGGCCATTAAATTGAGAGTGGATGATAGCATATGCAGGAAAAGAAACAACTTGAAGAGCAGTTTGAGAAGCGAAAGAATAGTCTAGCTTTACATTGACCTCACCAGTAGATTCTATATTTTGTCATAAGTCATCGCCATTTATGAGTAAGCCAGTAGAGACAATACTCTGAGGATGATGTAGAGAGGCCTAATTTAGTGAGTGTCTAGAGGAGTCAATTGAAGCATCATAACCAAAATTGAGACGACATCTTTGACCATTTTTTAGTTCCAGTATATCTCCCTGACTCGTTTTGCATCGAAGACCAGCTAAGATTTTTAATTTTTGAATTCAGTTACCTGAAAGAGCAGGATATGGATAATATAGAAAAAAAGAGCAATTCCATTGATGATTTCGTTGGTGGGCATTTCCCCGAACACGATCTCGAAGGTACACTGCCACAAGTATAGCACCATGCTGACAATGTATATCATCTCTATCCCCAAAATAACACTGTTGTCATGCCTAAAACAAGTTACTATTATTTCTGCCTGAGCATCGCTTTCCAAATACTACAGCTCATTTTATTTGAGGTTGTGCGTGTTGAAAGTGTGTTTCTCGGCTATGCGGTGCTTTAAATTGCGTGCAAAGAGGGCAACATTTTTGGCTTTTTGGACAACCCCATAGAAGGTCTACTTTTAATGCTTATTGGTATCCAGAGTTCCCCTTTTACCTTTGATTCCCTTAAGCATATGTTTTCTTGGCTTGAGAGCGTTTTCATTATCGGGGTAATGGTACATCTCTCGAAAGGAGCTTTAATCCCCTTGCATCTTCTTTTTGTTGGAATATAATATGCAATACCACTGAAGAATAATATGCTTCTTTCTGGATAAATTGAATTGACTCTGATAATCAGTAAGTTGAACCATAGTTATTTGAAAGGAAAATCTTCTCTATCTTAGTGCTTTGATAGTTTTTAAAAAATAACGTTTAACCTATTCATTATATGACCTTTCCTAAAAGAAAATAGCAATAAAGAAAAGATGAAGTCTGATGGTTGATGTAATTCTATAAACTATATCTTTCCATCGATGATAATAGATATATAACCATGATCAGATAGATATTGTTCTCTCTCATCCTCACCCTCGCCCTCTCTGCCCCAGCTGGTGATAAAATGACATCAGTTCCTGTATATTGTCATCAATTTAGGGCTATGGTCCCGAGTACAACACCAGCGTCTACTCTGGGTATCTTGACGTCAAAAATCCAAACAGGTCTCTTCACTACATATACGTCGAATCGATCAATGGAGCCAACAACAAGGATCCACTGACCCTCTGGCTCAACGGAGGACCTGGTTGCAGTTCTCTGTTAGGTACTCATTCTCTCACATAGGTTTCTTGCAATAGATCGGCCCTTATAAGCTTGATGATGGAGTTCACTATAAGGTTGGCGATAACCTGACAAAAAATGAGTACTCTTGGCATAAAAAATCCAATCTTCTCTTTTTGGAGTCTCCAGCAGGAGTAGGATATTCTGTCAACAATCAAACAGATTATTCTCACAATGATGCCACCACAGCCTATGACAGCCTATATGCACTCGTCGATTTCTTCAAGAAATATCCCGAATTACAGGACAAAAATTTCTTCATCGCTGGATAATCCTACGCTGGAAAGTACATTCCTGATCTGGCTGTCCTCATCGATACTTACAACTACATCGGCGAGGGTACTAAAATCAACCTCAAGGCTATCTTGATTGGCAATGGAGTTATCGATCACAGAACAATTCAATACAAATCATACGAGTACATGATCGACAGAAGATTCGTTGACCCTGAAATTATTCCAATTTACAAATCTTCGTGCCAAACTGATCCTCTGTCTGCTGGTTGCCGTTTCTTCGAAATTTAATTCTCCAAAGGAACTGACTAACTTAATCCTTACAGTATTTCCATGTCTATGTAGATGTATACGGGTACTGCTACTATAACGATTCATTTGACGCAAGTGCTACCTCAGAGAGAAAGAGATATCTCACTCAGGAGAGCATTCTTTTATAGATGAAGAAGATGTTTGCCAAGAACAAATAATTTAATGGTTAGTTTGATACTGCTAAATTCAATGGAGCTCCTTGCGCTTTCTTTGATGGCGTTCATGATTACTTCAACCTAAACGAAATATAATTCAAGGCCAAACCTGGAATGCACTGGAACGGCCCTTGTGCTCAAATCAGATACACAGCTGATCCCGAAGGTTCTCTTCATTCCTACCGTCATCTTTTGGGACTGATGAACACTGACCGCAAAATCCCCATTATTCTTTACTCTGGCACTTGGGATTCGGTTGTCCCCTACGGAGATACACTTAAGGGCATCAAAGAATTAGGACTTAGCCCTGTTTATACTTAGTAACTTTTATTTTATTTAGCAATCCCTGGTTCACCAATAAACAACATTCAGGGTTCGAACAAATTTTCGGAGGAGTGATCTTCATCACAGTAAAGGGAGCTTCACACACCGTTCCCCAGACCAAGGCAGCCGAGGCTTACAACATTTTTGACACAGTAGTGGAGGGTCACAAGGACGGTTCAATATACGAGAAGGGTTTGTTCTGGAGGCAGAGGTAATGATGTGGATGTCTAAACTATATACTGGAGTGGTAGTTGATATGATGATATTTGAATGAAATGAGATCAAGGATGTCAGGAAGGAAGGGTGAGTGCAGGATTGGAAGTAGCTTGATTGATGGTAGGTGCTTGATTGTGCTGTGTAATATAAAAAGCATGATTGTATGTATCATAGGAGAAGAAAGTGTCTTGCAAATGTTGTAGTTTTCTATGAAACAAAGCCCGATGATCAATCTTTTATGTTAATCTGATCTTGCGCCCCTTCTGAGGAAAATCAAACAAAGAGGAACCCCGTGAACCGCCGCTTTCGCCACACGATTCAGTCTACGACTCTCTTTCCTTTCTCTAGTACTTCATTACAATATAATTATAACCATACAACTCCCTATACTCTTATATCATACCGCTTTAAAACATCATTCAATTAACGCACGATCTCAGTTTCATATGCCACACATTCTCACCAGACCATCTGCTCAATTCCTAGAGTGTATACATCAGCTAGGGAGTATAGCTGTAGATTTTGTCAGAGACATGACGAGCACGCCAGTTATTATAAAAAAGCCTAAACAAAGAGTTCAGGTAGTACTAGGTATCGTTTCCTTCGATGTGGTCAGGATGATTTGTTAGTTTGTACAATACATATTTTGCTAGTTACTAGAGAGAAAGATCAGAGCCTAGATAGTCAAATAGCATATTTTAATACAATTAGTTCAGATCTGATAGAATATCCAGGCTGAGAAACAGCTCAAGTTTCTTGGGAAGTTCATTTGTGAGAGCAATGATCATAAACTATATCTTGGAACTGTTTTCTTTGATTTTCTGGTATATCAAGATGATTCGTAGCCAGCTTGAGATCAACAGCCATCTCAACTGTTCTTTTTCCTAATCAGAAGCATATATAATGGCCTTGTGAAGACATAAAATACTTTGATCTATTTGCTTTTTGGATAGTTCCTCGCTGTTGAACAAAATAGATCGGAAAGCGTCAGCAGCCTCACAAGAGTACTTCAGTTAAGAGAGAAGTATCTCAAAGAGCTTTGGATGTTGTACCCATTTCTTATGTTATTCGCTTTAGACTTCGATTGTTGAGAACATCAAATTTTTGCTTTCCTAGTCCATAAAATGAGTCCAATAGATCAGTTACTAAGGTTAAATTTCAGAGGCCAGATAAGCTACTAATGAGGCTGTGTTTGGATCTTAATTTTTCTTAAATCGAGCAAAAAAAGGTTCGGAGATGATATGCTCATGCACAAGATAAAAAATATCAGTGACAAGATAATAATGTTCTTCATCTTCAAGCTCTTCGAACTTAGTGTTATAGAGTACTTCTATGATTTTTTAGCTTGTATGGCAGAGTTAGAAGTGGCTGAGTTGCCAAAATATTTCAAGAGTGTTGCTAAGAAGAGGTTGTTATTGATATTCTAACTGGCTTAGCAATTGTTGCCTGATGTTGTGCTGAATCTCCTCTATGTGTTTTTTCCGGAGATTGTGCATGATCTTTTCCTTCCTTGACTGGAGGCTCAACATATTATTATTATAACAAAATGCAAGCGAAGAAGGATGAAGAGGTCTTGAAACTTATCATAATCGGAGACTGTGGAGTGGGAAAAACAAACATTCTCTTTCGTTTCTGCTAGAATAAATTCAAAGAGAACTATGTGGCGACGATAGGCGTTGACTTCAAGATCAAAACAGTCACTGTCAAAGATCAAAGAATCAAACTTCAGATTTGGGACACAGCTGGTCAGGAACGTTTCAGGAATGTCACTCAGGCTTACTACAAAGGAGCTGCAGGAATAATTCTGGTCTATTCGATTTGCTAAGGTCGCACCTTTTAAAATATCGGTATGCTGATAGATATTCAGAAAGATGGATGCAGCAAATAAACGAGCATGCTCCCAAAGATGTGGTGAAAATGCTAGTAGCTAATAAATTAGACCTCGAAGAAGAAAGAGTAGTTCAGGTAAGATAAGGAGAGGCATTATCAAAAAAATATGGTATTCCGTTCATGGAAATAAGTGCAAAAAATGGGGAGAATGTTACAAACATGTTCACGAGGGTAGGATAGATGCTTGTTGACGATTACCTTCCTCATAAAAAAGCATAAAAGCTGAGATATTCTTTGAGTGTGAGTAGCCACTCTCTAAACCTTCAAGAATCTCGAAAATGCAGTTGCTGATGTTATTATTTTACTTCATTCTTTCTCATTTAAATTTTAAGCTTAGACGTTAAATATAATTCTTCCTTTCTTAATGAGAGAAATCAAAAACGATCCCAATAAACTGTATTAGTAATACGACATATTTTTGATTTAATACTTACTTCTGTATTAAAAAAGCAAGAATTGATCAATTTTTTGTTCCACCCTATTCATGTTCTTTTGGTTTTTTGGAATATATTTGATAGAAGATAAAAAACAATGGGTTCTTCGATGATCTAGGCTTGTCATATAGCAAGCGACAGCAGACAGATCGACTGGGATGCTGAAAGCTGTGATCTGCCAGACGATTAAGTATATTGTTCTATGGACTCAACTGCAAAAAAAGGAAAAATGAGCATGCTGACTGCTTCTAAAAATATTTGGAGTTTTGATGGGAGAGCTCGAAGGCCTTTTCCGAGATGTTAGTAGGTTCGAACTATCCCGATAAAGCGTTTGAAAACTGGTCAGCCAACTAACAATGAAGTCAAGAGTATTATAGAAAAAGTCAAGAGTTGCAGGTTTCAAAGAATAGCCTATCCTTCTCTCAAGATTGACCCTTCAAACTTCTATAAAATAAAAAGCACGCCTATATAAAAAGATTACACCTTGCTGTAGTAGATTGGTTCAGGTTCTTATGGTAAGGTTTATAAAGCCCAGTCAAAATCAGATGAATAATTTAGAGCAGTGAAGTTGCTTGACAAGAAAAAAATGAACCCAAGCGATATACTAAGTTTCATAAATGAATTTCATCACCTAAAGCAACTGAACCACCCTAACATAATAAAACTATTTGACATGTACAAAGATGAGAATCATTACTACATTGTAACCTAATTATGTTAGGGAGGATCTTTACTGAATTTCATATTGAACTTCAAAATGAAAGAAACTATTGCTCACAGTGTAGTCATGCAGATCCTCGGAGCTCTCAACTACCTCCATAGCCTCCGTATCTTGCACAGAGATATAAAACTTGAGAACATTGTCCTAGTCAAAAAAATAGAAGCAAATCAAATGAATGCACCATAAATCAAGATAATAGATTTTGGGCTATCTCAGTATCTGAAGGAAAAATAAGTAGAAACGGACACCTATTTGGGGACGATAATGTACATGCCTCCTGAAGGTCTAGAAGGATTTCTGACTACTAGTTGGGATATATGGAGTTTGGGGATATTAGTTTTTATTATGATGTCGAATGACCTTCCATACAGTTTCAAAACAAATGAAGATCTCATTGCCAAAATCATTAAAGGCGAAATCAACTATCAGGGTACCTTTCACATTATTTAGCAATTAGTTTAAAGGTAGATCCTCTCATCATATAATTTATGAGATCATGTCTTAAAAACCTTCCGTGTTTCAGACCAACACCTTCATCACTGCTCAACCATCCTTGGATGCAAAAATACAATGAGGGCAACTTGAACAAAACCACAAGTAGACGGTCTATCATTAATCTTACCACCTATGAAGTACTGCTACTTTTATCAAGATCAAAGACAATCTCACGAATTTAGTCGAATAATACTTGACAACCAAAAAAATGCAACAAGAATAAAGACAAGATTTAGCATACATTTTCAACAAAATTGACAAAAACAAGAGCGGGTTCATCTCAATGTGCTAAATTAAACAGTTGTTTGGACAATAAACTTAATGTTTGGACTAAAATGATATAAAATAGATTTTCTAGAGAATTTGCCAGCAAAAAAAGACGCAACTAAATTTCCATGAGTTTGTCACTATCATGCGTTCAAGAGAAAAACTATATAATAAAAAAGCCTTAGAGGAAGCATTCGATTTTTTTGACGAAACCGAAAAGGGGCACCTTTCAAGGACTAAAGTAAAAAGGTTACTCAAAGGGGCTGAATAATAGGAAGTTTAGCATATATTTTATAAATTAGATCAGAATGAAGACAACAAAATAGAAAAAGAGGAGTTCATACAATACATGGAAAGAAATCAGGAAGAAGATTCGTTCGCCTGGTGATATTTGTTCTGAATAATAATTAATGCATCCAATTTATTAACCATAAAATTAATATATCAACGGTCTTCCTAGCTATCATATTCCCCTTCAACTTTGAATTTTTAGTAGGTTTTTCTTACTACCTTGTTGGCATTGCTCATATTGTGAAGCAGCAGCTAAATCTTATAAACTAAAGCATCAACTTTCGTCACATATGTGTTCCGAACATCTATTAGGTCCCCAACCATCCATAAATTTTGCTCAATCAGCAAAGCCAATGACTAAATTGAAGTCTTACCATTCAAGAAATCATATATGAAGACCACCCTTGAACCCATTTCTTGCTTGTTTTTCGCCTTTTTGAGAATGTAGTTGATAGTCTTCATAATATGAAGGTTAGGATCACTTGAAAGAAGGTGATTTAAAATTTTGAGCTTATAGTTTGTTGTATGAAGGAGCTATAATAGGGTAAAGCATTTGAATATGAGAGTTTACTTTTCATGTCTCTGAACGATGACCTCAAATATTTTCTCAACAGCTCCGCAATCAATTATTGTTGCCGAAACTTCTTCGTTCTTGCTGAAAAAGTACAATATGCTTATTGTCGTGCTGATGAACTATTCCTCATTCCTTGAGCTCAACACTTTTTTAACTATTTTTAAAAAGAGATTTTTGTTGACAAACTTCTCTGAGTATTTTTATTTCGATATGGCAAGCAAATTTTTGAGGGCTGGCAGAGCTACATGAAAATCTGGAATCAGGGAATCATTAATGTGCTTATTTATAAGGCTTTCCCTTCCATTTCGTAAAATTTAAGTGGTTCTCTTTTGTTCATGGTGAAACAAAAGGATCTTTAGTAAAAACAGCAGTTCTTCATTGATATTAGTAGATTTATATCCTTCGATGAGGCTTTGAAGCCAGTCTTAGTTGGTATATTTATTTATCGCTTCTTTGTTTCTGTCAAATATAGTGTTGATGATGGCATTTATCTTGATCCTGGTTCTACTCTCTATCATTTCATAGTTCTCGTATAGACGACTGACCTCTGACACTATCTTCAAATCAAGATCTCCATTTTCAACAAGTATTTCAGCTATTCTCAGGACAATCCTAACAGCTCGATTGAATCGCGTTTCATTGAATTTTTTTCCTCGAATAATTTACAGCATTTTATCAACTTCCTTTACCATCCTCGGAATATTTTATGTTTCCATTTCTGTAATGATGATAGTATAAACTTCTCCTATCTTTTTTAAAATGTGATATTCTCCGACATTTTTTAAAGACTGTGAAATAATCGAAATAGTTTCAATTTTCTTCAAACTTTTGACAAAGAGAGTATTATGCATCATTATTAAAGCACAGTCTAGAGTCAGGTCAACTGTCTATTCATCATCTTCCTTTCTCAATATGTTGAACAACTTTCTGAACTACAAAAGTGATTTTTGTGATTTTAGGTAATATCTGCTCTTTAGCAATGTCTTCAGAAGATGTAGCGCGTATATGATGAATGGATAATCTTTATTGAGATAATTGAGGATAAGTGTTGTTACGTTGAAGCTGTTCATCTAAATAGTAGATTCCTTACAAACGAGATCATTTCATTTTAACGGGATATCATGATAAGGCAGTTGTATGCAGACTACACCAGCTAATCTATTTGGCTGTTACCTACAAGACCAAATAAATATTTCAGTCCGTTCACAGTCAGCATTTCGTTGGTCATTGCTTGATTCCATTTAAATTAGTTTCTTTCCATAGCACTGACGATTTTTAAGGTGGCCTCATTCAAAACTCTATGCTTTTATTCATCCTATCCTTATAGAATTCCTCTAAAGCCTCTGACAATCAAATGTTAGATTTTGTCAAGAAATAGATTGACATTTTTAAGCTATTTTAGGGCATAGTTACTATGTCATGCTTCAGGTAGTGGGAAAGGAGAACAATAGCTCTTTATTGGATTTCCACATTTTTGGAACTTAGGAAAGATTAATGAATTACAGTGATTAGGTATTGTATCGAATTCAAAGAATCCTCTCGGATTTATTATTTGTCCAAAATCTTTATAGACGAAAAAATACCAGGTTAAGAAGAACTTTTTTATTGTTCCAATTTCTGACTTTATTCCATTCCATCATCCAGTTCGAAAAAGTATGAATCAGCAGTATCTTACTACCGACTTGGGGAATATTTTACCCAGCATTGTCTATTCTTCGTTTCTCTGGGCTACCGATATCCAAATTATTGATTTCTACCTAGAAGTAAATTTACTATCTTTGTATTATTAAAATTCCTTAATTGCTGATCCTTTCTTGTGAATTTATTTTTATTTCTCTCCTACTAAAAAGAGAAGAGATCTGTTTTGTTCAGATAGCTTCAAATTTTATATTTTCATCCTGTCGAATTCATTTTTTGTCACAGAAGAAATTGTATTGAGCTATTACTTGAGTTTTCTTACATCCTCCACAAATTGCCGCTTGTTTATCTATATTTGATTTCGTAAAATTTATTACTACCTCCTTTCATCTTCAAGCTGCTTTTCATAATTTTTTATATTGTTTTGAAGAGTGGTCACCAAAGATGTCAGTCTTTTGTTGTCATTTACAACTTCGATAATTTTTCCTCCATTTGATTTGTCCTTCTCGGATATCTCCTGCTCAAAGTTGGATATCTTTTTATTGTGCTCGTTTAGTTGGGAAAGGAGCTAGCGTTAAAATACTGCCTTTTATCTGAGCAGAAGCCTTAATTTGTTGACACAAGCATGTTAGAGGATGTTGAGATCGACATTCTTCACCTCCTTCTTGTCCAAATATTGTTCAATTACATCCAGGATCTATTCGTACTTCAGTGTCTTTTTGCTTATGTTTAAAATTTAGATATTTTTCCTCAGAATCAGCTTATTCGAAATTTATAGTTGTTCATAGTAAAAGTCTATCTTCTTCTGCTTTGCGATGTCTTCAATCTTTTCCTCATCCGATTCACTGTCATTATCCCGTGCGTTGTGAAATCTCATTTTCTCAATAGTTATGTTTTTCTTTATGATCGATGTTTTGAGCTCTTCAATTGTGCCCATCAGCTCTAAAATCTTTTTACTGAAATTGTTATCTTTTGCTTATGCTTTTATATCCTTTTCGAGGGTCCGCAGCTCAAATTCAAGAGTCGCAAGACTTTAGTTTTTGGAGTCAATAATGAACTCATAATTTTTCTTTTGTTCAACAAGCCTTGCATCTAAAATATTGATCTTTTCTTGATATTATTTAAAAACAGTTTTTTCGTACTAACTATAGTAAACCTTACATGCTTATTTTAATCGGGGCCCACAAGTAGATTCCTCAAGTTTGATATCTAGGTTTACAAAGAACTATTTTTGCTCTCTAGTCCCTCCCTTTTCTTTCTTTCGCTCTCGAGAGAGTACTCTAAGCCAAGAATCAGTTTTTGGTAATCATTTAATCCTCCTGTCGAAGGACTACCATCAAAATTA
>Ga0100379_10005424_pt1 | contig 10981 bp, 9 predicted proteins | sample CryGeymeta201503_FD_80418 | JGI IMG/M metagenome (GOLD analysis project Ga0100379, IMG submission 80418) | Groundwater microbial communities from Crystal Geyser aquifers in Utah, USA - Crystal Geyser metaG 2015-03 | ecosystem: Environmental > Aquatic > Deep subsurface > Groundwater | place: USA...
CCATGGGACCGAAGGCGGCGAACGCGCGATCGCAGGGGCTCTCCCCGTTGTCGTGCTGCTGGGCGGCCGTGCGCATCTCCTGCAACATGGCCAGACCCTCCTCGTCGCTCATGCCGCGGAGCGCGGTCTCGGTTCGCTGATAGTTGGCGCGCTCCTGCGGGCTCGCGCCTCCACCGCCACCACCGCCACCGGCAGCGCCAGCCGCCGCCATCGCTTCGTGGTAGGCGCGCACGGCGTCGGGGTCGTTGTGGAGCACCCGCGACACGGGGATGTCACTGGCCGTGGGCGGGGGCAGGGATGGCGCGTCGTGATGCGTGGATGGCGGCGCCGTAGACGCCGGGTCCGTGCCCGGGTCGTCGCAGCCCCAGGCCAGGAGCAGACTAAGCAACGCGCAAGTGGCGTAGCTGCGGTTCACAGCGCCTCCGCGATCGCGACCGTGGTGCCAGCCGGGGTCTCGCCCTTGGCCGGCAGCGCATCGAAGCTCACCAGGGTGAAGCGCGTGGGGTCTTCCTTGCGCCAGAAGATCAAGCCGTGCCCGCGCTCCAGCGCCATGTGCCGTTCCCGCGCCACCGCGTCCACATCCGCCTCGTGCCAAGTCTCCGTGTTCACGTGCTGCCTGTACCAATGCTGAAGCTGCGCCACCGTTTGTTCGGAGCGACTGAAGATCGTGAGGCGGTAGGGTTGCCCCTCCTCGTAGGCCTGCAGCACGCGGCGCCCGGCCGGGGGACGTGGGAAGTCCGCGAGATCCACGCCCGGCGCGTCACCGTCGATGGGGACCAGAGCCTGGACGTCGAGATCCTCGGTCGAGCGCATGCGAATCAGGGCCGTGCGTGCCCCATGCTGCTCCGCGTAGACGTATTCGAAGGTGCCGAAGCTGGCCATGTCGAGGGTCGCTCCGAAGGTGCGGATGCGGCTGCTCAGTGAGGGGGCACCGTGGGCGGTGGGGTTCGGGTGGATGCACACGGTGTAGCCGCGTCCGTCCGAGCCGACCGGGCCGCCCAGCTCCTGGCGCGTCGGGCAGTTCTCGAGTGACTCGTCCAGCACCTGGTCCATCGACTCGTCGCTGACGCGCGTGTCGAAGAGCAAATGCTGGCCGTTCAACACCAGCACGCGCGGATCGCCCGACACCGGGTTGGGCAGGTTCAACAAATGGTCCAGCATGCCCGCGTTCGAGAGCCGCGGACCCAGCGGACCGAGGGCGTCGTGCAGGTTGCTCTTCAAGCGCAGGGACGTCACGACCACGATCACGGCCAGGGCCAGCAACACCCACAGGGTCCGGCGTCCCCAGCTGCGCACGAACACCCAGACGCGCGAGCCGACGCGCCGAACACCCTTGGAGGGGCTGTCCGGTGCGGCGGGCACGTCTTCGATGTCCGTGCAGGCGGTCATAGATCGGCCATCAACCAGGCCGTCTCGTTCCAGATGGAGAAGCTCCACGTGGCGCCGGAGAGGCTGCCCGGGATGAGCCCCGGCATCTTCAAGTAGCCATAGTCCTCGTCGCACGTGAGCGCGATGCGGTGACCGTACTTGGCCGTGCCGCCGATCGCGCCCGGACGCGAGAAGGTCGCGGACTGGGAGAACTCGTGACGCTCGATGTAGAAACTGCCAATCGTCAAGGCCTGGCCCGAGGCGACGGCCATGGGCTGATTGCGGATGATGGTGGCGGCGCTGCGGAGCGAGCCCGCGATGGCGGCGATGGCGGCGAAGCTCCAGTTGCTCCCCGCGTCCATGTGGGTGGGCGTCGGCACGCTGCTCGAGGTGCAGGACGACATCACGTGGGTCCAGCCATGTTGGCGGGTCTGGGAGGCCGCGATGCCCGCCTTCGTGTAGCCCTGGCGAACGAACATCACCAGACCGAAGACCAGGATCAGCGCCGGTAGGACGATCAACGACTCCATGTAGGCCGTGCCGCTGAGGCGCTTGGCGCGCCGCTTGGCGCTGAGGCGCTTGGCGCTGAGGCGCTTGGCGCGCCGCTTGCCGTTGCTGGCGTTGCTGGCCTGCGTGGATCGCGTGTTGCGAAGTCGCTCTCCATCAATGGTAGGCATAACCCGCTCCTTGGTTGGGCAGCGTGCTCTCCGCGCGCAGGACGACGAATCTGTCCGTGCCGAATGCGGCGAACATAGCCGGGTACAGAGGATTCGCCGTGTACATGAGCTCCCTCCTCGCGGTGGCGTTCGTCAGCACGATCCTCCAGAGGTGCTGGCACATGATGGCGTTGGCCAGAGGGATCGTGCAGTTGTAGAGGTAGGTGACGCGGGTCGTGATGGCCTGGTGAGCCCCGAATGCAGGCGACTGCCCCCACTTCATGGTCGTGCCGGCGGGCGCATCGTAGAAGGTCACGGCGGTCGCGTTCTTGGCGTAGTAGAGGCCCGACCCCGCGCGCACGACACCCGATTCGAAGGACCGGCCCACGGTGTTGTCGCCCGCGAGCCAGGTGACCGAAGGCGAGATGGGGGTGAGCTGGAAGTAGGCGGCGGACCGGATCGCGTTCAGACGGATGCTGCCGTTGTCCGAGCCGCCGAGGCTGAGGATGACGCCCAAGGTCGAGAAGCCCGGGATCGCGGACGAGCTGCCGCTGACCGTGTCGGGGTCCAGGGTGTTGACGGCTTCGCCATCGTACTTGCTCGGGTTGTCCGGCAGCACGACGACGGCGGCTCGGGCGGCGCGGCCCGCGGCGTGCTGGACCGAGAGCTTGCCCACATAGAGCAGGCTGAGCTGAATCAGACAGAGGAAGAACATCAGCACGATGGGGAAGGCCACCAGGAACTCGACGTAGGCCGAGCCCTCTTGCCGTCGGTGGGCGCGGGCTCTCGACGAGGATCCGGGCGTTCGTTGGCGAGCCGCTGCGTTGGGTATCGATGTCGTGATCATTGTATCCACTGCCGGCTATGGCGCGCTATGGCCACCAAGGTTCCGAATAACACGAAGGGCCCTATTCGAAGCTGGTCCGTCGATTGTTCCGCCGGGACGCGCCGTCGCGCCTCCGGTAAGAAGCGATTGATCGGGAGGACGAGTGCGTCCAGGAGGGTGGCGCGGAGGCGGCGCTTCCTGGCCAGGACGATGAATCCCCAGAAGGAGGCGGCGAGCAGGGCGAAGAACTCGACCTCGAGCCCCATGGTCGGTCCGAGCAGACCGCCCACCGCGCCGAAGAGCTTGAGATCTCCGCCTGGCATGCCCGCCGCCTGATAGACCAACAACGCCGGCACGCCACACACGATGATGCCGCCCAGACTCTCGGCGAACCCGAGCGTCCCGTGGATGAACGTCCAGTAGGCGGGCCCCACGATCAACATGGGCAAGGTGAGCCAGTTCGGGATCTTCCCCGTACGATGATCGATCAGCGCGGCCACGCCAGCGAGGCTGGCGACGCACGCTTGGGGGATCATGTTCTGGAGCGCGGTTTGCATATCTGAGAGGAGATTCGTGGGCTGGCTTGGGGAGAGAGGGTCCAGGAGCTGGGGCGATCAGGCCGCGAGGCTACTCACTCGGCGGCGTTCCGAAGACCTGGTAGTGCTCCTGGGCGTCGTGCTTGACCGCCTGGCGCCAGAGCGCGAACACGGAGATGCTGGCGACGAGGACCACGACGATGATGGTGATGTACTCGACGAAGGTCGCACCCCCTTCATCGCGCAGCAGGCTGCCGCCGCCCAGCGACTCGTGGTCGTTCTCGGGCGAAGCGGGACGCTTCCATGGGTTCCAGAACTTCATGGTACTGGCGCCGCCAGGAAGAGCTGGGTCATGCGGAACATCTGCAACAGCGGCACGCCGATGCCGATGACCGCGACGGAGAAGCCGATCGCGACGAAGAGCGTCAGGACGATGTACTCGACGTAGATCGCGCCTCCCTCGTCCGCGAGCAGGTTTCTCGGGGGGAGCAGACGGGGAATGCTCGGACGCCTTGCTGCGTGTCCCAGCGCGGAGTGGATCTTCCAGATCAAGTGGCTGAGCACAGCGCCTCCTTCATGGTCGAAGTTCGAGCATCGAGCCCTCGGGGCCTCGGTGATTCAACGGTCTCTGTCATGATAGTGTCCGAAGCGTCATGATAGCCCCCACACGCTCCGCGGCATGCCCAGCAGGATGGCCACCACCGTGCCGACGAAGATGGGAGCACCCAGACGGATGCGCGTCATGCTCTCGCGTGCGATCCGGCGTCGCCACTTGGGCGGCAAGACGGGATTCAACGCGACGTAGAAGGTGTTTCCGAGCGTCTGCAGCAGCTTGCCGCGCAGGGCGAGCTGCCCGAGGGCCAGGATGCCCGCAGCGATCACGGCGTAGAATTCGACCTGGATGCCCAGCGCGGCGCCCATGACGGCGCCGATGGCCGCGAAGAGTTTGACGTCGCCGCCCGCCATGCCGCCTTGGCGGAACGCCAGGTAGGGGAGCAGCCCGCAGACCAAGATTCCGAGCAGCGAGTTCATCAGCCCGGTCCAGGAGGCGAAGACGGTGTGGACCACGGGCGCGAGGAGGAGCACCGGGAACGTCAGCCAGTTCGGGATGCGCTGCGAGCGAGTGTCCGTGACAGCCGCTATCAACGTGATGATCGCCGCCACCGCGTAGGCGACGATCGTCAAAAGGGGCATCGCCGGGTCACTGTTCATGCGCGCTCACTCTTCATCACGTTTCGCCTACTCGGGTCCCGCCCGGCGCTAGCTGTCCTATCCGGGGCCAACCGGCCTGCGTTCCGGCGCCCATGTTTCGCATGTTTGCCACAGCGGACTTCAGTATGTGGGAAAACACCATCGGCGAGCAAGCCCGTCCAGGCCGGACTGCGTGGGACGGACCTGAGCATGGCCGCGGATAAAGCAGGTTGTGTGCCAGCTTCGGACGCCAGATCCAGCGCTTCTCGTGGGGTTTCCATTCCCCGGCGCCCCTCCACCGTGGTGCCTGAAGGCCCCATCACGGTCCTCGCGAGCGGGACCCGAACGCAATCTCACGCGATCAGGAGCGCCCTCAGCTCGTCCAGATCCAGGCGCTGGCTCTGGTCGAGGCCGCCCAGGAGGTCGTCCGCGAGGGCGCGCTTCTTCTGGTGCATGGAGAGGATCCGCTCTTCGATGCTGCCCTCGGTCACGAAGCGGTAGACCGTGACCGGTCGGCGCTGCCCGATGCGGTGGGCCCGGCCCGTGGCCTGCTCCTCCACCGCGGGGTTCCACCAGGGGTCGAGGTGCATCACGTAGTCGGCGCCCGTGAGGTTCACGCCCACGCCGCCCGCCTTCAGGCTCATCAAGAAGACGTCCGCCTCGCCATCCTGGAAGGCCTCGATGCGTCGGGCGCGCTCGGGCGTGGAGGTGGAGCCGTCGAGGCTGAGGTAGGCGATGCCGGCCTCGTCGAGCCGGTCGCGTGTCATGGCCAGGCTGCCCAGGAACTGGCTGAAGACCAGCGCGCGGTGACCTTCCTCCTTCAGCGCCTCGAGGCGCTCGAGCAGAGCGTCGAGCTTGGCGCCGGGCGGACCGAGCTCCGGGTCCACCAAGCGCGGATCCACCGCCGCCCGCCTCAGGCGCATGATCTCGGCGAAGACGCGCATGCGCTTCTGACTCTTGGGACCCTTGGCCGAGAACGCCTCCAGCGCGTTTCGCCGCAGCGCCTCGTAGAACGCGCGCTCGGGCTCCGTGGGCTCCACCATCAGGGTGATCTCGGTGCGCTCGGGCAGCTCGTCGAGCACCTGCGCCTTGGTGCGCCGCAGGATGAAGGGACGCAGCAGCGCACGCAGCTGATGACCGCGCTCGCGATCGCCGGCCTCGATCGGTTGGGCGAAGCGCGAATCGAAGTGCTTCTGGCTGCCGAGCAGACCGGGCAGCGTCGCCTCCATCACGCTCCAGAGCTCGCCCAGGTGGTTCTCGATCGGCGTGCCCGTGAGCGCGATGCGCAGCTCGGCGTTCAACTCGTGGGCGGCCTTGGCCCGCTGAGTGCGCGCGTTCTTCAGCGCGTGCGCTTCGTCGAAGACCACGGTGGCGAAGGGCATCTCGGCCAGGCGCTCGGCCTCGGTCACCAACAGACCGTAGCTGATGAGCAGCAGATCACGCGGGCCCAGCTCGGACAGGATGCGCGCGCGGTCTCCGTCGCGCAGATCCACGCAGCGCAGCGTGGGCGCGAAGCGACGCGCCTCGGTCTCCCAGTTCCGCACCACCGTGGTGGGCGCGACGATCAAGGCCGGCCCGAGCTTCGCGCGTTGCAGCAGGAGCGCGAGCGCTTGCACGGTCTTGCCCAGACCCATGTCGTCCGCGAGGCAGGCGCCCATGCCCGCGTCGGCGAGGCGCGCCAGGAAGTGGAAGCCGTCGAGCTGGTAGTCGCGCAGCGTCGCGTCCAAGTTCCTGGGCAGCGCCGGGATCGAGGCCTCGGCGTCGCGCAGGCGCGCGAGCTTCTCGAGCACGCCCGTGTCGTAGACCACCTCGTCGACGTCCTCGAGCAGCTCCTGCACGCGCGGCAGACTCGCGGTGCTGGCCTGGAGCATGTCGCCCTTGGCCGTCCCGAGCGTTTCGAGGGCGTCGAGGCGTCGCGCCAGATCCTCCGTCAGGCGCACGTAGTGCTCTTCACCGAACTCGATGTAGCGGCCACGACGTCGACCCAGGAGATCGCGCAGCGTGAGCACCGTGTCCTCGTCGACCACGAGTCGCGGATCGATCTCGAGCCAGCCGTGCGCCTCGCCCACGCGCGTCCTCAGCGAGCCCAGGTCGGCCACCTTGGGCGGCGCGAGCCGATGCTCCTTGGGCCAGAGCAGACGGAGCGATGGAGTGCGCGCGTGCAGCTCACTCAGGCAATCGAGCGCCGACTCCACGCTCTCGGCGCGTCGCGCCGTACCCGCGCGCGGCAGGTGACGCAGGCTCGGGCACGCCTCTTCGAGCGCCTCCAGGTTCTTCGCTTCGGCCACCAGGTCGCGCACACAGCGCTTGAGTTGGCCGTCGACCGGTCCGACGAAGGATTCGCCACCCTGGCCCGGTCGCGCCGCGCCACCGCTGATGCCCAGGGGGAAGACCACCAGCGACAGCTCGAGCGTCGTCCCGTTCCAGTCCAGCTCCACCGCCAGCTGCGGGTCGGCGTCGACCACCTCGCCCACTTCGAGCGAGTCGCTCTGGATCCCGAGCCGCACGCGGCTCCCGAACTGCTGCACCACGTGGCTCAAGCACTTGGTCTCGCCGCCCGGCACGCGCAGGCTGCCTTCGGGCAGGGCGGAGGCGACCCGCGCCAGCTCCGGCGTTCGCTCGTAGACCCACAGCTCCTGCGCGCTCTTCCACTCGTAGCCGATGGCGCTCCAGGCGAGCTCCGGCGGGTAGAGCTCGATCACGACGTCGTCGCCTTCGGGGCGTGAACGCAGCTCGGGCTCCTTCTGCTTCACCACCAGCGGCGCGCCATGTTCGTTGACCACGCGCGGGTGATCGACCAGCGGCACGATCGGGCTGGACGCGGGCTCGTGTCGCGCGCCCGTCGGCTCGCGCTTGATCGGTTGCTTGCGAGCCATGCGCGCCAGGGCCAGGCGATCGGCCTCGGTCAGTTCGGGGCCTTCGCCTTCGAGCAAGCGCGCGGGCGACGCGACCTTGCCCTTCTGCCCACGCCTGCGCCTGAGACGCGCCTCCACCATCGGGTAGGCCGCCTCCGAGACCGTGTACACGCGGAAGACGAGCTCTTGCTTCGCCAGCTCCGCGTGTCGGTCCTCGGGGCTGCTCGGCGTCTCGCGCGTCAACGCCTCGAGCGTCTCGAGCGCGACCTCCCACGGCGCCTTCGGTTCGTAGGCGTGGAAGAGCTTGGCGCCGGACGCGACCGCGCCGGGGACGTCTCCCTCGAGGTCGGCGACCAGCGCGCCGAGCTCGCGCGCGACCGGCGCGTAGCCACCTAGGCGCGCTCGCTCGAGCTTGGGCTTCAGCGTCTGGAGCAGCTCGCTGCGTCGGTCGCTGAGTCCGAGCCAGTGCCGACACAGGCTGTAGCTGAGCAAGCACACCCAGTCGAAGTCGCGCAGGTGCCAGGGCGGCAGCTCGGGCATCCGGCCGCTGCTCGCCGTGTTGTACAGCTCTATCAGCGGCACGTAGGCGTCCTCGTGCATCACCTTGGCCGCGTGGGCGGCCTGGCTGTCGCGCTTGATGCCCTCCCAATCCGGACCCGTGGAGTCCGTCCCGGCCACGCGTGCGAACTGGAGCAGCACGCCCTCCGTGCCCGTGAGCTGCTTGTGCTTGCGGCGCTTCACGCTCTTCAGCGCCTGCTCCGCGGCGTCGCGCGCGCCCTCATAGTCTCCGTCCCAGACGCAGGCGGAGAGCTCGATCAAGGCCTCGCCTCCCTTGGGCAGGCCCTTCACGGCGCGGGCCTCGTCGAAGCTGCCGCGCATGCACAGGTAGCGCGCGGCGTGCAGGTGGAGCTCCGCGCCGGTCGCGGCGATCGCGGCCTCGATCACGCTCGGGCCCACATCCACCAGGGAGCTCACCGCCAGGCCCAGCGCGTAGCCGAGGTAGCTGCCGCGCGCCTCGGGATGAACCCTCGCCAGCAGCTCGGGCTCGGGCCGCAGACCGAGCCAGGTCGAGAGCCAGCGTCCTGGGCTCGACTCCAACGAGAAGTTCTGTGCGGACACCTCGTGCGTGAGCCGACGGCTCGTCTCGGCGTCGCGTCGGCTGAAGGCGACCAGCAGCTCCAGGCCGATCTCCGTCAGCCGGCCCTCGGTGCCGAAGGTGAAGCTGCGCGAAGCGCGCACCTGTTGGCGCACCCCCTCCACGAGCTCGTCCAGGTGATAGCGCGCGTCCGCGTCCCGCAGGAGCGTGAAGGCGACCTCCGGTTCGACCCGGTAGACCGCCCGGTCTCCGGGGTAGGTCGTCTCGACCAGCAGGCCCGCTTCCACGCAGGGCGCGATCTCGGGGCGCAGGCTGGCGGCGTTCATGTGGCGTCGCGGATCCACGCGCACCCGGCAGCGCGCGGCATATTGCGCCCATTCGGCGCGTGTCAGCTCCCGACCCGAGAGCGCGAGCACGCACAACAGGTCCCGCCGCAATCCTAGAAGGCCTCGGACGCGTGTTTGGAGCGGGTCATCCATCGCGCCCCCCCTAGCAGTCTCGAGGGCCTCTGTCGCCCAGGCATTCGTCCATGTGATAGAACTGCGCACCGGGGTCTTGGTCAGGGAGCGTGGTGATGACGAAGCAGGGCGAGGTCGAGACGCGGTCGCGGTGGGCTTGGTTGGCGGTGGTCCTGCCCAGCCTCTTCGTGTTCATCGTCTGCCTGCTGCTGCTGGTCCTGGCCGGCGTGGAGCGCGCCATGGGCGGCGTGCAGGAGGCGGGGTTCGGCGTTCACGTCGTCAACCTGAACGCCTTCGTCGCGATCGCGCTCTCGAGCGTGCTGCTCTTCTTGATGGCGCGCGGTCGACGCGTGCCCAGCGCGACGCTCGTGGCCGCCGGGCTCATGCCCTGGCTCGCCGGTCTCGCCATGGCCAACTACGCGCAGAATCAGGTGATGCGGGCGCTCGCCGATGCGGATGCGGCGTCGCGAGCCTCGCTCCTGGCGCAGGGCACGGCGGAGGCCATGATCGTCGAGAGCTATGGGCCCCTGCTCTCGGCGGCCCTCTTCGCAGCCGCGGGGGTCGGGGCGGGTCTCGCGGCCCTGGCGCAACGCGCCCCAGAACGACGCTCTGCGGGCGCGCTCTTCGGAATGTTGGCGCTCGTGCCTCTGGCGGCGGGCGTGATGATCGCGCTGACGCAGGGGCGGGCCGCCTGGCTGGCCGTGCTGCCGGCGCTGGGTGCGTTCGTCGGCCTCGCTCTGGCGGGTGCGGGCGTCGGCCGCGGCGACACGTCGGCGCGCGCGGCTTCGCTCTCGGCCAGCGTGCCCGTCTTCTTCGCGCTCTCCCTGGTCGCCATGGGCACGAGCTTGTCTCAACACGCCATGCAGATGACCTTCGCCGCCATCGCCTCGGTTGGGCCCGGGGACAAGATCGCGCTGGCGGCGGCGGGCGCCTCCGAGGCGGGCAGCGTGGTTCGCTTCGCCACCTTCGGAGCGGTCGGCTCCCTGCTGCTCGGGCTCTCGCTCGTGGGCTACGCGGCGATGCGCGTTCCTCCCTCCCGCGGTCGCATCGCCGGTGGCGTGGCGCTGTCGCTGCTGGCGCTCGGCGTGTTCGGCTTCGCGTGGATGCCGGCGCCCGTCTCTCCTCAGCTCCGCTCCTGGCTCGTGCGAGCCTCCGCGCCCCCGCCCACGCCCCTCGTCTCCGTCGAGGGCGCCGCGGCGACGCCCGACGCCCCCGACTTCTATCTCGCCGCCGACGGTCTGCACGGCTCGGAATTCGAGTCCTTGGGCGCCGCGGACTCCGAGTCCATGGCCGTGCCCCTCGCTCGGCTGGTCGACGCTCGCTTCCCCACCGGCGCGCAGCGTGGCGACTCCGACTCCGACTGCGGCGCGGTTCCCTACGACGCCGTGCGTGTGGCGCTGGGATCCCAGGTCAGCGGGCCCATGCTCGCGGCCTTCGCGCGCGCGGCCGGTGCGGCGGGCATGAACTCCGTGGTGCTGCTGGGTGCGCCCAGACGCGGAGGGGACGAGCTCGAGGGTCAGGCCGTCCTGCGCGCACGCTATCCGATCCTGGCGAGTGTGCTCTCCGTCCCCTACACCGAGGTCGCGGTGGCGCTCTCGAGCGACTCGGTGAAGCGTTGCTTCCTGGCGCAGTCGCGCAGGCTCGACAGCGATCACGATGGCGTGTTCCTGGACGCCGTCGGCCCCGGGGGCGGACGCGCACCCTATGGCAGCGACACCACCTATGTGGGTGACTCCTCGCGCGAGCCGTGCGAGCTCGCGTGGCTGCATGTCCGGCCCGACGCCAACGCCACGGCGATCTTCGAGGCCGCCAACCGCTGGAATCGCGGGCCCCTGCGCGCCGTGCTCGCGGCCGACGGCGCGCCCTAACTCGAGCCCCGACCCGACGACGTCGATCACGGCGTCGTGGAGGTCACCGGCGTCGTCAGCGGCGCGGGGCCACGCACCTCCCACTCGATCGCCCTCGTGATGCTCGACTTGACCACGAGCTTCCAGG
>Ga0100379_10005441_pt1 | contig 10960 bp, 18 predicted proteins | sample CryGeymeta201503_FD_80418 | JGI IMG/M metagenome (GOLD analysis project Ga0100379, IMG submission 80418) | Groundwater microbial communities from Crystal Geyser aquifers in Utah, USA - Crystal Geyser metaG 2015-03 | ecosystem: Environmental > Aquatic > Deep subsurface > Groundwater | place...
AAATCTTTTTTCGGTTTCAAAATATACAGGCACTTTCCCATTTATTAATCCTTTGTTATTAAAGGTTCTGCCTCTTTTTCCATTTTTTAAGTGCTTTACAATTTTACCGCTACTTTCTGGTTTTTTCATAATATTATAGATAATTCAGTCAATAAAGCCACATATTTCTAGGTTTTCAATACTACATAACGTGGCTTTTTCTTCAAAAACAAATCTTTTTTCAGTTTCAAAATATACAGGCACTTTCCCATTTATTAATCCTTTGTTATTAAAGGTTCTGCCTCTTTTTCCATTTTTTAAATGCTTTACAATTTTACCGCTACTTTCTGGTTTGTTCATAATATATTATTTATAACCAATAATTACGACTTTAATTCAATTAAAGTAATGTTCTTGCCTGCATTACCATCGGTACAATCATTAAGACATTGGCAAACGCCATCATTAAGCCAATAATGAATTATTACTATTTCTCCTTTTTCATTTGCATATTTTTTAACAACTCGTGTTTGTCAATTGTATAAAACTCAACAGAACCATATACGCTTGGTTCAATTCCTCGCGTCAATGTGTCAAAAGCTTCATTTGTTATTGAAGTAATTTGATAGGGCTTTCCCTTTACTTCAAAAACCAAATAATGCATCCAAAATTGTTCCGGGCAATCGGGAGGGAAAAACACTTTTGCATATATTCTCGCTGGGTGTTTTGAATTTTTTCTAAAATAATTTTTTTTAAAGAATTTTATTAATCTGCCACAAAAATATAAGTCAAATTCATAATAATCCTCGTCTGAACGAATATAAAATTTTGGTTTCATAGTTTTAAGTTTTTAAATTTTATAATATATATACGTTAATTATGCTTCATGCTAAAAAGACGGCACAACTTTGAACATTCCTTTTTCGTTGGGAGTTGGCAAAACTTCAAAATAAGCAGCTTTCTCTTTTTCAATTTGAAAAAAGTCAATAAAATAGTTTTGTAACTCTTTGCTTGTAAATCGGTAATATTCACGCCTTGCACTGCCTAAATAATAACTATCCTCTTCGGGTTCTTCCTTGTATATGTATGCACAATTATCTTTACGACTAAACGCAAACATTACGGCATCTCTTTGAGTAGCATTTAATAGTTCAGCTACCTTTTTAAACACTACAAAAGTACCTCGTGGCATTTCGATTTTAATGTGTGGCTTTTCGTGGCTCTTCCATTGTCCATTTGTAGCCCTTTTCCTTCTAAATATTAATAAATCTTCCATTTTTATGATATGTTTTTATTAGGTTGTAATTTAATGTTATAATCAACTTCACCAGGCGTGATATTTACCTTTTATTAATTTTGTTTTTTTCATAACCTTTTATCTTTTGAATAAGCGAATTAATTTTTTTTTTGTCATCGAATTTTTTGGATTTACCAACAATGTGACCGTTTTTTAAAATTAGTACTTGTTTATTTCTTCTAATAATGTTCATAAAATTGTTTTTAAGCTGGTTTTATGCACGTTTACTATTAAGGTTGTGCAATTTTACCTTTTGTGATTTGTAGCGTTTCTCAACGGCTTAAAATCGACCGATATATCAAAGAACTTTCTTTATTAACAATGCCTAAAATTACATAAAAAATCGTCTTTTAACTGTTAAAGAAGTGTTAAAAAAGTGTTAATGTTTATATTAATATGATTTAATATATTGATATTAAAAGTCTTATGAGGTCTAAAAATTACATTTTTCTGCTCTCTTTTATTTTGTTTCAACTTTTTGTGCTGCTTTTATTGTTAAAATTGTTGTTAAATTTTCTTATCACTGGACGTGTCCAGTGATAAAATTTACCAAAATTTTAATCAAAAAAGTAAAGATCAAAAATGTTGAAACAAAATATTTCTTTGCGGTAAAATGTAGTTTGTCTTTTGGTTAATGGTTTGTGTTCCTCTGTTAGTTGCCTTAAGCCCCCCAGCTTTTTTTTTTTTGTTTTTTGTTTCTTTTTACAACTAAAAAGAAAAATTTTTTGTTACTTTTTGATTTCAAAAAGTAAATATTATTATTCCTTATTTTTTTTGATTTTTGATGCGCTTTGTGTGTGCTAGTAGCACACACACCTAGACTTCATTTATGAAACCTAAAAAATCTATATATTATTTAAAATCTGTTAGTTATATTTTTTAGGGTTCTTTTCTCTCAATTATTTTTTAAATTGTTTAATTAATTGTAAATCAACTTATTAAAAATTATCCATTTTTTATTAAAATATATCCAAAATTTTATTATTTTTGATAAAAAAATTATTTATCATGAAAAATATTATAACTTCTTTAATTTGGTTAACTTTTAGTACACGTTCAAATTTACCTATTAGTGATTTGAAAATTATTTTACCTCAAATAAGACAAAAATTTTTAGATAATAAAATAGATTATTCTGATCTAGATTATAAAATGAGGGAGGTATTTTCATTATATTTAGATTATTTCGATTTTTTAGATAATGATTGATACGATTAGAATTAGGCTACATTCAATCCTAGATTTTAACAAAGATGTATTAACAATTATAAAGAACAAGAACTTAAATATATCCCCGTATAAAGTGCCTGAACATTTTCAAATTTATGAGAAAATGCTCAAATATAAAGGGTTATATTTTAATTTAGTTACAAAGCATATTCAGACAAAGGAAAGTCTAGAACTTTTATCCTCTGATGAGTATTTAAATTTAGAAAAAAATAAAAAGTTAACTAATTATCATTTAATTCAAAATAAAATTAGGTTTGTTGATGAACATGTAACTAATGACATTAATGAACGTATTAATGGTAAGTATCATTTAAAATCAAGTGATACTAATGTAAATTTTTTAATTAATGAAGCTGGATCTTATATTGATTTTGAATTTTCTATCCCTAAATATTTATTTGGCCATAACCTGGCGCAATTTATACCACAAATAAAATCTAGGACTTACATGAATACACCAAACCTTGAAGATTTTTTACAACAAAGGAGAATTTTGCATTCAAGACTTTTTAAATTTTTAGATAAATTTTTTATTGATTTATGTAATTTTTTTGAAATTGATGCACTTCCTGATTATAGATTTGTCGAAATAAGAAGAATTGACCTTTGTTATAATCAGTATTTTGAATCAAAAGAAGATGCCCTATACTATTTAGAAGAACAAAAAAAGTTAGCAAAATTAAAAGAAACTAAAACAACTAATAAATGCGAAAATTATAAGACTTCTCTTACTTATACTCAATCTAATGGATCATATTTTAAAATTTATCATAAAGGATCAGAGTATATAAATACAAAAAATGGTGATTTTGATAAACACATGAAAATAAATCGGGATTACATAAATAAAGTTGAGAAAATGTACCCGCAAAATGACAATTATCAATCTAATAAAAATTTAATATGGAATATTATCAGGAAAGGAACTACAGATAAACTCCAGACTATTGATAAAGAAAAGTTAGATTTAGTTAAACCTATTGTAAATCGTTTATATAGTAAACTACCTTATAAAGTATTATTTCTTAAAAATGAAATGGATAAAGTTTTAAGATATGAAGTAAGTTTAAAAAGCAATTTTTTTAGATATTCATTCAAAAGAAAATTGTTCAGAAAAAATTGTCCAATACATAAAAATTTTTATGATATTTATAAACGTGTTCATTCTGAATATTATAGACAAACACCAAGTGATGTTGTAGTCGGGAGACGATCAAAAGCAATTTATAATACAATGAATAAATTTTTGTGTTCTAGTGTACATATGATGTTAAAAACTACTTTAGATTATGACAGACATAATACAACTGGTAAGGCTTCATCCGATTTTTCAATGACTTATTATGATATAAATAAAAATAAACCTAAAACAATTCTTGGTGGAGATGATATAGCTTTTTTTTCTTCTAATTTTTTATCTATTTGTTTAGATCATTTCCAAAGTTTGATTAATAGATTTCAGATTAAACAAATTGATAATTTTGATGATATTAGAGTAAACATTAAAAATTATAATGCAAGATGTGATTTACTTAGATATGAATATAATATAAAAAATATGGACATGATTTCTACAAAGGTTTTAAAACCTCATAAAGTAGATGGGATTTCTTACATTATGGAAGATATCATATATTCTACAAATAAAAGTGGAAAGCGAATTACTTTAGCATCTCAATTATTATCACAAAAACAGCAAATTGAATTAGGATTTCAAAAGGTAAATATCACTATTATTTTGTCGCTTCTAGAACGTATTAAGAAGGGAGAAAGTTTAGACCAGATTTGTACTAAAGATAACATAAATAGTTCAACTAAGAGTAGATATAAACGAGACCTTAATAAATTTGGTATTGAGAAAAATTCGTTAAATTTGACAAAAAAATTATTAGTGAAAACTGATTTTTTCGATTATTACTGTCGTACAAGGGTTTTAGATTATTCAAAACAAATGTTTTCTGATATTAACCTATTAAATATATCGTAACCTATAAATTTAAATAATATGCAAAAATCTCGAATTTTAATTAATGATGTTACTAGAATAAAACTAGAAAAAATTGGACTTGAACATGATATAGTCTTAAAATCTAAAATTATTGATTTTTTAATAGATAATTATAATACTATTTATTATGAAAATTTAGGTTTAAAGGAATACATATCAATTTTAAAAATTAAAGGATTACACCAAAAATTTTAAAATTTTATCCTTTTTATATTTTTTTCAATTTCTTGTTATAATTTTGTTGACTTATAAATAAAAAAAATATAAAAATTATGACTTCAACTTTTAAAAAATGGCTCAATACTGGCTTAATTGTCGGTGCTATCGTTTTTTTTGCTGTAAAATATCACAATGAAATAACCAATTTATTTAACAAGTACATTGGTGTTTATTTTGGTGGTTCTTCTAACTCTTAATATTTAGGCTATGCAAAAAAGAATTAATTTTAATCAAAATAATCAAATATCTATTAAAGATGAGGTTCTAACTGGAATACTCTTAGATATTAACCCCATCCTAGCTGATGGGCTTACTGTTGCAAATATTTCCGATTTAAATAAAATTGGAGTAGATTTATTGCTTGTACGTGCTAACGGAAAACAAGAGTACATTTATAATGATTACTTAGAAAACATTTTACGTGCGCTTTATGTAGGTACTACTAAACTAGATATTTTTAAAACAAAACGATCAACTGGTTATACTATACCTTTACAGTTTGGAGGCGTTTTAGTTTTATCAAAAGGTGATGAGCTCAAATTATCAATTTGGGCCCAAACAACTTCTTTTACTTCTTTAAGTGTTTCTAATTCTTCTATTAATGTTGAGACTATTCCGTCTAATTCCTATATAGGTTCAGTACTTTATAAGGTTGTATCTGATAGTATTCCAGTAGGAACTTCTAGTATTGATCAGAAACTAGCAGAAAATACAGTTAAATTGATTGTAGCTACAGATTTTACTGCGGATTATTTTGCTTCGACAAAAGCAAAAGCGCAAAATTATTTAATAAAGGAATTTGAACGAGAGGTAAAAAATGTAAGCGAAAATTTATTAATTTCAGAAAACCTTTTAAATTTAGCAAATAATCCTAGTACACTAGTATATAATCTTATTGTTTATGCTGGAAATCCTTTAAAGAGTGGACGTGTTATTGCTAAATTTAATCAGGCTGTGGATTCTACTGCAAAATTGTTACAAGTAGCAAGTTTTGTAATTTAACTTAATCTTATAACTTATGTTTTTATTTCATGTACCCCTTAAGATTATTGAGGATTTTAATTTATGCACTACTGAAGAGTATAACCAGTTAAATAGAGACGTAAAAGAGTGGGAAAGTGAATGCTTACCCGATGCGGAAAGTAAATTACAACGTGCCTATTATAAAGCTCATAAAAGCGTATGGCTAAGATTAGTCACACCTTTTATTTATTTTTTCGTTTTACGTTGGGTTAATTCTTTAAAAAACGATGTACGTGGAGACACTAAATTTTTAGACTGATGAACCCAAATTTTAATTTTGTTGTGCCTTCGCACAATTTCAATCCTGTTCCTGTAGTTGATACTAATCCATTTACTGGTGGTTCTTCTACTAATTTATCTTCCATATTAGGTACTAATTCTATTTTTGGACGATCTGGAATTTTAAATAATTCTATAAAAAATGTAAATGTTGGTTCTGTTGCTTCGTCTTTAAGTACTGGAAATTTTTTTAACGCTGGTTTGGGTTTAATTAAAGGTTTAGTTAAATTTAATTCAGCTACTGATACTAATGCGGAAAAAGCAAAAGTTGCTTCTGAAATTAATTATATTCAAAATTTATTACAAAGTATTAATAATTCAAATGCGGAAGCTGTGCTTAATGAAATTGAGCGTTATTCATCTTATTTTTATCTAAGGTTTACGCATCAATTGAACAGACGTAAATGGTCTCCAGAAGCTACAAAAGCCTGGTCTTATCATAGAGACGCTATGAAGGAAGTACATGATACTGTTATAAATGATTTACTTAATAGATATCGTTTAAATGGTTTTACTGTAAATCAGAGTAGTATAACTGTATCTGAACAATCTTTGGAAGATTTATACGATACTACTGTAAAGCCTGATAATACTTCTGCGGAACAAAACGGTAATATTACTTATAATGTTTATAGACTTGTAGGAACTTTAAAATCAACTTTTTTTGGCGATGTTGCTAATCTTGATACTGCAAATTCTAGTATTTCGGGTTATCAAAATTCTAAACTTTCGGGTGTTGGGATGTTTTCAGTAATTGGAGGTTTTTTAGTGTTATACTTTTTAGGAATTTTTAAATTTAAATCTAATAATGTCAGATACAAATACAGATAATTTTATAATTATCGGGATTTTAGTTTTTATTTTTTATAAATACTTTGGTTTTAGTAAAACATTAATAAAGGATAATTTTGCTAATTTGCCTGATAATAATGTTGATACTTTAATAAATCCTGAGTTTGATTATGAATCTCATGAACGTTTAACAGATACTAATCCATATTATAATCCAAACCATCTTCCTAACTCTTTTATTGACTCATAATGAATAAGTATAGATTAAATAAATTAGTACCGGTTATAAGATCAAATAAAAGTTTATCTGATTTATCAGATAATAAGTTTGTTTATCTTATTGTAGGTGGTTTGGCATTAATTTATTTTTTTACTAAAGGTACTGTGGGAGCTGTAAAAGATATATTTACTCCTACAAGTGATTTAGATAAAGCAAATATTAAGAGTACATTTGGAGCTACTATAAATCAGAATCAAGCTCAATCTATTGCAAATAATTTCTATGTTGGTTTGGCAACGGCAAATGGTGGTTTTTATAATGACTGGAATTTGATTTTGGCACAATTTGCAAAGCTCAAAAATGATTTTGATTATAATTTAGTATTTAATGCTTTTGGTAAACGACAATATTCGACATTTTGGAAAAACGGTGGAGATCCTTTGTTCTCTAATAATTGGGATTTAAATTTTATCTTATCAAATGATTTATCATTAGAAGAAAAAAATATTATTATAAATAAATTTCCAAATTTGCATATTTTCTAATGGAACTTAGTAAACCTAAATATCCATTTTATGTTCTTTTAATACTAGGATTATTAGCAACAATAATTGTTTTAGCAATCTTAGCATTTGTAGTTTTAATAAGTCCTTTAGTTGTTTTATTGCTTGGAATTACTGGATTTTTTAAAATGTTTGTTGACCTACAAAAAAATTGGTTATCATATAAAAACAAGCAAAAAATAAATGCATATCAATATAATTTAAAAAGTAAACAAATATCAATATAATTTAAAATTAAATAATTATGGCTATTCTTAAAAACAATTTTATAACAGGTGCTTCATCAGTTTTGAGGTACAAAAAAAGAAAATCAAGACCTTCTTTAATACCAAAAAAGAATGTTTATCCAACCAGAAGTGGTAAAGGTCGTGTAACTTTAACTACTGAATCAACTAAAAATGGGAAGGTATCAGTACGATCAGTTAAGACTAATTACATGACTGGAAACGGTCCAAGAACGTTGATCAAGACTACTAGAACTATTGTTGTTAAAAAATAAAAATGAATGTATCTATTTATAATTTAGGTAGTCCTCCGTTTGCTCCAAATTTTAGTTATAAAGAGCTATATTCACATTCATTGGATGCACCTTCTATACATTATTTAAATGATAAAGTTGTTATTGCATTGCAAGCAATTAGAGATTATTATAATGTACCTATTAAAGTAAATAGTACATTTAGAACGTTTAGTAATAACGAGGCTGTTGGTGGTCTTGTTAATTCACAACATTTGTTAGGCAACGCTATTGATTTTTCATTTATGACAGTTTCAATGACTAACAAATATAATTCTGATATACTTTCCAGAGGGATTTTATTTAATAAATTAAGAAGTATGGGTGTAACTGGATTTGGGATTTATTCAAATTTTCATCATATTGATGTAAGAGAACCAAAAAATTTAAGTCATAATGATAGTTACGGTAATTATGCCTTTTGGAATTTTATAAAAAAAAAAATAATTTAGACAACGTTTCTAACTTAGATGTTCAACAGTCGTCATCAGTATTTAATTTATTATTTATTTTAGTTTTTTTATTTTTATGGAAAGTTTTAAAACATTAAGTATTTCTAGTCTAGGAATTTTTTTTACATATTTTGCAAACATAAATTTAATATTATCAGTTATTATAGCTTTACTTACTATTTACTATTTGGTTTTAAAAATTAATACTATAAAAGATGTTAGAAACAGAAACAAAAACCACTAAAATTGGTGACTTTTTAAGAAAGATTAAGGGTGCAATAAGTCCAGATCAAAAAGGTATTTTGGGAATCGTTGGACGCATTTTAAATAATTCTGATGTATTATCTAAGGCAGATAAAGATTATGCTTTAAAAGAGCTTGAAACGTTTCAACTAGAAAATATTGAAGCTACAAAACGTTGGCAAGCGGATTTATCTTCAAGATATTGGCTACCTAATAATGTCAGACCATTAGTATTAATTTATTGTTGGATTTTGTTTACCATTATTGTTTTATCAGATCTAGTAAATATCCAATTTTTACCTTTAATTTCAAATTTGATGTTATCTGTAAACGGGATGTATTTTGTCGGACGTGAAGTTCAGAAATTTAGAAATCTAAAATAATGCAAACTTATCAAAAATATAAATCTATATTGTCTGGTGGTTCTGATACCACTAAAGTTATTAATGCTACTTTAAATCTAGGCGGAATTAATACGCCAAAGAGTTATCCGATTGGTTCTAAAATAGAAGATATTATTACAGATTTAATTAGTCCTGTAATTCAACCAACTTTAATGATTAATTATAGCTTATCAATTTCTCAAATTATAAGCCTTTCGGAAGTTGGTTCTAACATAAATCAACTGTTAACTTATTCTTTTGTAAGAGGTCTAATTCAAAATGGCGACTTATCGACACCCGTTAATTTAAAGGGATTAGAAATATCTAAGATATGGACAAATGCTGTTAATGGTCAAGTAAATATTACAGTACTACCAGGAAACAATACCGTAAATTTAAGTTTAGATTTTTCATCTGGAATTGATCCTTATTATGATTCAAATCATAATGTTTCTACTGTATTAGATAATTTAAGATTAGCTGGTTCTGTGTCTGCATCAACAAGTACTACGGGTATTTACCCTTTCTTTTTTGGTGAACTTGAATCCAATAATAATTTATTGATCAGTGATAAGATAAATTCTTCTTTGTTAACTAAATTAATTGAATTAAAGTCAAGTAAAAATCTTTCAATTAATGTTTCAAATAAGCATATTATTTTTTGTTATGATAGTGCTTATGGACTATTAACGTCTATCAAAGATGCTAATGGATTTGAAAATATAAGTAATTTTTCAAAATCAAATCTTGTTTTAAATTCCAACACTCCAGTATGGAGTAAGGATTATAATATTTACATTAGTAATTCTCCTGTAACAATTAATCAAAATTTTAATTTCATATTCTAATGGCAGTAAATATAATTTCAGGATTTAAAATAGGTTCTTCAGATGCTTTAGACTATCGTTATGGTTCATTCTCTAGTGTAAATGAGGCTAATACTATTATACCTATCCAGGAACGATATATAGGCTTACAAGTTTATATTATTATTGCTGGAGAAGGTAAACTTTTTATTTATAAAAGTGGTATAAATGACATTGATTTAGTTGAATTTTCAGGCGGTATATCTCCTTCTGATCAGTATAAATTAGATCGGTTAAATTTTACTTCCAGCAGAATAATAAATATTAATGATGAATTAGATTTAATTTCAACAAAAGTAGATACAATTCCTGGTAAGGGTTTATCTTCAAATGATTTTACAGATTTATTATTAAATAATTTAAACAATCAATCAGGCATTAATACTGGAGATCAGATATTGCCTACAAAATTAAGTTTAGGTTTAGAAAATGTTGATAATACTTCTGACAATTTAAAACCAGTTTCGATTGCTCAAGGCAATGCATTAATATTGAAGCAAGACAAGATTGCGGGTAAGGGTTTATCCACTAATGATTATGACAATTTATCAAAAGATTATTTAGATTTATTAAAGTTAGGTTTTGAAGTAGATGTACTTGGTAATATCAAGTTATTAAATTATCCAATTACTAGAAGTGATGGAGAACTTTTGACTAATAAGATATTATCAATGGATGAATTAGGCAATTTAGGTTTATATAATATTACCATATTTTCATCACCTTATGTGGATGTATATTCAATTCAAAATTTTTCTCCTAATGTTCAGTATAATTGGAATATGGTAGGTGATTTTTTCACTTATGATATGGTTGTAACAATGACAGGTGGTACTATATCATATACTGAATTTGTCAATTCAAAATTAATGATTGTACATTTTACATC
>Ga0100379_10005444_pt1 | contig 10954 bp, 5 predicted proteins | sample CryGeymeta201503_FD_80418 | JGI IMG/M metagenome (GOLD analysis project Ga0100379, IMG submission 80418) | Groundwater microbial communities from Crystal Geyser aquifers in Utah, USA - Crystal Geyser metaG 2015-03 | ecosystem: Environmental > Aquatic > Deep subsurface > Groundwater | place: USA...
AAAATAACCAGATCCGGTGTGAACTCCATGCATTGCTCGTAGCCTTCCCGTCCGTCGCCAGCGCTAAAGACGATCTCAAAGATATTCGGGTCCAGCACGACCTGGCTGATCATTTCCCGGATGGCGGTCTGATCCTCGATAATTCCAACTGTTTTCATCGTATATTAATTCATTTCCCGATCATGCTGTTTTCACTCCCAGACGGATCGTCGCCACTGGCTGCAGTAAAGTCTGCCAGTGCTTTAATTGTGTTTTGCACATGTAGGGCAAGATCGGATGCCAGCTGATTTGTGTCTCCGGGATGTTGACCGTTAACGCACACTTCGAGTGCCCGAGCAGCAGTGGATAACTGAGCACACTTCATCACGCAGGCGACACCGTTGATGGAATGCGCATGGTAGTATATTTTTTCCGCATCGGCTTGTTGCAACGCAACTGTCAAGTTGAGCTGTTGCTGTTGGAGATCCCTTATTGCCTGCTGCGCGATCTTTCGTGCAACGGTGAGATCTCCAAAAACATATGCCACAAAGCCGTCATGGTCGAATAGCTCTCGCTCGCATGCTCTAGTGTTTGTTTTTATATCGTGACGTGGTTTCAGGGCAATTGTTTGGTCAACCCGGCTTCATCAATCGGAGGGGGAGGGGGCAAATTGTGTTCGGCGTATTGGTTGACGCGGATAGATGGACCATAGTGAGTAAACATGGCACTTAGGCAGGTAAAGACAAATGCTGGATGAATTTCAAATTATGCGGGTCAAGCAGATTCCCCCCGGGTCGGCCAGTTGCCCCAGGTGGGCACTTGAATGCGAGGAAGCGATGGACGCGGCAAATGCCGTGCTCTCGCTCCCTCCAAGCACTGGAAATTTGAACGGGCACATCTTTTGTTCGCCATTGGGTGAACAATCTCTTAACTTTGGAGAATGATGAAATTGCGTGGCGGTTTATTTTTTTTCGCTTTAATCATAGCACTGACGTTGTGCTGGTGGGAATTATCGGATCGTCCGGGCGGACCCGGTGCAGCGGTTGAAAGCGTTCAGGATTTCTCCGGCGCACAGATGGATGCCGGGGAGTCAGCAGATCCGGTGGCGCATCAGTCAGCCATGCACTTTCAGCAGGGAGCGGCACAGGCGGCGTTCAGACGTTGGCTGGCGGATTACCGCTCGCATCCGGCGGCGGTCACCGATGCGGAAATGATTACTGGGGCCGAGCTGGCGACCGCTCGCCGGGCTGAGCTATACCGCATGATGGAACAGGATCCCGCTGAGGCGTTGTCCTGGACATTACAGCTGGGTGAATACGCCGCGTTGCCGCAACAAGTGGCCCCTTATGTGGAACGTCCGGCAAGCGGGCGGGGCGATATTGATCTACTCTGGTCCGCGCACTTAAATGAGGACGGGAGCATACCTTGCAGCCATGAGAACCGTCTTTATCTTCAGGGCAGTAACTATGCTGCATTCGGCAACGAACTCATGGGTGGGCGGGCACCCGTGCTGGGTACACCGGTTTTTGCCTACCTGCTGGATGACCGTGCGCTGTTGGCTGATTCGCCGGTCTATGCGCTCCGGCCCGAAGAGCTCACGGCTGCGGAAACGTATCTTGGGGCCGAGATCAATGCCTCCGATCCACTGGGCCGTACGGGCGGGGCGGGCGGGCACCCGGCTTTGGTCGGGGGGCAGGTGCACCCATTCGGCAGCGCCGGCAGTCTGGCTCATGTGGAAGCAGGCATTCGGTTGGCCGAGACAGCTGCGGAGCAGCAGCAGCGTTGGGCAGTTGAGTTGCCATACGCCTGGTTGGCTGGAGATGCAGGCAGCTATCAGCCGGCGTTGACGCAAAGCAGCTTCTTCGACGATGACGCGATCAGCGTGCTCTTTATACGCTGTGATTTTGCAGATTTTTCCGGCGCGGCGGTGTCGGCAGTGGATTTGCAAAATGATCTGGCGGCGGTGAGTGCGAATTTGAACGAGATGTCTTACGGGGTGGCCTCACTCTCGGCCACTGTGACGACGACAGTCTATCGGGCTTCGGGCGCCGGCACTTCCTATGCCCAGGCCGGGGATAATGACGGCCTCTACCAGGATGTTGTGGCCGCTTACGATGCGGCACCGGAGGCTTCGGTCAGCAGCAGCTATGACGTGGTGGCTATTTTCTTCCCTGATTTGGACGGGGTTTCCGGTTCGAAAATCACTTATGGCGGACTGGCATCGGTGGGGGGTAGCCGGATGTGGATAAACGGAGTCAGCTTCAGCAGCGGGCGGATAAGTGTGCTCACACACGAGTTTGGGCACAATTATGGTCTGTATCACTCCAATTACTGGCACCCCGAGCAAGCGCTGGGCGGGAGCTATTACAGCAGCCCCGCCTATAGTCTTGAATATGGCGATATCTTCGACCGGATGGGGAGTGGCTCTTTGCCGGAAGCCCATTTCAACCATTATCAAAAGCACCGCATCGAGTGGTTGCCGGAAAATAATGTGGCCACCGCGACTGGTGATGCCAGTTACCGGATCTTTCGTTTCGACGATGTCAATGCGACGGCAAATCCGCTGCTGGCTCTACGCGTTCCGGTGAGTGGTGACGTGACCTGGTGGGTTGGCCACCGCCAGCGCTATGATTCCAATCCCAATCTCGAAAACGGTGCTTATTTGGTGGCTGAAGGACTTTATGCCAATCGTCCGAATCTGCTTGATATGACGCCCGGATCCGCACCCGATGCGAGCTCTGATCGTTTTGATGCCGCGCTGCCGGTCGGGTTGTCCTACACCGATGCCGCTGCCGGTGTCACCCTGCGCACAGTGGCAGCGGGCAGTAACGGAGCCGGTAATGAATGGATCGATGTGGCGGTCGATTTTGAGCCCAGGCTCGGGTTCAGTCAGGCCTTCTTTGAATTTGAGGAGGCCGGCGGCGTGGCCCACCTGACGCTGCGGCGCGAGCTGGACAGCACTGGGACGGTGAGCGTTGATTATGCCAGCAGCGACCAGACGGCTGTGGCCGGATCCGATTACTATGCAGCGGCGGGCACAGTCGTATGGGCCGATGGGGATATGGCGGACAAAACGATTACGCTGCACCTCCGCCCGGATCAATTGGCCGAAAGTGGCGAGCGGTTCAGCGTGACTTTAAGCCAGCCTGCCAACGCCGTAATTGATGTCAACCGTGCCAGTGCCGATGTCTATTTGCTCGATCCGGGTGAACGTTATGCCTCCTTTACGCCTGCATTTTTCAATAAAACAGTCCGCGCGCTTGGCTTCCAGAGTGATGGACGGGCGGTGATCGGGGGCACTATCGGCGCGACCAGCGGGGCATTTGCCGGAGCTGGCAATATCGCTCGCCTGGACCGCGACGGATCCGTGGATGCCGCGTTCAACGACGGCGGCAGCGGCTTCGACCAAGAGGTGCAGGTGTTGCTGGTGCTGCCGGATGACCGGATCGTCCTGGCTGGTGACTTTACCCGCTACAACGGTCAGAGCGTGCCGGGACTGGTTTGTTTGCAGCCGGATGGTGCCTTGGACAACGCCTTTGTTGCGTCCCTCGGTGCTGGTCCGAATGCCGCTGTGCTGAGTCTGGCCGTCGAGGCGGACGGGCGTATTCTGGTGGGCGGCGAGTTCAGTGAATTCAATGGCACTGCCGTGTTGGGACTGGTGCGCCTTAACTCCGATGGGAGTACAGCGGACGCGCTCAATTTGCCTTTTAGCAGCGACTTTAGAGTCATTTTTCGCGACATCGCGGTGCTTCCGGACGGTGATCTGCTGGTGACCGGCACGTTCAACACAGGCTGGATTGGTTCCGGTTTTCGTTCGGGTGTAGCGCGGTTGAATGCCGATGGCAGCCAGGATCTCGCATTTGATCCTGATGCCGGCTTACATGCGGACGGGAGTCTAAATTCTTTACGCAATGGCTACCAGTTGGCACTGCATCCGGACGGTGATCTGCTGCTGGGCGGCAGTTTTACCGCATACGATGAAAATGCGGCGGTCAACCTCGTTCGCGTCAATGCCAGTGGTAGCTTTGACCGCGCCAGTCCGCTGGTGCTGGACAATCTTGTCAGCAGTCTCTTGGTGGAACCCTTTGGGGGTCTGTTAGTCGGCAAGTGGAGAGGGGTGGGTTCCTGCTTGCGCCGCATCGCGCCGGATTGGACCGAAGATGCGAACTTCATCAGCCGGGGCGGACCATCCGGGCCGGTCTATACGCTCAGCTACGCGCCGGATGGCAGTCTATGGGTGGCAGGTAATTTTTTCTCTTACAATGGCAGCAGCTCGCGGCCTATCGTGCGCGTGGCCAGCGGGGTATCTACCTATGAACGATGGACCGAAACCTACTTTAGCGGCAGCGAGCGAATCGGCGGGGCCGCCAGCCCGGAGCACGATGCGGATGGCGACGGCATTCCCAATATCGGTGAAATCGCTTTCGGCACGGATCCGACAGTGGTCAATGCCAGCTCGGATTTCGGCGAGGGCTTTCTGGACGGCCTGTCACTGGCCACAGTTGGCAGTGACCAGTTCCTGCAACTCACGATCAACAAGTCCGCGCTGACTGGCGGAGTTTGGTATGGGGTGCAGCTCACTTCGGATCTCAGTAACTGGCCGCAGGAATCATTCACGCCCGGTGATGATAGCGTCTTTGAAATCATCGAAGACAGCCGGGATCGACTGGTCATCCGCGACCGCACACCGATCCGTTCCAGTGTCTCACGATTCGTCCGCATGGTGTTAAGTCTTCCCGAGTAGCCGATTGGTGGAATGCGGCTTGGATCAGCCTGGAAAAGGGAGTCAGAGGGCGGGGTCTATTTAGAGCTTGTCCCAAATCGGCTGTTTTTTGAGTCAGTTTTTAAGAGCTTTTGAATAACTATACTTAATAACGTGAGCATTACAACTGGCCACCCCTGAAGCTCGTATTTCCCACCTGTTTTCGAAAAAAATCGACGCTTGCACTTATGTCGGAAGACAGCTCCGCCCTGAAGTTCTCTGCGGGAAGCCTTGGAAGGCGGATTTGATGTGTGGCGCTTAAGCCGCCTGCGGTATGTCCACGGGCTCTTCGGCTTGTTTCAGCCGGGCGAGCTTCCAGAGGTTGTGACTGAGCACGGCCCAACCCACCATCATGTCCCGATGCTCGAAGCCTTTCGCACGGGCGGGAGTGCCCATGAACTTGCTGACAACGATGCTGATGCGCGCTTCGGTGCCGGCCCGCCGCTTGAGCCCCGTGCGCAGACTGGGATCATCATTGAGGCGTTCGCTTAGCACCTTGACATCGCGCGGGCACAAACCGCTGTAAATGCCTTTCGACTGCAAGAACTCCTCATTGGCCTGGCTGTGCAGGCCGCGGTCGCCCCACACGCTGGCAACCGGAAGCGACTGCTCGTCCACCAGGCGGGTGATCGAGGCTTCAACTTGTTTGGCGTCGCTGGTTTTTTCTTTCTCCAGCGCATAATCGACGATGAATCCGTCCCGGTTCTCGCCGATCCAAAGATTGTTGCCGAACTCCACCTCCGCGCCAGTTTTGCCGCGTTTGATCACCTGCACGTCATCGTCGTACAAGCTCAGGGTTTTGTCTTTATTGGCGAGCTTGCGTCCCCCGATGATGCGTTCGTGGGCCTGCTTGATGATCGCGGGCACTTGCGCGAGGATGTTCTCGACTTGCTCGATAACCGACCGGATCGCTCCCGTGCCCAAATCGGTTTCTTCGCCCCGCTCCTTGAGCAGGTTCAAGTGCCTGCGGGCGTGTTTTTCAACGCGCCGAAGCAAGGCTTTCATCTTACGGAAGACGGCTTTGCGATGCTTCCTGCCTTCGCTCGTGCGGTTCCTGGCCGTCATGGCCATGCACAAGGTGTTCATCTCGCTCAGGAACGACAGCGGACTCTGCGGCATGCGATGGAGCAGCCCTTGCTTGCGGATGCGCTCGGTGGCTTTCATCAAGGTCCGTGTGGCGTCACGCAACAACACCCAATCGACGGGATGATGGATATGGGCTTTCAGACAAGTGCTGTCGAAGAATACCGCTTCGAAGTCGATCCCCGCCTCCAGGCCGAACTCTCCTTGTGCCGGTTCGGATTGGAGTAAACGCACCAGCTTTTTGTTCAATGCCTGCAGCGATTGCGCGTCGATCATATGAGCGAAGCGGTCACTGGAACTCTTCGCGAAAGCACTGACTCCATCAACCCGCCCGATCTGAAGAAACCATTGCAGCAAGGCACTGTCCGCCGAGCGGGCGCAAAAATCGCGGTGGGACATCCCCGTCACCATCCGGGCGATGTTGCTGCGAAGCGCCAGCACGCAGTTCCTGCCCAGTGACTCGCGCTGCGCCGCGCCGCACTTGTCCGGATCAATCCGGCGGTGGGCCAGGCTCAGCGAAGTGAACTCCTGCTCAAGCCCGCTGCGCGTCAGTAAATCGTCCAGGCGCAAAAATAAGGCGCGCTGTTCGCGGTATTCTTTCGGCCCGTCAACTAAAGGAAGTTCTGGACGTAGGTCGGGTTGGAAGTTTACTATCTTCATCGTTCGTTGGTTCTTTGTTTGCCTCACAAACATTTATAGACCACGAATTTGGGACATGGGAGGCAAAAATGCCTCTTATGTCCCTTTATTTTTAGCCGCCAGCCTAGGCTGACAAAGATATCAGCCGATTTGGGACAAGCTCTAACTAGCCGAGGCAGAAACCCTGCGCTAAGAGTACGAAAAGGGACTTCTGGCTAAATCAGACTTTGTACAGACCGCAAAATTCGACATAGAGACCCTAGATGCCTTACTATAGGGCCTGAGGATTCTTGAGATTGTCACAGGGGTTTCATGGGCAATTCTGTAAACGGCATTTTAATAATTTCCACTCATTTTTACCTATTTCCACCCACTTACACTTCCTTCTACTTTCTTACACTTCTTTCTGCCTTTATCTCCATCGGGATAGCTTCGATAGGCATGCCTGGAAAGGTGGTTTTCTGGATGGATGGCGGCGGCTCACCTTGGCCGATCCAAGGATAGATGATTTGCAATTCAACGTTCTCGGATGTGGGCGAGGCCAAGAGACCGTAGCAAATTAATTGGCGAACATCGGCGACGCTGAAGAAATTGTCTCCGTCATCTTCTTCGTCGGGATCAGTGTGCCAGCTGAAAAACGGTTTATATTTCGCATCGGCGACGTAGGTTCTTCCGTCCTTTTGCCAGTAAAAATCGGGAAGCTGTCGCAGGCGGCTTGGGGTTTTGAAGAGGTGGCCAATCGGATACTGTTGATCAACGGGCACTTGAAATTTCCGCTCCAGCATTGCGCCGACGTAGTCTTCGAAGACCTGATTCATATCGAGGAGGAAGACATAGGTCTGCGGTCCGCCGTGGAAGGCTTCGTGGCCGATGGACTGGAGGAGGCGGACTGCCAGTTTGAAGGGCAGGCTGAAGCGCTGCATGGAGCGGTCCCAGACGATGCGGTCGACTTGTCGGAGAGCGGTGCCTGGATCGACGTCAGCGACCTCGTCCAGCATGCCGAGGCAATCAAAGAGTAAGCGCTGGGTGTCGGGGTTGTGCACTCTTGAGGTCAGGAAGCGACAGGCGCACTTTAAGATCCGATTGAGCGGGCGATCCTCGGTGAATTCATCCCAGCCGCAGTAGATGCGGTCGGGGCGGTTGGAATTGGTGAGCAGGTGCTCCTGGAATAGGATTCGGCCTCGGACGGTGGTAGCATTGTCTTTCATGGGGCGGTAGGCGCGGGCCAGCCCCATTTGCATTTCTCGGTGGAGATTTTTAGCCAGGAGTGTGGCCCAGAGGTCGAGGAAGCTGGAGGGGGAGGCCTCCAAGCTGCTGGTGTCGGCCTCGTAGATGTCCTCGTGGTTCGCGACTTCCAGCATCCAGAGCAGAGAAGCCATCGCGGATTGCGACTTCTTTTCGTCGATGATGACGCCCTTAGCGAACAGGCTTCGGTCGAGTTTGGGGTAAATCTCGATCGCTTGGCCGCCTGCCTCGACTACGCCGACAAAGTTGGCTGCGGTTAATTTTTTACCGTCTGTGCCGCCGAAACTGAGAGGTGCCTGCGAGAGACGGTTCTCTGCGGTCCAGCGCTCGACTGCAGACGCAATTTGTTCCCGCGTCGAGCTGGTGAGGTCGACTTCTTGGGTGGACCATTCGGTCAGCTTGATCGTTTTACTCGGCACTCTCGGCGGCTGGCTTGAAGTTGTTCAGCAGCACTTCGGCAGGGGAAATGTCCTCAGAACTGTTCTGATCGTAATACCACTCCCAGCGGTTACGGCCGATGCCAGATTCGCCGCTAAGCGGACGAATAAGACCCGCGTCGTTGTCTTTCTCTCCCAGCACGAAGCGCAGGCCGTCCCAGTCGTTGTAGAAATATTCTGACAGCAGTGGGATGATTTTTAGCTTCATGACAGCGTCAAAGCTTTCCTCTGAATCGACATCCATGTAATAGGCGTGACCGATGCGATGATCCCGATCTTTGCGCAGCATAATCCGCTTGTTGATTGTCTTGATGACAGTTCGTAAGTCGTCGGGGAGATTCTGGCAGTAATCGAAGTTTGGATTGAGCTCCACAAACTGGAAACGGCGACGCAGTGCCACATCAACCAGAGCGATACTCTTGTCGGCTGTGTTCATTGTGCCAATGAGGTGGAGATTGTGTGGGACGACAAAGACCTCCTGAGAGTAAGGAAGCTGCACGGAGAGTTCATTACTCGCTCCCAGTCTCTTATCGGGTTCTAAGAGTGTGATCAACTCCCCAATTATCTTACTAATGTTTCCACGATTGATTTCGTCGATGATCAGCACAAAAGGAGAGCATAGGTCTTCTGGCTTTATTCTGTAGCCTGATGCCTCGCCTTGGCTGATGTAGGATTGGAGTATTCCGCGCATTTCCTCGTAACTTAGATCGACGGGCTGCTCAGCTTCCTGAAATTCTTTATTCTTATCCTCCCAACTGGCTTCAATCTCTTTCAACTTATTGAATACGGCACCAGTGAGGGGGTATGGTGCGGGGCCTCCCATAGTTTGCATTGCTTCGCTCTGAGTAATTGAAGCTTGGTTCTTATGCTTCATGTAAAGTCTAGATGCAGTATCGCGACTGCATGTGTATTTGTATGGAGCTGAAAGAATGTTGTTTCGAGCACTAAGCGAAGGCTTGAAAGAACGCATGATTCCACGTTCGGTTACGATTTCTAGCGAATTAATATTATCCTCAGCAATTTGCTGAATCAGTTCGCTCCAAAGCTGGGCGAACGTTGGACTCGGTTTACTGGAATGAAGCAAGTTTACGATGAATGCGACGAATTCGGCATTGTCGTCATCAGCTACAATGCGCTTGGCCTGATCAATCGTGATGGGTGTTCCGTTCTCTTTCGTCAGTGACTCAAGTCGGGCGGCTTTCTCCTTGTTGCAGGTGAATTCTTCTTTAGTTGAGTTCTCTGTGCCAACGATATGTCCGAGTGCTGATTGGCTTAAAATGTAGGATTTAGATATTTCACTTACACTGAACACTTTGTTTGGATCGGCGTTAATCTGTTGGCTTAACTTATCCCAGGCCTCCTCAAAGTTGATCTTTGGTGAAGTTTTAACCTTCACTTCTTCGAGGCAGTGGTAGGCTGCGGTAGTGGCTAGGCGCTTAAAGATGCCATCCTTGAGTGAGAACTGAGCTTCACTCTCTTCCGCGACCGTGGGACGTATTCCCTCCACGAAATCCTCGTAGGAATAGCCTTGGTGGAAGGTTAGAAACTCGATCCTGCCCGCCCGTTTTAATTCATGAAAGCGACGGTTGGCGGACGCGTCATCGTAGCTGCCATCGATGATGGCAACGGCCTTGCGCACGGTGGAGTAGGTCTTCCCCGTCCCTGGAGGGCCGTAAAGGATTTGGTTCAGTTCTTTGCTGCTGCTCATGTTCGTCTCCTTGTTGATGATTGGTGCTTCGCCTACGCCGAAAATGCTGTGAATGGCTTCTGGATTGGTGATTGGTGTTAGTGATCCGAACCAGTTGCCGCCTGCTCCCACTTTTGGTGCTTTGCCGTGAAATAGCGGAACATTGTCTAATGGTTTGAGTGAGAGAGCATTGTTGTCCTCGTCTTTATCAATGACTTCGCCTACATAGTGGACCTTTAGGTCGTTGCGGCCACCATAGCCCTTCATCGCAAAGTAATCGCCCACTTGGATATCCGCATACCAATCGAGGAATTTCTGAGCGGATGGCTTTTCCTGGACGCTCTCCTCATTCCATCCGATTCGCCATTCGTTGTTTTCGATGAACTCGTCTTGCATCGGGGTGCCGCCCCAATCGATGCCCCCCGCCCAGTATCGACGCGTTCTCTCTGAGGCTTTATTCTCCTCGACCATGCGATACATGACTTCAAAAATATCCTCGTCGGGGAAGTGTTCGCGGCGGAGCCGTAAATTGATATCCACCATGTTTTTGTAGGTGCACTTTTCATTCAGGTATCTCTCGGAGACTTTGGTGAGAAATTCCCGACTGAACATGGGGAGTAGCTTGTATGGCTTAGTCTGATAGAGAAACCGCAGTTTCAGCTGGAACATGGGCCCCAAGTGGTCCTTGAATTTCGTCGGTTGCTCGCCATTTTGCGCTTCAGTAACAATTTCAAGAATCAAATTCTTAGCAGTGGCAAAAGCAGACTCAGGGTCGGCTCCCATGCTCTCCCACCAGACATACTTTCCGTCCGTGTTCTGTCCGCTGCGCAGCTTGCTGTCAGCTTTGGCAGATCTGTAAATCCCGAAGATGGAGGCGAATCCACCTGAGATTGCTCCCAGACTCTCGGTCTTTCGTTCGACCCAATAGCAGAAGTAATCGTCGGACTCACTCTTCAGGTTGGTGTATTCCACCAGCTTCATTTCCCGTAGCCGTTCGATTGGCCATTGTTCAAGAAATTCCGCCCAGAGTTTGTGGAGTTGATTATTGTTTTGCATTTCGGGTTCTTCGTGAATTCTTGTGAAACATTAGGGTTTGAGGTCGAGTTTGCCACATTGAAACAG
>Ga0100379_10005445_pt1 | contig 10951 bp, 9 predicted proteins | sample CryGeymeta201503_FD_80418 | JGI IMG/M metagenome (GOLD analysis project Ga0100379, IMG submission 80418) | Groundwater microbial communities from Crystal Geyser aquifers in Utah, USA - Crystal Geyser metaG 2015-03 | ecosystem: Environmental > Aquatic > Deep subsurface > Groundwater | place: USA...
AGCGCAGGCCCGCGAGGCACGGATCTCTCCGGCACGAGCTGCAAGACCCGCTCGCCCGTCGACTCCGGGCGCAGCCTTCAGCGAACGACCTCGACCATCGCGCCGACATCCACGCTGCCCAGCGATGCCGATGTTGCAGGAGAACATTCAGACGAGGGTGAAGCATGTGCGCGACCCACGCTTGGTCTGCTATGGATCAGGCATGGCGCTCGGCTCACGCAGCAGGAAGGGCGGCATCTCGTCGCTCTCGGACGTGCTGGGCAAGGCCTATCCCGCCCCGGCGGAGCTGGCAGGCGCACGCGTCATGGCCGCCTGGTCCGACGTGGTGCCGGAGCGCGTGCTCGACGCCGCGCGCGCCGTGCGCTTCTCCCGCGGGACTCTCACGGTACACACCAAGAGCTCGGCCTGGGCCAACGAGCTGGTGATGATGATGCCCGGCTTCCTGGCGGCCATGCGCAAGAAGCTCCCCGGCACGCAGATCGTGCAGATTCACTTCAAGGTCGGCCCGCTGCCCGAGCGTTCCCTGCGCGGGCGGGCGACAGCGACCGCGCCGACTCGACTCGCCCTCGACGAGCTGCCCGAAGAGGTCGGGCGCGCCCTGGCCACGATTCGCGACGACGAGCTGCGCACGGTGGTTCACGAGGCGGCGCAGCTGGGCATGGCCAAAGAGAAACGCCGTCGCCAGAACGAGCCGCGCTGACTCCATCCCGCCGCTGATCGACGCGCGCGTCGACCGCACGGAGAGGCGCTCGACTCAGACGAGCTTGGGCGTGCGCTCGGCGGCTTCGACCATGCGCTCGAGCAGCTCCGCGCCTTCGTCGGATTCCAGGCGCGCGCGCAGGGAGTCGGGCAGCGGCAACGTCACCTGCACCAGGCGGCGCTCGGTCAAGAGCCGCATGCTCACGTTCAACGCCGCGGCCAAGCCGCGCACCTGCACCAGCCCGGGATCCGCGACCTCGGCGTTCTCGAGCCGCGCGATCGTGCGACGTGAGAGCCCGACGCGCCCTGCCAGGTCGAGCTGACCCATGCGGCCCCGCAACTCGCGAAGCACGCGCAAATTGGAAGCAAGCGTGCGAGGAAGATCCATCGGCCGCTGCTTCTGACATTCGCGGCGCACAGGGTCAATGCATCCCTCGTTTTCGCGCTTCGCGGCTTGTTGCCGCCGCCGGTTCACCTTCGCTCGGCGCGGCCCCGTGGTCGCGGAACGAAGCGCATCTCGTAGCGCGGAGGGGTCTTCACGAAGAGCACGCTGACGGTCACCAGCCCCGTGAGACTGAGCGCCGCCGCGCCCGCCCTGGCGGCCGGTTGCCTCCGTGACCTCCGCTCGAGTGGGCGCCTGTGCCGCGACGGAAGACGTCGCGGTGAACTACGCCAGGCACGCGGCCAAGATCGAGATCACCGCACGCGTCGTCGATGGCCCACTTCGACGACGCGTGCGGCGCGCTCGAGCGCAGGAGCAGCCGCTGCACTACGACACCCATGGCGTGTAGCGATGACGTTCGCGCAGGGGTGCGCGCAAGAGCCGGTGGAGACCGAACAGGGCGACGATGACACCCGCGAGGCCGAAGCCCGCGGCTACGTAGCGATCGTCGCGCTGCCGGAGCACGCCTGGCACGACGGCGATCAGGCTTGCGAGCAAGGCGAGGCCTCCGAGGCCGGTGAGGATCACGCCCCCGACGCTCACTCCACCGGGCGCGAAGTAGCGCCCCGTGAGCACGCCCGAGGAGTCGAAGCGCTGTACGGGCAAGGCGACGACATCTTGCCCGGCGCGCGACAGTCCGAGGCGATAGCTCCCCGGTGCGAGCCTCAGAGTGCACTCGCCCCAGCAGATGTCCGCGCCGCGTTCGACGGGCCCGAGCCAGATCCAGTGCATGGACGGATGGGCCCTGAGCGTCACGTAGAGTTCGTCGTCCTCGTCAGGAAACGCCACGGGCGCGGTGGCCACGACCAAGGGCCCGGGACCGACGAGGATGAAGGGATGGGACGTGGGCGCGCTGAGCCGTTCCGCCGGTTCCGACCGAGCAGCCGCCTGGGCGAAGAGCCGCGCCGGAGCGCCCACCGAGCACGTGACGACGACGAAGAGCAGCCAGAAGGAGGCTCGCGCGCGCGCGCTCACCATGACGACTCCGATCTCGAAGCCCGTCTCGCGCGCAGCGGTCGCGGCGAGGTGGGAACGAAGCGGATGCGATAGGGGCGCAAGCTCTTGACGAAGAGGATCGCGGCGAGCGCGATCCCGGCCAAGCTGAGCGCCAGCGCGCCGCCATGCTCGCGCGACCGGTCGGGACACGAGCCCGTGCCGATGTTGAAGCAGGCGGTGGAGAGGAAGAGCGCAACCGCCGCGATTTGCGTGACGCCCAAGGTGGCCCCCGCTGCGGCGCGCCAGGGGATCGGGGTGTGGTACTCGCCGTGCAGCACGCCCGGGTGGTCGACCCGCATGGTCTCTTCGTGCAGCACGCGATCGCTGGTGATCACTCGCAAGCCGAAGCGATACGCGCCGGGGACCAGATGAAGCGTGCAGTCGCCCGCGCAGATGGTCGGTCCGCCGGAGCCGGCACCGAGCCAGACGAAACGAAAGTCCTCGTCGGCGACCAGCTGAACGTCGATGTCGCCCGGATCGTCGGAGAGCGCGCGCTGTGCCTCGACCATCTGCGCACGGGACGCGGCGGCGACCTCAGCGGCGCGTTGGGGAAGCTGCCCGAGGGCCATCCCTGGAACGGCCAAGGAGAGCCACACCCCCCACCACAGCCGCGCGACGGACGCGCCTTTCTTCCTTGCGGCCCTCACCACACACCTCCCCAGGACGACCTTCCACCCTCCGTGGCTCACGCACGCAGCCTAGCCGATGTGCGGCGGAAAGGCTCGCCCCCCGGCCGTGGGCGGAAGACCAACCCGAGCTGCAGCGCCCCGAAGCGCGCGCTGCTCCAGGCGTGAGGGCCGTCCCAGCGACCCTTGCGCCGCGAGGTGCCGCGGGTACAGTCCGGCCCAAATAGGAGGCCGACCCATGATGAAGGGCGCCGTCGCGAATATCCTCGAGGCCATTGGCCACACTCCACTCGTCAAGCTCAACCACGTCGCCGCCAACGTGAAGGCGAACGTCTATGTGAAGTGCGAATTCCTGAACCCGGCGGGTTCGATGAAGGATCGCATGACGCTGAACCTGGTCGACCGAGCCGAGGAGCGCGGGGATCTCGAGCCGGGCGGCACGATCATCGAGGCCACCAGCGGCAACACGGGCGCGGGCCTGGCGATGATCGCCGCCGTGCGTGGCTACCAGTGCATCTTCGTGATGCCCGACAAGATGAGCGAGGAGAAGTTCGCCAGCCTGCGCGCCTTCGGTGCGCGCGTCGTGGTCTGCCCGACGGCCGTGGAGCCCGACGATCCACGCTCCTACTACTCCGTCTCCAAGCGCCTCGCGAAGGAGACGCCCAACAGCTTCTACGCCAACCAGTACGACAACGAGGACAACCCGGGCGGGCACTACCGCTTCACCGGGCCCGAGATCTGGGACGAGACGGGCGGCGAGCTCGACGTCTTCGTGGCGGGCCTCGGGACGGGCGGCACCATCACGGGCACGGGTCGCTACTTCAAGGAGCGCAAGCCCGAGCTCCAGCTCGTGGGCGTCGATCCCATCGGCTCGCTCTACTACGACTTCGTGAAGACCGGACGCGTCACCAAGCCCTTCACCTACAAGGTCGAGGGCATCGGCGAGGACTTCTTCCCGACCACGATCGATCTGAACATCCTCGATGAGATCGTGCGCGTGGACGACAAGGAGTGCTTCCTGATGACGCGCGACCTGGTGCGCAAGGAAGGCCTCTACGTCGGCGGTTCGAGCGGTGCGGCCGTCGCCGGTGCGCTGAAGTACGCGGAGCATTCGCAGAAGGAAGAGAACATCGTCGTGCTGCTGCCGGACGGCGCGGCCAAGTACATGTCCAAGATCTTCAGCGACGACTGGATGCGTGAGAACGGCTTCCTCGACGAGGAGCACGGCCTGGGCATGGTGCGAGATCTGCTCGGGCAGAAGAGCGCCGAAGAGGTGATCGTCGCCTCGGCCACGGATCGCGTGCGCGACGTGATCTCACGCATGAAGGCCCACGGCATCTCCCAGCTGCCGGTGGTGGACGGCAAGAAGCTCGTCGGCGCCATCGCCGAGGTGGATCTGCTGCGCTACCTCGTGACCGAAGAGCAGAGCCTCGACAGCGCCGTCGGCCCCCTGGTCGAGAGCGACTACGCCACCGTCACGTCGGACACGAAGGTCGAGCTGTTGCAGAACCTGCTCTCGGACGCGCGCATGGCGGTCGTGCTGGACAAGGGCGCCATCACCGGCGTGATCACCAAGATCGACCTGATCGACTTCTTGGCCAAGCGCACGGTCTGACCGGCGCGCGGCTCGGCAGGCTGAAGCTGAGGGCCCGCGCAAAGTGTGCCCTCCGGGCCATCCGCCAACGCCTGTCATCGACTCAGTCCGGGCCTGAACTCCAGCTCCAGGTGACGGCGCGCCGTGAAGATCAGCACGGCTCCGATCCCGAAGCCGGCCAAGCCGCCGAAGAATGCGAGCTTCGCGTAAAGCGGGATGTCGGCTTCACAGGATTCGTGCTCCGAGTCGCAGAACCACGGAATGCCCACGATCGTGCGCAGCACGCCGACGACCATCCCCGTCATGCCCAAGACCATGAGGGCGATCCCTCCACGCCGCCGAGCGTTGCCCGTCTCGTAGTGCGCATAGAGCGTCCCCGAGCGCTCGAGCGTGAACGGTGCGGCGACGGCGCCGCGCAGCTGCGGACTGCGCAGACCGAGAGTGTAGGTGCCGGGGTCCACGTGAACGGTGCAGCGGCCCTGGCACAGGCTGGGACCGTGGGCGAAGCGGTAGTGCCATGGGCCTTGCGCATCGCGTCCCAGCCAAATCCAATCGAGGCCGCGCCCAGCGCGTAGCTGCAAAGTGAGCGAGCCGCTCTCGCTGTCACGCGCGCGAAGCGTCGCTTCGGCCATGGCCGACACAGTCGCCTCGGCCTCGGCCGCACGCCGTGCTCTCGATGCCCGCCGGCGCTCTCGCCAGGAAGGCTCGTGCGGGCCGCGACTCGGCCCATCCAGCCAAGTCGCAGGGAGAGTGGCACCACCTTCGTCGTGTGCCATCGCCCTCTCGGCCTGATCCCAGCTGTCCTCCACCACCTCACGCTGTGCTTCCGCGCGTGAGCTGAACAGCGAAGCGCCCCCGAGCAGCAGCATCAGCGCGAGTATGCGTGCCGCCCACGCCACAGCTGTGACCGCGAGCCACGCGTCGCTGCGATCCACACACCGCCGCCGGGAGCGGCCGTCCGAGGAATCATCCGTCGCAACTGAAAACTCGGGCAAACTTCTCGCGTCTGTGTCGAATGTACGCAACTCACCCTGCTCGAGACCGAGGATTGACATGAACCGCCACCACAAGTTAGTGGGTTGGCAAGGCATGCCGCAAGGCAGGGAGGTTCTGCAATGAAACATCAGCACGAGCTTACGCAATGTAGGCCGACAACACACACACACACACACATCTTCTCACATCCCTTCTACTCGCCTTTGGCGCCTTGGTGCTGACGTCGTGTAAGCCGACGGGGCCGAACGTGACCATCCCGAGTGGGAGCCGATGCAATGATGGGACCCACGCGCTCGACTGCACACGCGTACCGCCCCAGACACGCGACACTTCCTCTCCTCCACGCTTCGGCTTGGACGGCGAGATGGCAGACGGGGAGTACTGGGGCGCCGTGGAGCTGCCCTACAGCGATCAGCGGCATCACGACGCCACGGGCAAGCTCTACGTCGCAGTGGAGTCATCCACGGCCAGCCACCCGACGACCACGATGCACCTGTTCGCACAGCACATCCGCGCGGACGCCAACGCCCGGGAGCTGCGCCTGTACCTCGACCTGAAGCGTCTCGATCGGGCGCCCGCCGGCATGGACGACGAGGACCGCATGATCGCGCTGTCCATCAACGGCGATGTGGAAGTGCGTGCGGTGAGCTGGTTTGGCGCCAGCTCGAACTGGTACGCGGTCGACGACCCGAGCTTCGACGCTCATATCGGCACATGCGGCTCGGACGCCCTGCCGGGCGGCATCGCGGACCACTCGAAGATCTACTGCGACGCCGAGTTTCAGGTCGAGCTCGCTGACGCTCAAATCTACCAAGTTCCTCCGCCCGACCCTGGCCCGGTCCCGATCCTCGGCATGGCGTTCGCAACGTATTCGGTCCCAGCAGCAGACTTGAATGACCCGACCAACATCCCAAACCCCGTGCCCTATTTCTCGGGCGCCTTGCCCGAGACCTTCGTCGACCACCTCACCGACGACACGGACAGGACGCAGCAGATGAGCCTCGAGATCGCTCAGCCCAACGGCGTCCCAATCAAGTTCCTGTCCTGGAACCTGGCGCATTGGGGCACGAAGCTGGAATGGTCCATCAACCCAGGCAGCCCGTTCCAACATGTTGACCTTGGAGACATGGCCGAGATCATGAAAGACTACGACGTGGTGGCGGTGCAGGAGATGTGGTCGACCGACGACGCGCGCAAGCTGCTGGACGAGATCAACAGCCGTCGCCCTGCCGACGAGCAGATGACGATGGCCGGACCGATCGACTTTCCTTCCCAGATCTTGTCCGCGCTCGGGCTCTGGCTCGTTGGCAGCCCAGCTGCCGGAACGGCAGTGGCGATCGCGAACACGCAGGGTGGCGTGTTCATCTACTCTCGTTTTCCCATAGTCGAGAGCAACCACATCGTGTACGACGACTGCCGCGGTGAGGATTGCATCAAAGCCAAGGGCGTGCTGCATATGCGCCTCGCTCTCAGACCACCCGGCTCCGGCTCCGAGGCCACGCCCGAGTGCAGCAAGCAGGGCGGCGCCGCCCCCGGCCGCGGCTGCCCGGCCGATCCGACGGGTGAGATGTATGTCGACGTCTACGACACGCACTTGAATGCCGGAGGGTCTGTCGTGTGCGATGTTCTAGAAAGCCCGTTGGGCCGAGCGCTGCAGGCAGCTGTCACTCTTCTGCATCCCGGTCGAACCAGAATACATCACGGAATGAATTGCGACGCCGACCCTGCTGACGTCCAGCGCAATCAGTACCGGCAGCTCGCGGACTTCGTCGCGCAGACCTCCACGGATCCGAACCGCACGATCATCGCGGGCGACCTCAACACCAACGGTCGCCGCATCGGCCCAGCGGATCCGGACGATCACGACGCGCTCCGGAACCTCGAGCAATACGAGACGCTGCTCCACACGCTGGGCGTGTACGAGGCGAGTGAGACCTGGCCAGCTGGCCCAGCGCACATCGACGGTGCGCAGGACGACACCATCAACCTCCACCCCGGCGCGTTCCACTGGGACATCGACCACGGAGACATCGCGCGCGAGGAGGACGCCACCTACGACTGGTTGCACTGCGGCGTCGGGACCCAAGCTGGGACCGGCAACGATACAGAGTGCAGGCGCATGCTGCCGGGCGGGATGGGTGTGCCGAGCGGCCACGACTTGGCGTGCACGGTCGCCGGCGAGGAGTGCACTCACCACTCCTGCGACCTGTGGGACGACGGGCGGCTCGACTACATCTTCGTCGGAGCGTTCCCGCGGGCTGTGTATCACGCCGACCCCGCGGGCGATCATCCGCCTGCACCCCCGGATCCGTCCGCTCGTCCGCGTCCGGCACACCCGAGCTACCTGCTCGGTCGCGGACCCGGCGCCGAGCCCCTCTGGCGTCGCCTGCAACCGATTCAGTCCGGCGCCGAGTTCACCTGCGGCCGAGACAGCCACGGCAGCTTGACCCTGCTCAGCGATCACGCGCCCATCGCCGGCAACCTGATGCTCTTCCCCATGCGTCAGCCGGCGGTGTTTCACCCCGCGTGGGACCACGCCCTGTTGGTCCGGGTGACCAGCACCGATGTGACCGGCACCAAGGATTGCATCGCAGGCATCTGCGGTGAAACGGAGGTGTACTTCAACGTGGGCGGCGAGCGTGGCACCATCTCCGGCGAGGACGGCTGGGTCTGGCCGTGGGCCGCGCCTTTCACCACCAACCACTGCCACGGCTGGACGCTTCCCAACGACGGCCCCAACTGCATGGTGACCTGGGGCGTGTGGCGGAAAGTCGTGGCCGGGGACACCTTGACCGACGAGATCACGTTCAAGATGCGCGAGGCTGACCTCGGTCGGGACGACCACTACTCGATCACGGATCCAGCGAGCGACCCGAAGTTCTTCTTCAACTGGTCTTTTTCGCGATTCGAAATACAGAACGAATCCGGCACGAACGTCGGCCATTGGCCACGCGTCACGAGCATCCGCAACACGGACCCGATCCCCTTCGGCACTCGCCCGCCAGACCGTAACCGACCCTTCGCCGGCTTCCGGATCGAGATTCACGAAGACGACCTCAGTCGTCCGTGGGGGGTGGCGCGATGAGGTGGGCAGTTCTATTCGCACTGGCCCTGCTCGCGGGCTGCGGCAGCTCCCACAACCAGCCGCCAGCCGACGCCGGCGTCGATTCGGCCGCTTCGGACACCAGCGTCAGCGCCGACGCAATGATGGACGCTGGATCCGATGACGGCGGCGGACTCGATGGTGGCGTCAGCTATGCTTTCACGTGGACGTCTGGCGGAGAACCGATGTGGACGGGCTTTGGCTCACGATCTGTGAGACCTGTACCAGGCAATGTGGCCCTGTGGCTTGGCGGCAGCGATTGGCTCGGACAAGGCGACACCACGGTACGAGTCTTCCGCGGCGACAGCAGCCACTGGGACTATCTGGGTGACACAAGCTCTCTGACGGGCACTCCACGCTTCTCCAAGATGGCAGACGGCAGCGCCACGGTGCTGGCAACACGCGATGTCCTCTACGCCGGCAGCGGCAATCAGGATGGCGATCGACACGCCTCGGACGAAAGGCTGTACAGCGGTCAGTGCGTCATCTTCCACCAGAGCGACGAGAGCGTGACGGTGGCGGCACCACTCCCCGCGCGGCGCGCGTTCCAAGGCGACGCCCTCCTGCCCGACGGGCGCGCGCTCATCATCGGCGGCGTCACTACGCCCGACACACCCATCAGCCCGCCCGACGTCCTTCCCGAGCGCTTCGAGCTCACCATCGAGGCGAGCACGCTCTACTACGACCCGACGGCGGACGCCTGGAGCGATGGCCCGCCTCTGGCCGAGGCGCGCTACAGCCCGGGCGTCACCATCTTGCCGGGCGGCGACGTGCTCGTCGTGGGCGGCTTCGACGCGCGCAACATCCCGCTGCGCAGCGTCGAGCGCTACCACGTCGACACGGGCACCTGGTCCACCGTCGCCTCCACCACCGACCGTCGCGTCTGGCATGTGCAGGCCCTGCTTCCCAGCGGCAAGGTGCTCGTGGCTGGTGGTGTGGACTCGCTGGGCAACGCCATCGACAGCGCCGAGGTCTACGACCCCGACGCCGACCGCTGGAGCGCCGTCGCGCCCCTGCCGCTCCCTACCGCGCTCGCCGCGGGCCTCACGCTCGAGACGGGTGACGTCATGGTCACGGGCGGCTTCCAGGATGGCACCACCAAGGTCGCCATCCCCCAGGTCGTCGCCTATCGCGAAGGGGACGACACCTGGCTCGCGCTGCCCAGCCTGAACATCGGCCGCTTCTATCACTCGGCCGTCCAACTCGAAGACGGCCGCGTCCTGATCGCCGCCGGCCTGCGCAACGACACCGAGGTCATGCACGGCGCCAAGGACACCGAGATCAGCAGCGTGCCCCTGAGGTGATGTAGAGAGGACGCCAGCCGTAACCGCAGCCATGGTTGCGGCTGGCGAACCTCGAAGCCCACTCATGCGTCTCTTCCAAGCGAGGCAGTTGCGCCAGAAGAGTTGTCCCAATCGGTGAAGTGGTGCGAGTTATGCGGGGATGAATCTGACAATGGAACTGAAGAACAAATTGATCGAAACGCCGAACACCTCGAGCGGACCTTTTGGCGTGTATTCATACCGAGGGCGGTTCGCGCCTTGGGCGAGTGGGGCCAGCGTCAAGCTGAACGAGACCTCGGATGGAATCGTCAGACCTTGCGCCAGGGCGAGCATGAGCTGCGCACCGGGATTTCGTGCGTGGATGCGTCTTCATCTCGCCGGCTTCCGGATCGAGATTCACGAAGACGACCTCAGTCGTCCGTGGGCGGTGGCGCGATGAGGTGGGCAGTTCTATTCGCACTCGCCCTGCTGGCCGGCTGTGGCAACTCCCACAATCGGCCGCCGGGCGACGCTGCCATCGACACCACATTCCGGGACAGCGGCGTCGGCTTGGACGCCATGTCAGATACCGGCGTCTCCGATGACGGCGGCCCGGAATCGGATGGAGGCGTGACCTACGACTTTACCTGGGACTCCGCTGGCGAGCCAGCGCACGCTACATACGGGTCTCGAATCGTGCGCACCCTAAGCACAGATCGGGCAATCTGGTTTGGTGGTTGTGATTGGCACAAGATCGGCATCGATTGGGTCCGTGTCTTCCGCGGCAACACCAATACCTGGGAGGATCTTCAGTCGACCACGGACCTTGTCGGGATGTCGCTCTTTTCGAAGGCTGCTGACGGCAGCGCCACGGTCCTGGCGTCGGGCGATGTGCTCTTCGCGGGCAGCGGCAATCAAGATCGGGACCGACACGCCTCGGACGAGGGGCTCTATGGCAACCTCGCGTTCATCTTCCACGCAAGCGACCAGTCGCTCACGCTGGCGTCACCACTCCCCGCGCGGCGCGCGTTCCAAGGCGACGCCCTCTTGCCCGATGGGCGCGCGCTCATCATCGGCGGCGTCACTACGCCCGACACACCCATCAGCCCACCCGACGTCTTTCCCGAGCGCTTCGAGCTCACCATCGAGGCGAGCACGCTCTACTACGACCCGACGGCGGACGCCTGGAGCGATGGCCCGCCTCTGGCCGAGGCGCGCTACAGCCCGGGCGTC
>Ga0100379_10005446_pt1 | contig 10949 bp, 12 predicted proteins | sample CryGeymeta201503_FD_80418 | JGI IMG/M metagenome (GOLD analysis project Ga0100379, IMG submission 80418) | Groundwater microbial communities from Crystal Geyser aquifers in Utah, USA - Crystal Geyser metaG 2015-03 | ecosystem: Environmental > Aquatic > Deep subsurface > Groundwater | place...
GTGGACGGCGCAAAGGTCACGGTCCTTTACGTGATCCCCCGGTATGAGGAAATGATCGGATTTTTAAAGACCGCCTCGATCAAAGAAAGCCTTCTGCACGAGGCCCGGAAGATCACGGAAGAAGCGAAGAAGAGGGCATCGCTCCTCGGGGTGTCGGTTGAGACAAAGATCGAGGAAGGGCAGGCCGCGGAGAAGATCATAGAGGCGGCCGACAGCCTTCGCAATAATCTGATCGTGATGGGAAGCTATGGCTGGCAGGGCATGAACAGGGCCATCATGGGGAGCACCACGGAACGGGTCATCATTCATGCATCCTGTCCAATACTTGTCGTGAGGTAATCAATATGAAGGGTTATAGAAATGTCCTTATTGCAGTAAACGGTTCCATGGATGTTCTCGTTGAGGGCCTGAAATTCTTAAGTGATGAATCCTGCAGGGTCACGGTCGTCAAGGTCGTTCCCCCCAATGAAGGAGATCTGGATCTCACAGGGATCAGGAATATCGACGATGTTCTGGACGGGGGCGGAAGTCGTGCGGTTTCCGAAATCAGGAAGGTGGCAAGATCTGAAGGGGTTTTTGTGAAAACACGGCTGGAAGAAGGCGAGATTCATGACAAGATTGCAGAGGTTGCCAAAGAGGAAAGAAGCGAGTTGATCATCATGGGCGGCCATAAGCGCAAGGGGATCAAGCATTTCTTCAGCAAGAATGTTGTGGGAAAGGTCATTCAGCATATATCCTGTCCGGTGCTGGTCGTTGCATCGTAAACAGGTGTTGCCGCCGCCCGCTATGTTTGGGCGATAGAATGTTTATCCTTCAGTCCTCTCCTTTTCCAGATCAAGTAAATAGCCGGGTAGATGGTCAGCTCCAGGATCTCGGAGGTGATGACGCCGCCGATCATGGGCCTCTGAAAAGGGCTTGACTTAATTTGTTTTGTCGAATATACTTCATTAACAGAAATGTTAAGGAAGTATATTTATGTCCATCCGGCAACTTCGCGGGATCAGGGAACTCTATTTCAGCCATCAGGACCTATCTGACCTTTTCGGCATATCCTCCGAGTCGGCCATGGTCGCGTGTTCCAGGTATGTGCGCTCCGGGGACCTGGTCCGCATCAAGAGAAATCATTATATGCTGTCGGAAAGATGGGAACGCCGGACTCTGGAGGAGACATTCCGGATTGCGAACATCCTGCAGGTTCCGTCATATATCTCTCTAACCACGGCATTGATCTATTATGGGTGCACGACACAGATTCAGCAGGACTTTGTGGAATCGGTCGCCGCGAAGCGGACGCGGGAATTCCAGATCCGAGGGACGATTTTTTCTTTTACAAAACTCAAGAAGGAATACTATGCAGGCTTCGTGAAAAAGAGGGGCTTTTTCATAGCCACACTGGAGAAGGCGTTCATTGATGCGGCATACCTGGAAACCATGGGCCGCTATCGTCTGGATTCAGGTTCCATGGATTTCAGCAAATTCGACAAGAAGAAAATGCGGGAAATTCTCGCGGGATACAACGAACAGGTTCGACACAGGGTGGAGGATTTATGCGGGACCTGATCGCACATGAAAGGTTTGAAATGGATGTTCTGGATGCATTGAACTCGCAGAAACTCCTGGAACCCCTGGTCTTCGGCGGCGGGACCATGCTGCGGGTCTGCTATGATCTGAACCGCTATTCCGCGGATCTGGATTTCTGGTTCCTGAAGGAAATCGATATCCCATCCTATCACAGAAGGATGAAGGCATTCCTGAACCAAAGGTATAAGGTCTCCGATGCGCACAGCAAGCGGTTCTCTCTTGTTTATGAATTCCGCGCAGCGGACTATCCGAGAAGCCTCAAAATCGAAATCCGGAAGAAAGCAAGAGAATGCAAATGGAAAGAGGTGATCGCTTTTTCCAGACACAGCCATGTTCAGGTTGTTGTAAAAGCCATGACACTGGAGCAGATGATGCGGAACAAGATTGCGGCCTTCCTGGACCGGGGAGAAATCCGGGACTGCTTTGATATGGAATTCATGCTCCGAAAAGGAGTTGCCATGGGGGCCTCAAGGGAAGAGCTGCAGGCCATGAGGAAAAAGATCCTGCAATTCAGGGCGCGAGATTTCTCTGTGACTCTGGGGTCGCTCCTGGACCGGGAGACCCGGGAGGTTTACAAGAAGAATGGTTTTGAGTATCTGGCTGGGACGGTGAACAGATTACTTTCGGATGGTCATGCTTGACCGGAATATTCACAGATGCACGGTCTCAAGATGGGGGGATCTTGTCAATATCTATCTGCTTTGCTCTTGAAATATTTTCTCTGCTTTTCATGGCAAGCTAAAAGGATGTTTCAGTCCTCCGTCTCGATGACGAGGAGGAATCACCCTTTGTCATCCATGAGGCTCTAAAGGGGATTCACCTGGTTGATCCGGACGAAGAGACCCTGTTCCGCGTTGCCGACCGGGTGCTCCATGAGGCTGAAACGATCAGGTTCAGGAGGCAGCAGGTTGGAGGCTAAGAGGTTCGAAAAGCCATATCTGAAAGTGAACTGGCAGAACATCATCGCTTATTTTTATTTATACGGCATCCGCAGGATGTTTCTCTTTCAGCCCTCTCCTTTTCCAGATCAAATAAATGGCCGGATAGATGGTCAGTTCCAGGATCTCGGAGGTGATGACCCCGCCGATCATGGGTGCGGCGATCCTTTTCATGACATCGGAGCCTGCGCCGTGGCTGAACATGATTGGGATCAGACCGGCGAGGATGACTCCCACGGTCATGAGTTTGGGCCGGATCCTTTTGACCGCGCCGTGCAGGATGGCATCCTTGAGATCGCTTTCCGTATTCATCCGCCCCTGTTTTTTCCATTCCCGGCAAGACAGGTTCAGATAGAGAAGCATGATCACTCCGGTCTCTGCGTCCAGCCCGGCGAGGGCGATCATGCCGACCCAGACGGCGATGCTCATGTTGTAATTGAGCATATAAAGAAACCAGAAAGATCCCACCAGGGAGAAGGGGACGGCCAGGAGCACGATCAGGGTCTCGGTCAGGGATTTGGTGTTGAAAAAAATCAGGACAAAGATGATCATAACCGTAAGCGGGATCACGAGCTTCAGGCGTTCATGGGTTTTTACAAGGTATTCATATTCTCCGCTCCATTCGAGGCGGTAGCCATCAGGCATCTTCAGCGATGCGACCCGTTTTCTGGCCTCTTGCACATATCCGCCCACATTCTGTCCTGAAAAGTCGATATAGACATAGGATGTGAGCAGTCCCTCCTCACTTTTAATGGCGGTCGGTCCCCGGACAATCTTGATCTCCGCAAGTTCACCGAGGGGGATCTGTGCAGGACCTGCTTTGGACATGGATGAGCCGCCAGCCCAAGAAGTCCCGCTGCTTTCCCCGGATCCGGTCATGGCCGAGACCGGGCTGAGGGCCCCCATGTCCGCCGGGACCAGGACACGCTTCAGATCTTCGATGGTATCCCTCAACTCCCTTGAATACCGGACATTGACCGGGTATCTCTCCCTCCCTTCAATGGTCGTGGTCAGGTTCATCCCTCCCAGGGCGGACTGGATCACCTCCTGAACATCGTCCACGTTCAGGCCGTACCGGGCAGCCGCCTCGCGTTTGATGCGGATGTCCAGGAAATAACCGGTGGTCAACCGTTCCGCATAAACGCTTCTGGTGCCGGGGACCTCCTTGATGATCTTTTCCAGTTCCAGGCCCAATCTTTCGATCTCTTCAATCTTCGGGCCCATGACCTTGATCCCCACCGGGGTCCGGATGCCTGTCGCAAGCATGTCGATTCTCGCCTTGATCGGCATGGTGAAGGAATTGGACACGCCGGGAATGGTCAGGACATCGTTCATCTCGTCTTTGAGTTTCTCGACCGTCATCCCCGGCCTCCATTCGGATTCGGGTTTGAGGTTGATCACGGTTTCAAACATCTCCAGCGGCGCCGGGTCCGTGGCCGTCTCGGCCCGTCCTGCCTTGCCGAAGACCTGCGCTACTTCCGGAATCTTCTTCAGGAGACTGTCCTGCATTTGAAGGAGCTTGGTGACCTCGGAGATGGATGCCGCCGGCACGGTCACCGGCATGTAGAAGAGGGTCCCTTCATAGAGGGGCGGCATGAATTCGGACCCGAGCTTGAGGATCGGATAGAGGGTCAGGGCCATGATGATGACGGCGAAGACAATGATTATCTTCGGGTACTTGAGAGAAAATCCGACCCTCGGCTCATAGATCTTGCCCAGCACCACAATAATAGGATTCTTATCTTCCGGTCTGATCTTGCCCCGGATAAAGAGGGTCATCAATACCGGCGTCAGGGTCACGGCCAGGAAAGAGGAGAAGAGCATGGCAAAGGTCTTGGTGTAGGCCAGGGGTTTGAAGAGCCTTCCGGCCTGGGCCTGCAGCGTGAACACCGGGAGAAAACCGACCGTGATGACGAGGAGCGAGAAGAAGAGAGATGGCCCCACCTCTTTGGCGGCCTCAATGATGACATCGGCTTTGCTCCCCTCTCCGCCGTGAGCCTCCCACTCCTCCAGCTTTTTGTGGGCGTTCTCCACCATGATGATTGAGGCGTCCACCATGGCGCCGACGGCAATGGCGATGCCGCTCAGGCTCATGATGTTCGAGGTTACACCGAGATAGTGCATGCAGATGAAGGAAATAAGGATGGCGATGGGGAGCGTCAGGATCACGACCAGGGCGCTCGGGAGGTGAAACAAAAAGATGATGCAGACCACGCTCACGGCAATGGAGAGCTTGATGATCTCTTCCTTGAGTGTATCAATGGACCGGAGGATCAGGTCGGAGCGGTCATAGGTCGTCACCATGTGCACGCCTTCCGGAAGGCTTGGAGCGATCTCTGTTTTGAACTTCTCCTTGACCCGCTCGATCACGCTGAGGACGTTCTCACCGAACCGGACAACCACGATCCCTCCGGCTACTTCTCCTTTGCCGTCCAGGTCAGCGACCCCTCTTCGGATCTCGGGGCCGAGCTGTACCGTGGCCACATCTCTGAGGAAGACCGGCGTGCCCGCGCCGTCGGTCGCGACAGGGATATCCTTCAGGTCCTGAACAGTCTTGATGTACCCCCGTCCCCTCAGCATATATTCGATCCCGGAAAACTCCAGGACCCTTCCTTCCACGTCGTCATTGCTTTTGCGGACGGCCTCCATCACTTTCATGATGGAAATCCCGTATGCCGAGAGCCTGTTCGGGTCTATGGTGACCTGATACTGTTTCACAAATCCGCCGATGCTCGCGACCTGGGAGACGCCGGGTACACTTTCCAGCGCAAGCTTGACGTTGTAGTCCTGGATCGAGCGCAGCTCCGCAAGGTTGTGCCGGCCGGCCTCATCCACGAGGGCATAGGAGAAGCCCCATCCCACACTGGTTGCATCCGGGCCGAGCACGGGGTTGACATCGGCAGGGATCTTGCCTTTTACGGCCTGCAGGTATTCAAGGATCCTGCTTCTGGCCCAGTAGATGTCGGTCCCCTCCTCGAAGATCACGTAGATGAAAGAACTCCCGAGATAGGAGAAGCCTCGAACGACCTGCACCTTGGGGGCAGCGAGCAGTGTGGACGTGATGGGGTAGGTGATCTGGTCTTCCACCAGGTCCGGGCTTCTTCCCGGCCATTCCGTGTAGATGATGACCTGGGTGTCGCTGAGATCCGGGATGGCATCGAGCGGGGTGTTTTTTAATGCCCAGTAACCCCATATGCCCAGAAACAGGACCATCAGGAAGACAACAAACCTGTTCTGCGCGCTGAATCCAATGATTTTGGAGATCATTACTGAACGACCCCTTTCAGTTTGGCCTCGGAATCGATGAGGAAATTGGCCGAGGAGGCAACCTTTTCTCCAGCGGTGAGGCCCTTCAAAACTTCCACCATGCCTTGGGCCCGGATGCCCAGGGTCACCTCCCGGGGTTCAAAGAGGCCGTCCCCTTTATCCACGTAGACGATCTGTCTTGCCCCGGTATCGATGACCGCGTCTTCGGGGATGGCGAGTCTTTTCCCCAGGTCGATATGGATCTCCACGTCCGTGAACATCTGCGGTTTGAGCCGTCCTTCCAGATTGTCAATCACAAACCTCACCTTGACCGTTCTTGTATCCCCTGAGATCGAAGGATAGATATAATCGATCTTTGAGGAGATGACCTTGTCCGGTAGAGAACTCAAACGGATGGCTGCCGCGTCCCCGATCCGGATCAGGGGCAATTCATACTCATAGATGTCCGCAAGGACCCAGAGGGTGGACAGGTCGGCGATGTCCACGAGTTTGTCCCCGGGCATGACCCGCATCCCCTGAAGGGCCGGTTTCTGCACCACGTAGCCGTTCACCGGGCTGTAGAGGGTGAGCGTACGCATGGGCTTGCCGGTCTCCTCGATCTTCCTGATCTGCGCATCGCTGATATCCCAGAGCCTGAGCCGTTGTCTCGCTGCATCAAGGATGGTTTCCGCATCCCCGGTGAGCATCCCGGCAAGCAAAGGGCTGCTTGTCTCTTTGCCCTCTCTTGACCACTTGAGGAGGTTGATGAATTCCTGTTCCGTGGCGAAAAGCTCGGGGCTGTAGAGCTCCGCGATGGGCTCTCCCTTTTTTACATATCTTCCGGTATAGTCCACGTAGAGTTTTTCGATCCACCCTTCAAATTTTGTGTTGACCGTGGCCAGCCGTCTCTCATCGTATTCAATGCGCCCGACCGTCCGGACGACCTTCTGCAGAGACTGTACCGAAACAGCAACCGTCTTCAACCCGATGAGCTCCTGCTTGTCCGCGGGGATCTCGACGGCGGGAGCTTCTTGTCTCGAAGCCTTCTGATCAGGCGCCGGCTTGGTCTGGGCGGGCGGCAACGCTCCACCATGCCCGACGTGACCGGTTGCAGGCTCCCCGGCCGAGGCCTGGTTTGGAGCGGAGGTCCATCCCGAAAGGGATAACAGCATAAAGGCCAGTGCGGCCATGACCATGATCTTGAATCTTCTTGTCTTCATCGGATGGCCCTTTCCATCCCCTGCCTCTTTTCAGGAAGGGGAACGAAATCTTCTAAATTCCCCATGATCATCGGGGTGTGGATGCGAAATCACCGGGACTCCCGGTGAGTGATTCCAGTCTCGCAATGGCCTTTTCCCTGGTCACGAACTGCTCCCAGTATAAAAGCTCATAGTCGAGCAGGGATTTCAGGCGGCTGATCACCGTGATCGCCTCGACCTTCCCGGTTACGTAGCCGGCGAGTGCGGCATCGAAATCCTGGTAGGTCTTGGGGATAAGACCCTTCCTGTAGAGTTCCATGAGTTTGCCCGCTGTTTGAAGCATGGAATAGTTATCCCGGATCGAGGACGAGACCATCAGCTTTATGTCTTTGAGTTCATGCTCTCCCTCGGACAGGATCGATTTCGCCTCATAGACACCCTGTCTTTGCTTGGACTTGTAATAGAGAGGAAGGTTGATGGTCGTGGTGAATCCCACCATGTTCTCAAAATCCCCGCCCTTTTTGGACAGGTTTGCACTGAGGGCGAAGTCAGGATAGTATTCCTTTTCGGCCAAATGGATCCCGGCCTCGGCCGAGCCGATCATCAGCTCCCTGGATTTAATCTCCGGAGCATGTTCATACGCTGTCTGGATCAGTTCATCCATGCTGTAGGGATACATGGTTTCATCGGGTTCCGGGGGCTTCCCCAGAGGCGAAGTTGCTTCCCTTCCTGTGGCGCTGTTGAGCATGGCCTCCATGGATTCCACTTTCTGCTTCAGCATCTCTTCCTTTTCGAGGAGCATATACTTTTCCGTCTGGGCCATGAGGAGCTCCTGCTGCGGCGCCATGCCCGATCCGTACCGTGCCGCGGCCGCATCCTCCACCCTCGAGAAAAGGGCGGTCTTATCCCGGATGATGTCGATATTCCGGTATGCGAGGAAGAGATCAAAGTAGAGCTCTTTGACCCTGGCGATGGTCTTCAGCCGTACAGCCTGATAGTCGGCTTCGAGGCTTTGTGCGTCTTTTGCGGCCATCTCCTCCTTGATGGAAAGTTTCCCCGGAAAAGGAAACATCTGTGATGCGGCGAACATCCATTCAGAATCCGCCATCTCCCCGTAGGTGTATCTCCGGGTCCCCTCATTCTGGTACCCGAGCATAAACATGGGATCAGGAAGGCTCCTGGACTGGGGTACCCTGAAGGTCGAGGTCTTCCATCTGGACTCCGCAAGCCGAAGCTCCGGGTTATTCTTCAACGCCTCCTGGACCAGGGCCTGAAGATTCAAGAGTTCCTCGGCCGCCGATGCAGCCGAGGAGATGCATAGGAAACAAAAAAACATAAAACAGATCGTTCGGCAAAAGGTTTTCATAGGGTCTCTTTGCGTCATTGAATGGGTTGATTCCAGTAACAAATCATGTCATCCTCCGATAACAAACAATGTCATTCCCCGGCTTGGAGGCTGTGTCGTAAACTTGATCTCTTCCTTATGTTCCTTCTCCCTTTTGGGGAGAAGGTTAGGATGAGGGGGCTCTTTCCGGTCAATCCCTCACCCTTGCCCTCTCCCCATTCATGGGGAGAGGAAATTTATTGATTGCCCTAAACCTTGTCCCCAAAGGAACGGAGTCTCCATAATTGTGACACAGTCTCTTGATCGGGGAATCCAGCCTTCGACAAGCTCAGGTTGACAATTGTCATGGTGAGCTTTTTTTACTTTGCATCCACAGTGAACTTCATGGTCTCCACCTTTCCCTGCCTGGTGATTTTGATCTCGATGTTCCACGAGCCGGACATGGAAAGCGTCATTTTGGTCTTATACTCCTCGCCGCTCAACGTGGTCTCGGCAATGTAGTTCATGGCCGGCATGCCGGGCATCGCGGGCATAACATAATTCACCATGACGTTTGCATCGGTGACGTACTTGCCTGAGGCATCCTTGATCTTGATGCTGAGATTGTTGTCACCCGCAATCGGTGGATTCCTGTCGATCTGCGCCACGACCTCGTATTCGCCCACCTGCTTCTTCACTTCGTATCCCTTTGACAAATTCGTACATGCCATGAACAATGCGGTTATGGCCAGTGCTGTAATGATTTTTTTCATAATCCTTAGCTCCTTTCAATGACCGTTCTGGTCTCTAATTTACGGCTGAGCCGGATGCTGATGCTGCGGCTTCGGCTGTTTGGGCGACTGAACCTCCTGTATCATCCGGTTCCGCATCTCCGTATCCTGCATCACCCGATCCACGATCATGTTCCGGGTCCCCATGTTTGTCATCATCTGGTCCATCATCTGATTCATAAGGCCCGGTTCGAAAACCATCCGGTTCATCATCTCTTTCATCATCTCCTGATTGCCCATGACCCGGTTCATCATCTCGCTGTGCATGGCCGGATCCTGCATCATCTGGTCCATAGCCTTCATCTGTTCCTGATGAGGCATGGTATTCTGAGACAGGGTGCCCGATGATGGGGCATGCCCGCTCATGGGTTCCTGGCCGGGATGATCCATGCCCGTGGACCCTCCCTGCATCTGCCCGCCACCCATCCCGGCGAAGAGATAACCGGACAGGGCCAGGACCAATGCTACGGAGCCGCTTAAAAGTTTAAAGGTTCTTTTCATTTTGATACCCTCCTTTTTTTCTTTGGTAGTATATCTGAAACAAAGACTTTTGCAAGCCGTTTATATTCGGTCATGTTATACAGCTATCACATAAGATCCACGCGGAATGAATCCACTCGACCGAAGTCTAAGTCCATGAATCCACACGCACGGATTCCGTATGAGATGAACCACGGGTCAGAATTAACGTTGGGCGCGATATTTTAAATGCGGAAAGTTCTGTTTATAATGAAAAGGGGATGAGTTCGAACAGGCGTCTGCGGCAGTACCAGGCAGGTCAGCCTGGCGGCATTGAGTGTGTCGCCGGGCATATGGGAGATGTTGCAAGCAAGGTTTCCCGGCACCGGGTCCAATGACATCGCGGCCATGACCTTCTGACTCTCGATGTTTCCTGTCATCAGGCACTGGCACAGCGGGCAGGTATCAGCGCCGGAGTTGGAAGAGCCGTTTTTTGTGTCCGATGCCTTGTCATGGCAGGCCTTCATGGGCATATCGCCGTGACAGGGGCTCTTTTCGGACATGGCACTACAAGATCCGGTTGCATGATGACCAGCGGAGAGGCAGGCACAGAAGACCGGATTGGTCTGGAACACAAACAGGAATAGAGCGATGAACAGGGGTGTTCTAAGCCTCGATTTTTTCAATTGCTTTTTCATGGTTTGATTCACCATATAAAGTAACTTACCAGAATAAGTTTTTGTTGTCAATTAGAATGTCCTGGCCTAAATTCCGCGATAGAAATTCCAAAATTATTCCCTCTCCCTTGATGGGAGAGGGCAGGGTGAGGGTGAATCGTTTTCACCTTTAAGGTTACCCCTCCCCCACACCCCCTCCCACAAGGGGAGGGGGATTTTCTTGGAAAACAATTTTCTATCTCTGTTTTTGGGTCCTAGCTCTCCCCTTGACGCATCGAAGATTCAGCGTTAGATTGGAGAATATTGGCGGCCTCCTGAAAGGTCCATCTGCGGCAGGCCGGGGAGAACGGGAAGGAGCCTGACATGGAACGTTTTGACAAGAAAGGGATGATGATATACCCAAGCCCCATCAGGAAGATCATCCGGGAAAAAGAGAAGGTTCTGGTTATCAAGGAGTGCTATTGCCCCAGGGGGCACAGCCTGATCAATCCGCGGGCGGTCTTTAACGGATTCGAGGGGATCGAGCTCAAGGTCCGGGCCGGGGATCGCGAAGGCCGTATTGTCCTAAGCTCCATTGCGGGCGACAAATCCCGCGTCGCCATCGGTATCGACCTCAAGAGCGGCGGGAACCTCGCGACCTTTGCCATGCTTGAGGCGCTGTAACCGGCACCTTCGGGGACGTCCGTGAAATTTCAACATTCTATCTGTCATAACCGCCTGGGGTCAGGCGCCTA
>Ga0100379_10005448_pt1 | contig 10946 bp, 3 predicted proteins | sample CryGeymeta201503_FD_80418 | JGI IMG/M metagenome (GOLD analysis project Ga0100379, IMG submission 80418) | Groundwater microbial communities from Crystal Geyser aquifers in Utah, USA - Crystal Geyser metaG 2015-03 | ecosystem: Environmental > Aquatic > Deep subsurface > Groundwater | place: USA...
ATGGCACAGTTGATACCGTCATCACAAACCCGCCCTTCGGCCCTATCAAGGACGCGCAAGGCAATTCCATCAAGGTGAGGGTGGATGGCTACACACTTGGCCAGATTGACCATCTGATCGCTGCGCGCGCGCTGCAGGCCATGAAGGACGATGGCCGGGCAACCCTCATCATCGGCGCCAACAAAGTGACTGGTGAGCAGAGCAACAACGACCTCATATTTTTCAACTGGCTCTATGGAAACTACAACGTCATATCCCATTTTGAAGTCGATGGAGATCTATACCAACGTCAAGGCGCAGCATGGCCGGTTCGGGTCATCACGATTCAAGGTCGTAACAAGACCTCGACAACGGCACCAAGTCCGAGCACAATTCAACGAGCAAACACATGGAGCGAGGTTTATGAGCAATTCCAACATGGCATGGGTGCCAAGCGGTCTACCGCCAGCACTGGCGCGAGCACTGTCAGTTCCTCATCCGGGGAAAACGGCAATGACGCACGACCTTTACCTCTCGCTTCTGGAGTTAAAACTGGGCCGGCTGATTCAGGAAAATCCACAGGAAGCACAGCAAGCTATGGAGATGTCACTGGAACAAGTGCCAGAAATGTACGCGATAGCGCAAAGCCAGCCGCCGACAGCGTGGGCAACGGCAATCGTGCAGAGCGACAGTCTGATGCCGGTACTGGCGAAAGTGTCGGTGGCAAACGGGACGCAGGAGCTGCAGCAGCCACAAAGCCTGATGGAAATTCTGGAACTTCTGCCCTAGCGGACGCTGAAAACCAGTTTCAAGCCAAGTACGTACCTCGCAGCGCGCGCAAAGACGAGGGCGTTCTGATCCCGGTCAACATGGCCGGACCCACACAGGATGCACTGAACCGCCTGGAAGACGCAGTTGGCGACATTGACGAGTTTGCCCGCGTTGAGCTGGGCTACAAGTCAGTCGATGAACTGCATGAGGCGTTCATGGGCCTGCAGGTGGACTCGGTAGCTTCTGCCATTCATCAAATCAAGGGCGGCAAGGGCGTCATCATTGCGGACCAGACGGGCATAGGCAAGGGCAGGCAAGCCGCTGCCATCATCCGGTGGGCGGCAAAGAATGGGAAAGTGCCTATTTTTGTGACCGACAAGCCGTCGCTGTTTACCGATATGTATGGCGATTTGCATGACATCGGTACCGACGACATTGCGCCATTCATCTTGAACAAGGATGAGTCGATCAAGGGCGCTGGCGACGAGCGACTGTTTGCCAATCGTCCGGGCGTGCACACAGCCATCATGACAAAAATGGCCAACATGGGCGAATTGCCGCAGGGCCGAAACGCCCTGTTCATGACGTACTCGCAGATCAACAAGGACAACATCCAGCGTAAGGCCGTGTTGTCGCTGGCACCCAATGCCGTGTTCATCCTGGATGAATCACACAACGCAGGCGGAGACTCTGGCACAGGTGGGTTTATTCGTGATGCGCTTGGCCTTGCCAGTGGCGTGACATACCTCTCCGCAACCTATGCCAAGCGCCCTGACAACATGCCGGTTTACTTCAAAACGGACATTGGCGATGCGGTAGCTGACGATGCCACGCTGATGTCTGCCATGGACTCCGGTGGCCTGCCACTGCAAACAGTGGTGTCAAACAATCTGGTCAAGGCCGGACAAATGTTCAGGCGTGAGCGCAGCTATGACGGCGTGGAGATTGTCAGTCGAGCGGACACGGTGCACCACGACGAGCACGTCAAGCTGTCCAATGAAACGACACTGGCGCTGCGCTCTATCGTCAGGGCAGACCGGGTGTTCCATGAGTTCTACGTCAAGGCGCTGCAAAAGGAGCTTGAGCAGAATGGCAGCCGGGTTCTGGACATCGCAGGCAACCAGGCGCAGCAAAGCGTAGACCACACGCAGTTTTCAAGCGTAGTGCACAACTTTGTCAGTCAGATGCTGCTGGGACTAAAGGCGCAAGAGGCGGCAGACGAGGCCATTCGCTCGCTCAAGCGTGGCGAGAAGCCGCTGATTGCTGTTGAGAACACCATGGGCTCATTTCTGAATGAGTATGCAAAGGCCAACCAGATCAAGCAGGGGGACGAGCTCGGATCGTTCGACTACCGCACCGTGCTTTCGAGGGCGCTGGAACGCAGCCGCTACATCGTGCGTCAGTTGCCCAATGGCGACAAGGTGAAGGAGTACATCCCGCTCAATAGGCTGGACCCAGACAGCAAGGCGGCTCACCAAGAAGCGCAAAAGATCATTGACAGCCTCAATATCGACATTCCGGTGTCACCCATCGACTGGATGCGCAACGAGATTACCAAGGCCGGGTTTTCCGTGGCAGAAATCACCGGGCGAAACCTGTCTGTTGACTACAGCGACCCGGCGCGGCCAAGACTGAGCCAAATTGACGCCACCGAGCAAAAAGACAAGGTACAGACAACCCGCAAGTTCAATAGCGGCACGCTGGACGCCATCATCTTGAATGTAGCCGGCTCAACCGGCATCAGTCTGCACGCATCAGAGAAATTCACAGACCAAAAGCAGCGGCACATGATCGTGGCGCAGGCGGCGAAAGACATCAACATCTTCATGCAGATGCTGGGGCGCATCCACCGCACCGGACAGGTGGTGCTGCCAAAGTACACCATTCTGAATGCCGACTTGCCTGCAGAGATTCGGCCCACGGCCATTCTTTCTGGCAAGATGAAATCTCTCAATGCCAACACCTCAAGCAACACCGAGTCGGCAACTTCCGTGAAGTCGGCGGACATGCTCAACAAGTACGGTGACAAGATCGTCGGGCAGTACCTGATCGACAACCCGGAACTCGCCAACGCCATGGGCATCGACCCGCCAAGCGAAAAAGGCGAAGGCGCCGAAGACATTGCCCGCAAGGCAACCGGACGACTGGCTTTGATGCCGGTGAAGGTGCAGGAGCAGTTTTATGCAGAGGTTGAAGAACAGTACCAGGCACTGATTGAGTACCTGAACAAGACCAACCAAAACGACCTGGAGCCACGCACGTTCGACTTTGACGCCAGGGAAACCAAGTCGGCCTTGCTATTTGATGGCCCAAACAAGAATAGCCCGTTTGGTGAGGATGCTGTGTACGGGGAATACTCCGTCAAGGCTCAAGGAAAGGCCATGACGCCGGACGAAATTCGGGCAGTGATGAGCGAGCATCTTGGCGGGAAAACGCCAGAGAGGCACGTCATCGACATGACGGACGATCTGACGAGGAAGTTCACCAAATACCAAGCAAGCCTGCCAGAAGGTCCACAAAAAGACGGATCAGGCCGCACGCTCGGCATGGGTCAAGAATTTGCTCAGAGTCACCGGATCGGGCGCATGTTCCGCGTGGAAATTAACGGCGAGCACTACAACGCGGTAGTCATCAATTTGCGCAACACCCACAAAGCAACTGGCAACCCATTCAGCCTGAGCAAGTTTCAGGTGACCATTGCCGTCAATGGGGCGCTGCGCTCTGTGACGGTACCGGCCTCACAGTTCAACCAGATTGAAACCAGTGGTATGAGTGGCTACGGCCAGTCCGTTGACCAGCTTTTCAAGGTAGGACCGCCCAACGAACGCGAGACGGCCAAGATTGTGACTGGGAACCTGCTGGGCGCCTATGGTGAGTTGGATGGTTCACGCGGGTCGATCATCACCTTCACCAAATCTGACGGCACAACCGAGCAGGGCATTCTGATGCCCAAGGTGTTCAACTTCGCCAAAGATGTGCGCCAGGACTACCGACTCAAGACGGCTGACGATGCGCTGAAGTTCCTGATCAACAGCACAAACGAGAACATTGAGAAGTTCGGCATCAACAGCCGCGACGGCGTTGTGCGCATCATGCCGGAGGGTTCAAATGCCGTGGTCATCCAGGTGCCAAAATCCAGAGCAAAGGGAGGCAAGTTCTTTCTTGATAAAAAGCTGCTTGCATTCACTGGGGACTTCACCTCACAAGGCAACTTCATGCGAGCCACGGTGCGTGGTCGTGAGGCCGTGGCTGCAATTGATGTGCTTTTGCAGAAGCAGGCGCTTTATGCCCTTCCGAGCATGGCCGAAGAGGCGCGGGAAATTTTGGGCGACACGCTTCCACCAGACGCAAACCCTGCCTTCAGCCGTGGAACAAGTGCCACCCAGGCTGCACTCAAAACACTCAGCGAAAACGATGAACTGTTTGCCTTGCCGAAGTCGGACAAAGACACAGTTGAAGGAATTGCTGCCGACAACTTGCCATCTATCAGTGTGCGCAAGGCCAATCACCCCGGCCTTGTGACGACCTATTTCCTGACGATGCCTGATGGCAACCGCGCTAAGTTGATGGTGCGCAAGGTAAACCCGTACGGGCCACAGAAGTATGGAGAACTGGACCACGACGACGGCAATGTCGAGCCCATCACCGAGCGCCCCGGCGACAACGCCGAGTCCGTGTCGGATGACATAGAGAACGTCTATATTGACGTGTCCGCATTGAATGAAGGCGGGCAAGGTCGGCTGATCTACAACATCGCCGCCACCTTTGCCCACAATACCGGGCGCATCCTGATTGGCGACCCGGCTGGCCTGAGCGATGTGGCCATGCGCCGCCGCACCGAGCACATGCTGTCGTCGGCGCTGAAGTTCGGAACCACGCGGCATATTGCCCCACACCCACGCCAATTGATGGGCGCACGGGACATCGGCGTGCCACCTTTGCGCTGGACTTATGGCGATGATCTGGGTAACATCAAGGCGCTCATCCAAACGTCACTCAAGTCATTCGAATATGCTGTTCCAAACCCAATTGTCTTTGACTCAAAAACTGGAGCCTTCCGAGATTCAGCGGGTGGAGTCCTTGATGACGGTGCCATTCAATCGCTTGTCAAATCAGGACGCAGCGATGCGAGCAGTGCTGGGGTCGCAACGTACAAAAGAAGCGCTGTCCTCAGTGCCCTGGTACGCGAAGAAGGCAGCCAAAGCAGAGCTGGAGGGCAAGGAGCCGGAATACTGGCTCAGCTTCTGGATGTCGGGCGTCAATTCCCTGTGGCCAGCAAAGGCATCTTCTACAGCAAAGGCAACGGAGCAAGCGCTACCGGCCTGAGTCGCCAGTCCGTTCAGGACATCACCGACGCCATAAAAAACCGCTGGGGCAATGCGCCTCAAATTGTGGTTGCCGCCAACATGGCCGACCCACAAATTCCGCAGTCTGTGCGCGACTACGACCAAAAGCAAAAATCGCTTGGCGCCACCGGCGAGCCGGAAGGCTTCGTTTATGGCGGCAAGGTGTACTTGCTGGCCGACCAGTTGGCCACACCCGCCGAAGTGATGCGCGTGCTGTTCCATGAGTCGCTGGGGCACATGGGCCTGCGCGGCGTGTTTGGCGACAAGCTGGACGGCATCCTGAAGCAGTTGGCAGGCTTGCGCCGCGCTGACGTGGCAGCCAAGGCCGCACAGTACGGCCTGGATATGTCGGTAGAGGCTGACCGGCTGCACGCGGCAGAGGAAGTGCTGGCCGAACTGGCGCAGACAAAGCCGGAGCTGGGCTACGTGAAGCGCGCCATTAGCCTGATTCGCGGCTGGCTGCGTGCCAACGTGCCGGGGTTTGGTGGCATGAAGCTGACGGATGCCGACATCGTGGCTCAATTTATCACCCCTGCGCGCCGGTTTATCGAGGGCAAAGGCGGTCCAAAGGGTGGCAAAAAGGTTCAGCCAAGTGGAACAAGTGCCACTCAGCCCGCGTTTTCACGCAGTCTTGGCGCAGCCCTGAACGCTGGAATGAACAACGTGCGCGATGTGAAGCTGGCAGCAGGCTACCAAATCAGCGACCTGTTCACTGGCGAAGGCCGCTTGAGCTACTGGCACAAATCAGTGGGCACCATGTACAACCTGGCGCAGCGTAATGCACCTTTCAAGAAGGTGTTCGATTCGGTGCAGAGCTTTCTAAACGATGTGAGCTTCTACGCCGCAGAGTCTGCAGATTTGGCGCCTAGCATCCTGCCCAAGCTGGACAAGATTGGTGATGTGTTGAAGTCGCCACTGTCCCCGGAGGACACCAAGGCACTGAGCGCCCCCGTGTTTGAGGGCACGCTGACGTGGGGACGAGACAGCACCGGCAAGGCTGTTCCCATGGAAGAGATTGAGGCGGAACTGGCACTTGTTCCACTGGACGACCGGGCTCACAAGCTGGTGAAAGAGCGAAAGCTTGACCCTAAGGTGCTAAAGATGTGGCAAGGGTTGCAGCAAGATCAGTACGAGGCCATCATCAACGGCAAGTTTGAACGCGAGTTCATGCGGGCCGGTGTGGTGTTCACGATCGAGGAATTGAAGCAGCACTTTGGCATGACTGATGCCCAAGTTGGCCTGTATCAGGAATTCCGCGCCGCCACCGACAAGAGCATCGACACCCTGGCTATCAGTGAAATGCTGAACTATGCCGACAAGGACGTGGCCGACATCCGCGACCAGATCATCGGCATGGATGATGTGGAAGAAGCTGGCCAGACACTGCGTGACTACCTTGTGTCGCTGACGGCACTGGAGCCGGGGCGTGACGAGGTGTTGTCGGCAACTGCCGCCAAGATGCTGGACATCGCAGCGCACGCCAAGGACATGAAGGAACGCGGCTACGCACCACTGTCCCGCTTTGGCAACTTCACGCTGGAAGCTACTCTGCCCACGGGCGAGCGTTACTTCAGCCTGTTCGAGACCGATCGCGAGCGCAACAAGATGCTGCGCATATTGACCGCCGAGGGTGCAACCGATGTGCAGGCTGGCACCATGTCACAGGAGGCCTACAAGCTGTTGAACGGGGTGAGCCCTGAAACAGCGGCACTCTTTGGTGAAATGCTGGGGCTGGACAGTCAGGGGAATGCCGCCAAAGACCTTGCCTTTCAAGAGTTCATCAAGCGAGGCACGGCCAACCGCAGTGCCATGAAGCGCCTGTTGAAGCGCAAGGGCATCGCAGGCTTCAGCGAAGATTCAGGCCGGGTGCTTGCCGGGTTCATTTATTCCAACGCCCGCAAGACATCAAGCAACCTGCACAGCAAGGAAACAACCAGTGCCGTGGATGCCATCCCCAAGCAGCAAGGCGAACTGAAAGATGTGGCTGTGAAGCTGCAAGAGTACGTGAGTAGCCCGCAGGAAGAAGCGCAGGCCTTCCGTGGCATCCTGTTTGCACAGTACCTGGGCGGCTCTGTGGCATCAGCCATGGTGAATGCCACCCAACCATTCACAGTGACTCTTCCCTACCTGAGCCAGTTCGGCGGCATCCGCAAGGCGGCAGCGCAGATGGCGGCGGCGGTGCGGGATGCCAACAAAGACAAGACCGGCGATGTGCGCCTGGACGCGGCACTGAAAAAGGCCGAGGAAGACGGCATTGTGAGCCCGCAGGAGGTCCACGCGCTGCAGGCACAGGCAGCAGGCCGAGCACAGCTTCAATCGGGCGACGGCACGGCCATGGGCAATGCGCTGGCCAAGGCTGGCAATGGCCTGTCCAAGCTGTCATTGGCATGGGGCAAGGTGTTTGGCTTTGCAGAGCAGTTCAACCGGCGCACAACTTTCATTGCAGCCTACCGCACCGCGGTGGAGCAGGGCCACACCAACCCAGCAGCGTTTGCCGAAAAGGCCGTGTCTGAAACCCAATTCGTCTACAACAAGGGCAACAAGCCACGTTGGGCGCGTGGTGTGGCAGGCTCCATCCTATTCACCTTCAAGCAGTACAGCGTGAACTACCTTGAGCTCGTCACCCGCATGGCCACCGCAGGTGAACCGGGTTCAGCCGAACGGGCGGCAGGGCAAAAGGCGGCAGTGCTGGCCATTGCGATCCTATTCATGATGGCCGGTGCTGATGGCTTGCCATTCGTGGAGGACATTCAGGACGTGCTGGATGGCGCCCTGCAGCGGCTGGGGTACAACTTCAGCAGCAAGCAGGCCATGAAGTCGTTCCTGGCTATGCAGCTTGGCAAGGATGGTGCGGCGTTTGTCATGAATGGCGTGTCTGGCGTGCCTGGCATTCCGATAGACGTGTCTGGTCGCTTAGGCATGGGCAACCTGATTCCCGGAACAGGACTGTTCCAGAAAAAGACGGACCACACCCGCGACTTGATGGAGCTGGCCGGCCCTGGTGGCGACTTTGTGAAGCGCGGATTTGTTGCAACAGAGCAGGCGCTGGCCGGTGATGTGACAAAAGCCATGGGTACCATTTCACCGGTGGCGTCTCGCAATGTCATCAAGGCGCTGGATATGGCAGACACCGGAATGTACCGCGATGACAAAGGCCGTAAGATCATTGAAACCACGGGCGCCGAAGCCTTTCTCAAGGGCATTGGCTTTCAGCCGCGCAACGTCAAAGAGGTACAGGACGCATCCGGCGAGGTGCAGCGGGCCAAGTCGCAGTACATCCTGGCATCGAGTGAAATCCGGGCAAAGATGGCGCAGGCGATTTTCGTCAATGACAATGACTTGAAGCAGGCCGCACGGGACGACATCACAACATGGAACACGAACAACCCGGGTCAGCGCATGACCCTGAATATGCCTGCTGTACTGCGCAGGGTGCGCGAAATGCGCAAGAGTAAAGAACAACGCATGGCCGACACAGCGCCGAAGGCAATACGTGCACAGGTGCGAGAGCAGCTGCGGGATAATTTGCAGTGATGTCAAGAGGGCTCAAGCCAAGCGTCATGTCGCCAGCAAAATCTGGGTTGACTTTGACGCTTTCTGGATTCCAATGCTTGCAATTTATTGGAGCGGAAGATGGCAAAAGTTAACAAAAATATTGACTTTCTTGTCGATGACAATGGCAATTTGATTGGTTCGCGAAACCCAAAAAGCGCGGACTCGTCAGACCCCGCCTATGCAGATACATTGCATGCCAACTACCTGGGCGGGTCACTGGTGGCCGGCGCCCCTGCGGGGGTTGGTGTATTGGTTGATTTTGATGAGCCAACATTCGGCTGGCGCGACTTGACAGCACCCGTTGATGTGCGTGGGACTGGAGCTAATGACCCGACATTTGCTGTGTACACCGGCACCACGATGAGGGCCTACCAATTCAGCGCAGGCACGATGCAGGAAGTGTTCTTTGTGTTCCATGTGCCGCATGACTGGGTGCCTGGCACGGGCATCTACTTTCATGCCCACTGGAGCAACGCAGCGGCAGCGCCCAACACGGGCGATGTGGTTTGGAAGTTTGACTACAGCTTCGCCAAGGGTTTTGGCCAAGAGGCATTCCCTTCCATCCTGACCGCCGAAGTGATCGCGGCAAGTCCGGCAGTGCGCTACACCCACAACGTGAGCGAAACAGCCGCAATCAGTATTCCCTTGATGGAAGTTGACGGGCTGATTCTGGTGCGTGGCTACCGGGACGCAGGTAACGTGCTCGACACTTGCACAGATGCTGTGTTCCTTCACACGATGGACATCCATTACCAATCAACCAACATGGCAACAAAAAACAAAGCACCAAGTTTCTATGGGTAATTGGCTCTTTTGCGCAACAAGATGCGTTAGTACGGAAACGGCAAAGGACATCTTATGAACTGGGGCGGTTTCTTTGTATTTTTGGGCCTGGTGACTATAGTGATTGAGGCCATACGTGTTGTGACTTCCTGATTCGGGTTGACTTCAGAAATATTGCTTATTAAATCAGGCAATATTTTTAGGAGCACCCATGCTGGGACTTTTTGATTGTGCTGAAGCAGCTGTGCCGGCCACATTGCGTCGGGCGCGTAAGCCATGAACTTCGGCCAGATCAACGGCTACGGCCTCAACAGCGCAGCAGGCGGCGGCAACAACGCCACTTTGAGTGACGGCATTGCGTCGTCGGGCGCGTTTGCAGCTCTGCTTGTCGCTGGCGCAATTCTGACCGGAGGCCTGTTCACCTCGCCCGAGGCAGGTGGCCGGGTCAGTAAGTCGATTGACGGCGGCATCTACGGCACCGATTCGGTCGGCGGCATACAGTTCAAGACTGCCAACCTGCAAGGCGGCATCAACTCTTTGAGTTCGGTCGGCTCTAACCCTGGTATCGCCTCGGGCCTGAATGGCGGGGTTGTCTCGGGTTCTGGTTATGGTGGCCAAGTACTGACCCACGTCAGGCTGCAAATGGCCGATACGGTGGGCGATGTGAGCCTTGCCGGTGGCACGCTGACCTATGGCTCTGGCCTGAACGGTGGCGCCTTCGGCAATTCATGGCTTTCCTCCCAGATCATTGGCAGCACAGTGCTGGTGGCAGGTGGCGCGTCTTCTGACTCGGTGCTCGATGGCACGATCAACACGGGGCGCATTCTGTCGGATGGCGCCTCAAGCTCTGGCGTGCTGGCTGGGTCTTACTTCATCACAGGGCTGCTGCAGGATGGCTTGAGCTCCAGCGCAACCCTGGCGCAAGGCCTGGCGATCAGCCCGCGCTTGCAAGATGGCGTGATCAGCGTCGGTGTGGTGGGCTCACCCGTCATGCGGATCAGTGCCGAACTCGATAGCGGCCTGGGCAGCAACACGGCGTTTACCGCGCAAATCATCATTTCGCCCAACAGCAACTACGGCGTTGACAGCAATTCAACGCTGAGCGCTGGCATGCGCAAGTCGGCGGTTCTGATGGGTGGCTTGACTGCGGCCTCGTTCACTGACAGCGTGGCACTGCGGGCGGCGCAGCGTTTGCCTGGTGGCCTGACTTCGACCGGGGCCATGAATGCCGCCCTGATTTCCAGCCCGCACCTTGTGGGCGGGAATGAGTCAGCGGCCTATCTGGCCAGCGCCTTGCGGGCGCAAGCAATTTTGTCGGGCGGCATGGGGCTTGATGGCTTTGCCGCTGGTGAAGCATGTATTTCGGCTCGCCTGCATGGCGGCGCCAGCACGGGTTGCGCGGGTGGTGGGTTCTTGACGGCGGCGAGTAGCTTGCTGGATGGCATTCACCAAGAAGACGAGTTCGGCGCGAACTTGGTCGTTATCCCCGTGCTGACAGGCGGCGTCGCGTCC
>Ga0100379_10005452_pt1 | contig 10944 bp, 8 predicted proteins | sample CryGeymeta201503_FD_80418 | JGI IMG/M metagenome (GOLD analysis project Ga0100379, IMG submission 80418) | Groundwater microbial communities from Crystal Geyser aquifers in Utah, USA - Crystal Geyser metaG 2015-03 | ecosystem: Environmental > Aquatic > Deep subsurface > Groundwater | place: USA...
TATCCCGCGTAAGCGATTACAGGCTGTCTCCCTCCGGCCTATCTCAAAAGGCTTTGAGAAAGCTCCTTTATATGAAAATCCCCCTTTGCTTCACTCCTCCCCCTCGACGGGGGAGGGAGGGGTGGGCATGGCTGTTAGTGTGTGATTGGATAAGATGCCGAGCTAAAGCCCTTCAAAAAAACGCAGTTGCGATCATGCTGTCAAGCGCGGCCTTTATCTCAAGGGCACCCTCTTGAGTTATCCTTGCTATGCCCGCCCCAAGCCTCAGGTAGTCAAGAAAAGGCTTCGGGAGATCAAGAAGATGAGTCCATGTTTGACGGCCGCTCTCGACGTGCCCCAGTTTCCTGATCCTGGCAAGGGCCGCGGCGGAGAATAGCTCTAACTCGTCCCTGGATTCGTCTTTTCTGAGAAATATTGTCCCCAGCCTCTGGACTATTGATGTCACTATATAGGAATGCGCCTTCGGGTTAAGTGAGGATGCGAAAAACGGATATCTCCGAATGAAGTTGTTCCAGCTCTTAAATGGGGCCTCATTATGGCGGGGAAGATGGCCTTCAGCCTCGTCCGTTTCATTTGCTACTGACTCCAAAAGGGGCGAGCCCCACATCAGCATTCTGAAGAGCGGGTTGGCCTTTCCGGATGAATAGGTAAAGCTGTCCATGCCCTTTACCGGCCGTAGCAGGGCAGTTTGCGCCCGGCATGAAAGGGCTTGAAATATCTTTGCCTCCTCGCATGTCTCCCTTCTGCACTTGTCCTCGAATGAAACCCTGTACCTCATGTCAACCCCTCCATACCGATAAGGGTGGAGAAGGCAGCCAACGGTACTGTAACTTTCGTCCAAATACCCGATGGCCCAGCAACTGAATCCTGTGATGGGTCTTATGTCCTGCCGCGCAGGGTTGAATGCCTTTGTATTTTCAAGAAGCATCCTGGAGATCATGCCTCTGTAATCAAGATGGTCATAGCCTGCCGGCCTTATGGGCGGGCAGCATCCGAAACAGCTCTTTTCTCCATCAGGAAAACACAGGGTAGTCTTAGCTTTGGTCAATCGGCGCTTCCTCCTTTATTGACCTTCTTCTTTTTTCTCTGGCAAGGGCCCTTTTATCCGCCACCTGATCTGATTCATCCAGAATCTCCTGACCGAGTATCTCCTCCAGGATGTCTTCGAGTGTGATTATACCCGCAAAGCCTCCATACTCATCCAGCACCACAAAGAGATGCTGCCTGAGTTCCAGAAACTCCCTCAGCACGCGGTTGAGCCTGGAGTTCTCCGTGACAAAGTGGACCGGTTTCATGATATCGGCAAGGGTTGAGTCTTCCTTTCCATCGGCAAGGGACATGAAAAGCTCGGATGTGCGCACGATTCCCACGATGTCTTCCGGATCTTCCCCATAGACCGGAAAGCGGCTGTGTTCCCACCTGAGGGGCGTCTTGGATGCCTTTTCAAGAGAAAGTCCTGCATCAAGGGAAAAGACTACAGTTCGTGGGGTCAGAACGTCTTTTGCGCTCTTCAAGTCAAGAGAGAGGATGTTTTCTATGGCCCGCTCCTGGTATGAACTTATACCCCCGGTCCTGAGACCGACTCTCGCCATAAGTCTGATCTCCTGGCTTGTAACGATCTCCTCCCTCCTTCCTCCCGCAACCATCCCCGTAACTATTCCTATTGTCCACGCAAATGGCGTCATAATCCACGTCAGGGCCCTAAGGGGTTGAGCTATCAGAGGGACCAGCTTCCTCGAATAGACAACGCCTGCCGTCTTAGGCAGGATCTCCGAGAAGATTAGAATGCAAATGGTAAATAGGACGGAGAAAAAGACGAGGCCCCTGTGGCCGAAGAGAAGGCCGGCCGCAGACCCGGCTATGGCAGCTCCCGCGGTGTTGGCAACGGTATTGAGGGAGAGGATGGCTGCTATAGGCCTGTCCACATTGGAACGAAGCTCCTTGAAAATCCTTCCGCTTGCCTTGCCTGACTGGATGAGTGTCTCTATGTGCCTCGATGGGACGGCATAAAGGACCGCCTCGAAAAGAGAACAGCATGCGGAGATAAGGATCGCTAAGACAACTGTGACGACAAGTTCAACCATGACTTGGGCTACCTCTCTATTTGATGGTCTCTTAAAAAGTCCAAAAATGCCTATTTTCCTCATCCCGGCGAAGCCTGTGCCGGACCTTGATCCGGGAGCCGGAATCCAGGAGTATCAGCTAGGTCTGGACCCCGGCTTTCGCCGGAGTAAGTGCGCCTGGCGACTTTTTACGAGTGTGCTCTACTTGTTCGGAAAAAGACGGCATTTCCATAGACCTATTTATATTGATGAAAGATCTGAAATCAGGATCAAATGGTTCTATCTCCCCTGCCTCCATAAACCTCACTTTCACGGATTCGAACAACTTTATTATCTGATATGAACCGGAGAAGATCATTTTTTTTACGGGTTCCAGACAAACTGAGCTGTAAAGGGAGTGAAGGGGCTCTATCTTCCAGTCCCTCCTTGGAACAACCGCGTCGAAGTCGGGACGGAGGGAGACCATCCGGAGTATCAGATCAGGCTTGAGAAAGGGCATGTCGCAGGCCGTCACAAATCCCCAGGGAGTGGTCATGGCCGATAGGGCTGAGTAGATTCCTCCCAGCGGGCCAAGCCCCTTTATGATGTCTTCGTGCAGCGGAAGGCCAAGAAAGCGATATTCATCCGGGCTGTTGGTTATGATAATGTTTTTCTCAAATAGAATCCGGAGGGTCTCAAGCACGCGCTCGATCAGAGTCACTCCGCCAAAATCCGCCAGGGCCTTGTTGCTTCCGAAACGGCTGCTTCTGCCTCCTGCGAGAATTATCCCGGTAACATCCGGGGGCCTGATCTCATCCTTCATAAATTGCTTGAGCCGCGTTCAATCCCTCTGGCATATCTCCACCAGGACACCGTTTGTCTCCTTGGGATGTATGAAGGCAATCCTTGCCCCGCCCGCTCCCATCCTGGGTTTTTCGTCTATGAGACGAACGCCCTTTGCCTTCAGCTCAGCCAGGGCTTCCTCTATATTTTCCACCCTGAAGGCAAGGTGCTGAATGCCTTCACCTTTGGCGGCTATGAACTTTGCTACCGGCCCGTCCTCCTGGGTTGATTCAAGAAGCTCCACCTCGCTGTCGGTTATGGGAATAAATGCGACCCTCACCTTTTGCTCCGTGACGGTTTCCACGTCATGGACCTTAAGGCCCAGTGCCTCTGTATAAAACTTTCCTGCCTTATCAAGGCTCTTAACCGCTATCCCTATGTGATCAATGTGTTTTACCTTCATGAAGAATCCCCCGTTTCTGCGCCCTATTGCATTTCATGACTCCCCGGGGCCAAAAAGAAATTGCCATTCAGAGCCATTGCTAGTATTATCCTGCTCCAGCCTGTTTGAGAAGGCTGAAATCATAACACAAAGGGTTTGAAAAGCCAAAGGTTTTGTCTATGAAGGATGCAATGTTCAGGACGGCTCAAAGAGATCGCCGCGAGGTGGAAAGCTTTCAGGACCTTGAGGCAACGGAGCTTTATTGCCCTAATTGTCGAAGGCCCGTGCCGGTAAGAAAGTTTCTCCTGCTGGTCCTGCCCGAAGGGGACAAATATGAGTACAGATGCGGCTCCTGCGGCGCTATCGTGGGAGATAAGACCGAGAGGGCAGGCCGATTCCAGGCATGAGGTCTTCTCGATAACGAGGGGGTAGTAAGTGCATAACGTTCGTTGTGGTTCCTTACGAATTTCTATCGGAATTTTCATTACATCACTATGTGCCTTCCTTTTATTGATCACGGCTTTGCCGGGGTCCCGGGCCGCGGCTGAAGGAGAAAAGGGTAAATCCTTAATCGCGGTTCTTCCATTCAGTATAAATGCCGACAAGGACCTTGGGTTTTTGAGAGAGGGGATCATGGACATGCTCATGACCCGCCTCTATTGGAAGGATAGGGTAAGCGTCGTTGAAAAGCAGAGGGTCAAGGATGCGGTCAAAGACATCTCCGGCCCTTTTGACCTTGCAAAGGCGGGCGATATCGGAAGGCGCCTGGGCGCGGATTACGTGCTATTCGGAAGCCTTACCATCTTCGGGGAAAGTTTGAGCGTTGACGCTACCATGGCGCCCATAACCAAGTCGGATGAGCCTGTTACGGTTTTCGTCCAGACCAAGGGAATGGAAAGCGTTATCCCCGAGATAAATACATTCGCACAGAAGGTAAACAGCACCATCTTCGGCCGCTCCGTGGTTGAGCCTGAGCCCTCCGGACGCGTGGTACAGGCAAGGTCAGGCCAGGACAGGGGAGGCGGAATAAATCCGAACTTCACAGTCTATGACTCTGATCCCGAAAGGACCTCTTTCTGGAAGAGCAGGGCCATCAATAAGGAGGTCATGGGCATTGACATAGCGGATGTAAACGGAGACAAATTAAACGAACTCATCCTTCTTGAAGAGACCTCTGTCTCAGTCTATGCCTTCCGCGAGGGGACCATTGCAAGGCTTGCGACATACGATGCCGGCGACGGAAACCGATTTGTCTGGTTGGATGCCTATGATATAAACGGAAATGGAAGGGCTGAGATATTTGCCTCAAAGGCTAGCGGATCGGATATCTCCTCTGTTGTGCTCGAGATGGAGGGAGGCAAGCTCAAGGCGATAGTTAAGGATTCGAGCTGGTTTTACAGGGTAATAAACTGGCCGGGGCAGGGGCGGATACTCGTAGGCCAGCAGAGGATGGTCGGTAACCACACAGGCGAGGTAAATCTGGCGGATAATTTTTTTGTCCGGGGGGTCTTCAGGCTTGCATGGAACGGAAAGGATTACAGGGAACAGGGACAAGCTCCCCTGTTTGATATTAAGGGCGTGTATGTCTTCAACTTCGTTGCCGGAACACTTGGAAAGGACCTGACTCCTTACATAGTTACCGTTGACTGGTATGAGAAGCTCAAACTCCTCACCATGGACGGTCAGCAGGTGCACAGGTCAAGCGATGTTTACGGAGGTACCCTCAATCTCATAAAAACGGCGGAAAACATAAAGACCGAGACTTTGAGGCGGGACAGCTTTTTTGTTCCCTCCCGGATGCTCATCATGGATGTTGACAAGGACGGAAGCAACGAACTCATAGTGAACCAGAACAGATCCACCACCTTAGGGATAGCCGAGCGCTTCAGGGCCTTCAGTGACGGGAAGGTGGCAGCTCTAAGCTGGGACGGCATTTCATTTAATCCCATCTGGGAGTCCAGGAAACTTCAGGGATGTCTCTCCTCCCTGCAGGTAATGGACCTTGATAACGACGGAAACGATGACCTCGTGGTATCTCTTATCCAGGAAAGGGGCGCCTCCTTTATGGGAAAGGCCAGAAGCGCGGTTGTAAGCTATAAGCTTGAGCAGAAAAAGGAAAATGTTAAATAAATGTTGACATCTCTTGAGGGATTTGTTAAAAGCACATACAGGATAGAGGTATGTTTTATTTTATATGTCATTTCAGTGTTTTATAAGCTTACGGAGATCTAAAGGGAAGGGAGGTGATTAACGGGAGCGATCTGAGTTAATATCAGGATTCATGCGTAATGAGGGAAGTGTTTAGAAATTCATTATTTTAGGAGGAAAGAGTAATGAAGAAATTTTTTGTGGTATTGGCGGTGGCGGCTATTGCACTGAGCCTGGCTGTTCCGGCCATGGCAGACATCAAGATGACCACTACCGGTTATATGAATGTAAGGGGTCTTTATCTGGATGGAAACATTATGAACGACTCGGCGACAGTCGAGAACAAGTCCAGCAATGCCTGGTACCTCATGGAAATGGTCATTGATCCTACCCTTCATATTAATGACAAGGTCAGGATCCACGGCCGCGTGACCGTTATGGAGAGGGCCTGGAACGGTGGCCATGGAGCCGAGTTTGACACCAACGGTTTCGGAATCACTGCAAACAGGGGCGGCAACTACCGCACAGAGCATAATTTCTGGTGGGAAAGACTCTATATGTCCTTCCCGCTCTTCGGCGGCACACTGTCGGTTGGCCGTATGTCAGGTGGCGGTTGGGCTTATCCCTTCCAGAACAGCGATTCAAATCGTGACAGGGTCAAATATGCAAGGAAGTTTGGGCATATAACCCTTGTGGGACTCATCGAGAAACTGGGCGAAGGTGATGGCGGAAAACAGGTTCTTACCCTCAACCCGTCCCCCCTTGACAATTTCACTAATTCCTATAGCGACACCGATGCTTACGCGGTGGCGGCGGTTGTTCCCTTCAGCAAAGAAATCCTGTGGCGTCCTCTTGTTTATTACATCGAGCATCAGCAGGCCAACGCCGTTTCATCCGGCTACACCCTTTACATATCAAATGTCCTGACCCTGAAGATGGGGCCCTTCTTCCTGGACGGCGAAGTCAACTACTGGAACAGGAAGTTCGAAAACTTCTTTAATCCCGGCGATCTCAAGGGTGATCAGTGGACAGGATGGTTGGATACAGGTATGAATTTTGGCCCCGCACAGGTCGCATTGGGCGGCTTTTATCTGCAGGGTGAGTCCGACAAGAGTTCTGCTGAAAATCCAAACCGCCACAGCCTTACAGGCACCGGCGAAGATTTTATGCCCATGCTCCTGCTCTTTAGCGAAGACATGGGTCTTCTCTGGAACACCTCAGGCGTTCCCAACGGAACAATAGGATCGAGCGGTTATCAGGCCATCTATCTGCGCGGTGCTTACAAGCTCTCCGACACCATGAAGCTTAGCGGCCTTGCTGGATATCTGCTTGCCGACAAGATGGAGATTGAAAACGCCGATGACGACATCGGAATTGAGTTTGATGTCAAGTTCGAATGGAAGCTCATGGACAATCTGACCTATGTGATTGAAGGCGGTTACCTGATGGCCGGCAACTATTTTGATGATGCCGACGGCGACAAGGATAACGACCTCAGCAACGACGTCTTCGGTATGCGTCACATGCTGGAAATCAAGTGGTAATTCAGCTATAATGTAGAGTAAGTTATAGGAATCCCGGAGGGTCTCCCTCCGGGATTTTTTTTGGCTCATGGTATTTGATGTGACGGGCTCCCCAAAAGAAAAGCGTCTTCATGGCATGATCACTGCCTGTTTTTTCCTGTCGGGCATGGCGGGCCTTATATATCAGGTCATCTGGATAAGGCTTGTTGACAAGGTATTGGGAAGCGCTCCATATTCGGTCGCCGCTGTGCTCACCGTGTTTATGGCAGGTCTGGGCGCCGGCAGCTATTTGGCCGGGAGATACGGAGAGAGGATCAAACAAAGAAAAAGCCTGCTGTCCGCGTATGGCTGGATGGAGGCTGCAATAGGGATCTACGGCATCTCAAGCCCTCTTTTGATCGCCTTGCTTACCCCTGTTTACCGGGCGGCCTACAATCATATATTTGACATATTTTGGCTATACCAAGTCCTGGGACTTCTGGGCTGCGGTTTGATCCTGTTACTGCCGGTCGCCCTCATGGGAGCCACGTTGCCAATTCTATGCCGGTTTCATGTGTTAAACCTTTCACACCTTGGAGAAAGGACAGGAAGGCTATACGGCATAAATACCTTGGGCGCGGCCGCGGGGGCTTTACTGGCTGGATTTTACCTTATACCGGAAATGGGTATTTGGGGCAGCCTTTTGGTTGCGGCTGCATTCAATTTCATAGTAGCGGCTTTAGCTATATTTATCTTTCCCGGTATGGCGAGTCCGGAAAGCCGCAAGGAAGGCACGCGCGAAGCCTGGGCCGACGGCAACTTCGCAGCTCAGGTTGGAGCTTCAACCGACCCGCTTGCGGCGGCCGATCCTGCGAGCGGGCCAATACGGTCGTGGGCGCTAATCATATTTGCCGTCTCAGGATTCTGCGCCATGTCCTACGAGGTTATCTGGACGAGGCTTCTCGGACTCCTGATAGGCCCTACAACCTATTCGTTCACCATCGTCGTATCCACCTTCATACTGGGGCTTGCCGCGGGAAGCATCGTATTCGGGTGGATATCGGACAGGAGCAGGGATCCTTTCAAGCTCCTAGTGATTACGCAGATGACGGCGGCCATACTATCGGTGCTCCTGAGTCAATTCCTGGGGGGAGGACAGTTTTTCTTCGCCAAACTCATCTATTCCTTCAGGGAGAACTTCCCTCTCCTGATGACTGCGCAATCTTTAATCCTCTTTGGGATCCTTGTGATCCCGACCTTCTTCCTCGGGGCCGCCTTCCCCATCGTAAACAAGCTCTACACCCGGTCATTTGATGGTATCGGAAGATCTGTGGGCACTGCCTATGCGGTAAATACCGTTGGCGCGATTTTAGGCTCATTTGCCGCCGGGTTTGTCATGATTCCTTTTATGGGGAAGGAAAATGCTCTCAGGATCGCGGGGGGCCTTCAATTTTTCACGGCCATCGGCGGGGGATTTTACGTCTTTTACAATGCCGGGAAAGCAGGCATCCGGAGGGCGCTGATATCTGCGGGATGTATAGGCCTCGGGATAGTTTTTTTTACGAGTTTCCCCTCATGGAACCGGATGCTCCTTTCCTACGGACGCTACAGGGATTTCCGCTCCATTGAAGGAGACCTGCTGAGGACCTCCTGGACTGAGGCGCTTTTCAAGGGAAACGATATACTTGCAAGACAGGAAAGGGGCCGGAGCCTTGTATTTTATGGAGACGGGATCGGCGGATTCACCACCGTTGAGACCCTTACGGACAGCCTGGGAACAGTGCGCTACAGCCTTCTTAACAGCGGGAAGCCTGATGCCTCTTCTCACGGGGATAGATCCACCCAGACCCTCCTGGCACATCTTCCTCTCCTTTTTCACCCCGATCCCAAGAAAGTTATGGTGCTTGGTCTTGCAAGCGGCATGACGGCCGGGGAGGCCCTGGTATATCCGATAGAGGGTCTTGACGTGGTAGAGATAAGCGATGAGGTGGTGAAGGCCTGCCGCTTTTTTCCCAAGTGGAACAACAAGGTACTTGAAAACCCCGTATCAAAGGTCATCCTTCAGGACGGCAGAAACCACCTCGCCCTGACTAACGCGGTGTATGACGTCATAGTCTCGGAGCCTTCAAATCCCTGGATGGCCGGGCTTGCGAATCTCTATTCGAAAGAGTTCTTTGAGACGGTAAAAACGAGGCTGAGGGGTAACGGCATCTTTGTCCAGTGGATACACTCCTATGAGATGGACTGGCGCGTTTTTTCAATGGTCGGAAGAACCTTTGCCTCCGTCTTTCCAGAATCGGCCATGTTCGCGACCTTGACCGGAGTGGGGGACTATCTTCTTGTGGGGTTCAGGGAAAGGCTGGATTTAGACCTGGAAACGGCTTCCGGGCGTGTTAAATACGCCCAAGGGTCGGCCAATATGTCGCTTCCCGATGCCCTCCTATTGTTCAATCTTATTGTGAGCGAAGACCTGAAGCATGTCTTCGGAGATGGGCCGCTCCATACCGACAACAGGCCGAGGCTTGAGTTCGCCGCCCCCAGGGCGCTATATAAGAGCGGAGACGAGGTTGATCAAAAGATAAGGGAGAGAAGAACCGTTTCCAAGGCGACAAGGGATGTCCTTGAAGCCGGGAGTAAAAGTGAATTGCTCCTCGACATGGTTGAGTTTTCATCATCGGTTCTTTCGCCTCTTTTCATGCTTTTTGACCCGGAAAGAGCCCTTCCTCAGGAAAGGGCAAGATTCCTGGCCCTTGTTGACGGGTTCTGCGGGGCGAACCTTGTAGGCGACTATTCCGTATTTCCTGAAGCCGGGTCGCGGCGAAGGTGCGCGGAAACGCAGGCTGAGTTAATGAAAGCCCAGGCAGTTTCCAGACCGGATGAACCGGACCTTTTCTTCAGCCTGGGGATAGCCTTGAGGGAGGCAGGCGAGAGGGAAAAGGCAGTGGAGGCATTCGAAAAAGCCGCCTCTCTTGATTCAGAGCATCTGAGGGTGAGAAACAGCCTGGGGGTCGAGTACCTCATATCAGGGGACCTCGCAAAAGCCGAGGGGCTTTTTCGCGAGGCATTGAAGATACATCCGGGATACGCGACGGCCTTTTTTAATCTGGCGCAGGTCTCTCTGAGGCGGGGGGAAAAGGGGGAGGCCATATCACACCTCAGAAAAGGCCTTTCCTTTGAAAACAATGCTGCCGCAAAAGACCTCCTGAGGAGACTTCTTCTTTCTTGAAGGCTTTGCGGGAAATTTAGCCGGATAGACGTATGATCTCAAGAATCAGGGGTAGGAGCGGCTTTCTTTTCTGCCTGCCCTGATCTGCGCAAAGCCAAACGGTCACTGCCCTTCTTGACAAACAGCAGCCAAATGCTAGAATCACTCGGTATCTTGAAAAATCGCAGTGAATGATTGGATACTTTTGAGGAGAAGTCATGAAGGTCCTTGTGTGCGAAAGGCTTGCCGAGGCCGGTATCAAGATCTTTGAGGAAACGCCAGACCTCGGGGTGGATGTCAGCACAGGGCTTACCCACGAGGAACTTGCCGGTATTATAAGTGGTTATGATGGAGTTGCGATAGGCGGAGCAACACGGATAACTGAGCGTATCATTGAATCCGCATCCAGGCTCAAGGTGATAGGCCGGGCCGGCGCCGGGCTTGAAAATGTGGATATCAAGGCGGCAAGCAGGCGGGGAATCGTTGTCATGAATACTCCTGACGGCCGTACGGTTGCGATTGCTGAACACGCCATAGCCCTGATCCTGGCCCTTTCAAGAAACATTGCCCAGGCCAACCAATCGCTCAGAGAGGGAAGATGGGAACAGGAAAGATTTGCAGGTCAGGAGGTATTCAACAAGGTGCTTGGCCTTGTGGGAGCCGGCCACGTTGGTCGTATTACGGCGGACAGGGCAAAGGGCCTGCGGATGAAGGTAATTGCATATGATCCATATATCAAACCGGATGTAATAGAAAGGCTTGATCTTGAGCCGGTCTCTTTTGAGGATCTGCTTGCAAGATCTGATTACATAAGCGTTCATA
>Ga0100379_10005454_pt1 | contig 10942 bp, 7 predicted proteins | sample CryGeymeta201503_FD_80418 | JGI IMG/M metagenome (GOLD analysis project Ga0100379, IMG submission 80418) | Groundwater microbial communities from Crystal Geyser aquifers in Utah, USA - Crystal Geyser metaG 2015-03 | ecosystem: Environmental > Aquatic > Deep subsurface > Groundwater | place: USA...
ATTTTTTTTTTTTTTTTTTTTTTTATTTTTTTTTTTTTTTTTTTTTTTTTTTTTTTTTTTTTTTTTTTTTTTTTTTTTTTTTTTTTTTTTTTTTTTTTTTTTTTTTTATTGTCTAGACATTTAACAGATCAATATCTTTCTTATTTTAAATTATTTTTAAATTTTATTTTAAAAAGTGGGTTATTTTTTTCATATCACTTTTGTTTTTTAGTCATTGAAAAAGGCCTTGTTGAGTGGAGTGGACCTTATCTTTTATCTAATTGTTTAGCTAATGTGTCTGGTTTTTTATTTAAAAAAACACCTCACTTTACTACTTTATATATTGGTTTTATATTTGTTTTTAGCATTTTATTATTTTTATTTTTCTTAGTATAGTATTTATTTGTATTATTGTTATTGTATTTTTTTTTTTTTTTATTTTTTTTTTTTTTATTTTTTATTTTTTTTTTTTTTTTTTTTTTTTATTTTTTTTTTTTTTTTTTTTTTTTTTTTTTTTTTTTTTTTTTTTTTTTTTTTTTTTTTTTTTTTTTTTTTTTTTTTTTTTTTTTTTATGTTTAATTTAGCTAAATTATATCCTTTTTTATTTAGTATTTTATTACAACTCTACGTCTTTTACATTTGGTTTACTTTAGATTTAAATAATCCTTTTTATTTTTTTGAATTGAATTTTTTTTATTTCCAAGTTGAATTTTTTTTAGATACTTTATCTTTATTATTTCTTTTCTTAACTACTTTTATCATTAATTGTTGTTTTTTATATAATTGGAATATTCAAACTACTTATCAAGTTGAGTATTTTTATTGTCTTTTAGCAGTAGTAATTATATTATTTTTTATTTTTAGTACTACTAATTTACTTATTTTTTATATATTTTTTGAAGCAATATTAATTCCTTTTTTTTTATTAATCGGTATAGTGGGATATAATAAAAGAAAAGTACATGCTTCATTTCTTTTATTTTTTTATACTTTTTTTGGTTCTTTATTGATGCTGCTTGGTATTATTTATTTATATTTACAACAAGGTAGTTTTCAAAACTTTTATTTTTTTGAGTGGAATTCTAATTTAAATTCTAAATATTACTTATGGTGGTGTTTTTTTATTTCTTTTGCTATTAAAATACCTGTATTTCCTTTCCATTTATGGTTACCTGAAGCACATGTTGAATCACCTACTGAAGGTTCTGTTATTTTAGCAGGTATACTTTTAAAGTTAGGTACTTATGGTTTGTGTCGATTTTTATTTTTCTTATTTCCTTCTACTAGTTTTTATTACTCTAGTATCGTGTTAGTTTTATGTTGTCTTGGTGTTATTTATACTTCGTTAATGGCATTGAGACAGGTTGATATTAAAAAAATAATAGCATACTCTTCTGTTGGTCACATGAATTTTTGTACAGTCGGTTTATTTTCTTTTAATTACTATTCTTTACAGGGTAGCATCTTTATGATGATAGGCCATGGTGTTATTTCGTCATGTTTATTTTTTTTAATTGGTATGATATATCAACGTTATCATACTAAATTAATTTACCACTATTCTGGATTATGTTATAGTATGCCTTTTTATTATTTTTTTTTTTTTATTTTTATGTTTTCTAATATTAGTTTTCCAATGACAGTTGATTTTATTTCAGAATTTTTAATATTAATTGGTATTTTTATATCTAATTATATTACTGCATTCATTTGTTGTTTTTTTAGTATTTTTTTAGGAGTTCTTTATAATTTATACATGTTTAATAAAATTTTTTTTGGTTTACCTAACAAAAAATCTTTTACTAATACTATAGATTTAACTCTAGAAGAAACATTAGTTTGTAGTATTCTGTTATTTTTTAATTTATTGTTAGGAGTGTATCCATCTATTTTTTTAAATTGGATTTAGTAATTTTATGGCAGCACCATTTTTTAGAATAAGTAAATAAAAAAAAAAAAAAAAATTATATTCTAGTAATAAAAGAATTCAATTTAAGGCAGTATTAAAAACAATTAACTTACTTAATGAAAAATTATGCATTAAGCAGGCAAATAAATTTAAGTTAAATAAAAAAAAATTATTCCATTTATTATTAAAAAAGTAAATTCAATAATTTTTTATGGGGGTGTAGTGGTACATTGATATGAGGATTTTTTTTTATTTGAAGGAAAACCCTTTTCTACATCCCCTATTCCCCCCCCCCCTCACACATATTACGATATTTTTACAGAAAGTAATAACATTATCTTGTTAGAAAATAATATAAAAGTTTGAATAGTGTACAATGTAATCTTTTATTTTTATTATATTCTACTAAATGAGTAACAGTATTAATTCATTATTAATATCAAATCAGTCAAATTTGCTAGAACAGCAAATAAAAAACTTTGATACAACTAATTTTAGTATTAGTTGTTTACCAGTTTTTTTTTTATTATCCGTGATTTTCTTGTACTTAACATATATAATTTTAATGTTTTTGTCAAAAAAAAAAAAATTACCTTATTTAGAAAAACATAGTTTATTTGTTATGGTATTAACATTATTTTTAATGTTTCAATTAAATTTATTATATAGCCAAGAAAATTATTTTTTATATAACACTTATTTTTTAAAAACACAACAAACTAGTTATCTTTCAATGCTCATATGCATTGTGTCTATCTTTGTAATTTTAACGATGAACAAATATAACGAAAAAGAAAATTTAAATAATATGGAGTATTATACTTTATTATTTAGTTCTATTTTTGCATTAACCATATTATTAGAATCTAATGAAATAATATCATTTTTTTTTATTTTAGAGCTGCAAAGTATTTGTAGTTATATTTTAGCAGGTTTTAATAAAAAATATAAATGGACATTACAGTCAGGTATTAAATATTTTATTGTTGGTGGTGTTTCATCTATTTTTATTATATTAGGTTTTATATTTTTTTATTCTTTAACAGGTAGTACTTCATTTGAGGATTTAAAAGTATTTAGTAATAATGATTATTTAATTGAATCAAATCAATATTCCTTACAGTTAGGTATATTTTTTTTAACTATAGGACTTTTTGGTAAATTTTATATAGCTCCTTTCCATTGGTGGATATTAGATGTATATGAGGGTTCACCTTCCACAACAACTTTATATTTTAGTACAGTTCCGCTGTTCTCTTTATTTTACGCATTATATAAAATATATTTTATATTTTTGTCTGGCTACTTAGATTATTATTTTTATTATTTTTTAATTGGAAGTTATATGTCTATGTTTATAGGTTCTATAGGTGCACTTTTTCAAAAACGTTTAAAAAGGTTACTAGCTTACAGTAGTATTAATCTTTTAGGTTATTTATTAACTATTTTTTTAAGTAGTCATGTTTTTGCATACGTAGAAAGTATTAATTTATTAATTCCTTACGTAGTTAATGCAATTTTATTATTTGCTTTTTTTTACAATGGTAAATATAGACTTTTAAAATTAAAAAAAATTAGTAAAATAGATTATATTGAAGATTTTTATTTATTACGTGGTATTCAGGGTAATTTATATAGTAAGTACATATTTTCCATTGGTTTATACGGATTACTTGGATTGCCGCCAATGCCCCTATTTTTACAAAAATTTTATTTATTAGAGCATTTAAGTATGCATGGTAATTGGTTTTTGTCTTTTTTTTTTGTTTTAAGTAGTCTTATTAGTGGTTACTATTATTTATATATAATAAAAGAATTATTTTATCATAAAACACCTATTTCTAGTTATAATAATAAAATAGTATTTTCTTTATCTTACAATACTATTTCTTGTTATGTCATGAGTATTTTATTTTTTTTTCAATTTTATTTAATTATTAGTACTTTTAATATTTTTTAATTTGTATCGTTTGTATATAGAATGTAATATTCGTGATTAGTTTAGAGGAAACATTTATACAATTTTAGAAATACAGTATAGTTTATTTATGTAGCAATGTTAGATAAAAATATAAATTATTATCTTATTAAATATATCACAATTCCTTTATTCTCTTTCTTACAATTATTTACTTTACGAGGTAGATTGTATAAAAGATATATAGTAAAAAAAACTACATTTAAGTGGTCACAAATTTATTTTTCTTTTGATTTTTTAGATATTTTTATTTCTACTTTATTATTACCATTTAGAGGTATTACCAAGTGGAAGGAAGATATTCGTTTTTTTTATTATTTAAATGTATTTACTTTTTCTTGGAATTGGTATAAATTTCATTTTTTTAAATTAGATTGGGTTTATACTACAAATCATAAAAGAATTGGTATTATGTATCTTTTTTTTGGATTTTTTAATGGTTTTTTTGCAGTAATCTTGTCTTTATTTATACGAATAGAGTTAATGTTTCCTGGTGATCAAATTTTATTTAGTCAGTATCAATTTTACAATGTTTGTGTAACTTTACATGGTATTTTAATGCTATTTGTCGTTATTTTACCTATTCTATTTGGTGGTTTTGGTAATTATTTTGTTCCTATTTTAATAGGAACATCAGATTTAGCTTATCCACGTTTAAATAACTTTTCTTTTTGGGTATTACCTCCTTCTACATTACTAGCTACTGCATCAGCTTTTATTGCAGGTGGTCCAGGTACTGGTTGGACTATTTATCCTCCTTTATCTAGTAAATTATGTCATTTTGGCTTTAATGTTGATTTTTTAATTTTTAGTATGCACTTATCAGGTATTTCTTCTGTAGGAGCATCTATTAATTTTATCGTAACTTTTTATATGTATAAAGCAGAGGCGCCTAAACATAGAAATTTACCATTGTTTGTATGGTCTATTTTTTTTACTTCTTGGTTATTAGTTTTTGCTATTCCAGTATTAGGTATAGCAATTACTTTATTATTATTAGATAGACGTTTTGGTGCTAGATTTTATGACCCAACTGGAGGAGGAGATGTTGTGTTATTTCAACACTTATTTTGGTTTTTTGGACATCCAGAAGTTTATATTCTAGTTATTCCTGGATTTGGTGTGGTTAGTCACGTTATTCCTTTTTTTTGTAATAAACCTATTTTTGGTCATAGAGCAATGGTAATGTGTATGTTTTGTATTGGATTTATTGGTTTTGTTGTTTGGGCACACCATATGTATACATCAGGATTACAAACATATACAAAAGTATATTTTACTACTGCTACTATGGTAATTGGTATTCCAACAGGATTAAAAGTATTTAATTGGTTATCTACTATGTGGAATGGTTCTATTTGGATGTATACACCAATGTATTTTGTAATAGGATTTATTTTATTATTCTCTTTTGGTGGTATGACAGGAATTATCTTAGCTAATGCAAGTATTGACGTTTCTTTACATGATACTTATTTTGTTGTCGCTCATTTTCATTATGTTTTATCAATGGGTGCAGGTTTTTCTGTTTTTGCAGGTTTTTATTTCTGGATTAGTAAAATAACTGGATTTCAATATAATGAGAGAGTTGGTCAAACTCATTTTTGGTTAACTTTTATTGGAACAAATATTACTTTTTTACCAATGCATTATTTAGGTACAGCAGGTATGCCAAGAAGAATTCCATGTTATCCTGAAATGTACCAAAATTTAAATGTTATTTGTAGTTATGGTGCTTATATTTCTTTTATTAGTGTTCTTTATTTTATTTATATGATTAGATTATTATTCAAAGAGAAATTATACGCAGGTAGTAATCCTTGGTTTTTTGGTTCACATCAAGAATTAGTAGAAAGAGTGATTAAAAATAGTTTATATTTCTTTGCTGTATGTAATGTAGATAATTTAGTAAAACAAATTATTAGAGATCATCCAGAGTTTAAGGAATTAGCTGAAAAATATAAAAAAGATTTAAAAAATGAATAATAAATTATAAATTTTGTAATTACAGGATTTATAGCACATTCTACAGAATGTGTTAAAAGCAATACATCTTTTAAGAAAGAAAAAATAATGAAATGGTTTTATGATGGTATTAAATATTATATTAGTTTTTTAAACTTTTTTAATTATATAAAAAGTTATAATGATAGATTAAATAAGCAAAAAGTAATAAAACAATTAGATTTAGATTCTGATAAAAAATTAGAAACTCAAAAATTAATGTTAGAAAAGGAACAAGAAACTAAAAAACTAAAAATAGAAAAAGAAAAAATAGATCTACAAAAAAAAAAAACAGTTTTTATTACTAATTTAAAACTTAAGGTAGATCAAGAGTTAAATACTACTATTGAAAATTGGATTAATGATTTTGGTATTTATTCTTATAAATGTGTAGATAGTTTATATGCTAATTTAAAATTAAAAGATTCTTCTATATTAATAAAAAAAAAAAATATCAATTCTGAGGATTCTTTATTTAATCGTTATTATGAATACAATGAGAGACATGATTTAAGACATAATTTATTTAACATAAAAATAAAATCTAGTGATGTTGTTTTATTAAACATGTTTCGCAAATTTCCACATGTAATTAATGACTCTGTAAAAAATACAGCCCGTTATTCCGAGGTTTTAAGTGTATTTAAAAATATATTAATATTAAAAACTAAAATAAATATAGAAAAAAAAAAAAAAAACATCCATTTTTAAAAGAAATTTTTTAGCTCGTGTATTACGTGTTTTATTATATGTTGAAGATAGAGATGCTGAAATGTTAAATGAACAACTAGAAAAAGCTTTTTTTTATACTAGAGATGTAAATTATAACTTCAGGGTACGTTCTAGTAATATCAAAGTTAGATCTTTAGAGTGGACAATTCCTTCTCCACCCCCATTACATACTTTTTATGTACCAGTTAGAACAATCGTTACAAATGATAGATTTTATAATTATAAAAAAGGTAAGCGTTTACTACAAAATGAAAATTATAATTTTAAAGAAACTCCATCTATTTTTCAAAAAGGAATTCGCAAATTAACTAAAACTTTTTTTTTATTTATTAATTATGTTACTTATGTATTAGGTATTAATAAATTTGATAAAGATGCTAATAGTTGGTACAAAGGTTCTTATAATGTAGAGGAAAGTGAAGAGTATAGTCATACAGTGGAATATGTAAGTCAATCCATTAGATACCCGCATAAATATTTAAGTAAACATTTACCTTTTAGTGCTGGTTTACATAATAATACTATAAGTGTTGATTTGTTAATTACTCCAGATAAATCAAATACAGTATTATTTGGTGAAAATAAAAATTATTTGAATAAGCCAACATATTTAAATAGTAAATCTATTATAAAACCTTTTTTTATTTTAGGTGATAGAAATGCTCACTTATCACAAATACATTTAGATAGATTAGATTTAAGTTACAATAATTATCTTTCTTTAATAGAGGAAGTTAAAGATGAATTATTATATAAAGGTGATGGGGCTTATGTTAATTATTATTTACCAGATTTTAAAAAAAATAAAATTCATTTTTTTTTTTGGAGTAATTTAACTATGGAGGATTCTACAAAACAAAATTACTTTTACACAACACGTGGTAATTTTTTTAATATTTGTGACAAATTTAGTGCCATTGACTTAGTTTGTTTACGTAAGGATATTCACAATCAAAATATGAACGTATTTAATTATGTTCCTTCTATAATAAAAGATAAATTAATTAACTTTTTTAATGTAATTAGTTTAACTAAAGAGAAGTATTATTATATATATAATGGTTGGTCTGATTTTCAAGATTTAAATTGGAGTCTTGAATTCTTATATACAAATTTTTATGTACCATACCAAATTTCTAAGAAACTGAAAAAAACATCTTTTTATGCTAGATATTTTGTAACTAATTATATGATTTATCCTGTATTAGGTAAAGGTTGGTATAATATGGTTAAGGCAGATAATATTTTAATTAAATCAACCATTAAATTTTTTAAAAAATAAAAAATAAAAGAGGGGTCGCTTAGGGGTCTATAGCATTGGTTTGCTAAGCCAACGTACTTTTTTGTACTCATGGGTTCGAATCCCATTCCCTCTGATTAAATCCAATAAAATGAAATATAAAAATAAAATATTTTATTTTTATATTTCATTTTATTTTGTGTGTATATTATTGTACCTTTTTTATTTATATGTTCTATCATAATGGTTTTTAGGTACATATAATTATAGTAATCTAATGCAGTGTAGGGTTCATCCAGTATCCATACTTTATTATTTAAATTACTGAATACATTTTTTTTTTTTTGTGATGTTGAATATTTTTTGTTTTTATTATAGCTACTTGTATTTTTACTTATAGTATTTAGTATAAGTTTTAAAAATATAGTTTTTCCCATTGCATTATAACCAATGCATTTCGTAATATTTTTATAAATTGTAATAGCTTGAATTTCTTTTTTTTTTGAAGAAATAATAAACATTTTTATCTATCTACTTCACCAAAAACTATATCTAGTGTACCTATTATGGTTACTAAATCAGCTATCATATGTCCAGTAGTCATATAATCAATTGCTTGTAAATGAGCAAATCCGGGTGCTTTTATTTTACATCTATATGGTTTATTTTTTCCATCAGATATTAAAAATACACCTGTTTCACCTTTAGGTGCTTCCACTGCGGCATAAGTATATCCTTTAGGTACATGAATACCTTCACTGTAAAATTTAAAGTGATGTATTAATGCTTCCATTGATGTTTTCATTACATTTCTTGGTGGTGGTGTTATCTTATAATCGTCAATTTTAACTAATCCTTTAGGAATATTATTTAAACATTGGTATATTATGTTTAAACTTTGTCTCATTTCATATATACGAATTAAATATCTATCATAGCAATCTCCATTTACACCTAATGGTATAGTAAATTCCATTTTTCTGTATAGTTCGTATGGTTGGGTTTTTCGTAAATCCCACGGATGACCAGATCCTCTTAATAATACACCACTAACTCCTAAATCAATAGCTTCTTTATAATTTAGTATACCAATATCTACTAATCTTTGTTTCCATATTCTGTTTTCCGTTAGTAGTTCTTCCATTTCATCTATTCTGGAAGCAAATTGATTTGCAAAATTGTATATATCATCTAATAATCCTATTGGTATATCATAAGAAACACCTCCAGGTCTTATATAATTAGCATGCATACGTGCACCGGATACTCGTTCATAAAATTCCATAAGTTTTTCACGTTCTTCAAAAGCCCATAAAAAAGGAGTTAATGCTCCTACATCAAGTGCATGTGTAGTTAATGATAAAAGATGGTTTAATATTCTAGTTATTTCTGAAAATAATATACGAATATATTGTGCTCTAACAGGTATTTTGCATTTTAATAATTTTTCTATGGCCATAGAAAAAACATGTTCTTGGCACATCATAGAAACATAATCTAATCTGTCAAAATACGGAAGCGCTTGGTAGTATGTTTTATTTTCTATTAATTTTTCAGTACCTCTATGTAATAAACCTATATGTGGTTCTGCTTTTTTTATTATTTCACCTTCTAGTTCTAAAATTAAACGTAGTACACCATGTGCTGCTGGGTGCTGAGGACCAAAATTTAACACAAAATTATTTTCTTTTTTTACAGGTTTTAATTGAAACATTTTTTATTTTAATAAAAAAAAACGCATTTTTTTTAAATATTTTAACATGCAAATAATTAATAGCATAAGTATTAAAAATAAATACTTTGTGTTAATTATTATTATATCTTTTAGGTTTGTGCTATACGATGTTAATTTTGTTGTACTAATGTAAAAAATATTTTCATTTTTGTCATTAATTATGTTTTTCATTTTTTTATAAAAAAATGAAAAGCTATTATTTTTATATAAATTTAATATTGAATTTTCTTGTTGTATTTTATATGTATTATATATATTTATATTTTCTAATATAGATTTATAATTTGATATTATATCCCTGTACAATGTAATATTTTGTTCTATTTGCATATAATTTATTATATTTGTATATATTGGGTTGTATTCTGTAGCTTCACTTAAAAAAAATATAAATAAATATAATAATAAAAAATAAAAAAAATGATTTATTAATAAATCATTTTTTTTATTTTTTATTATTATATAAAAAAATATATATATTATATAATATATGTTTATGTATATTAATAATAATGTTATGATTATTATATGTTTTTTAAAAAACATATTTTTTTTTGTATATAAAGTATAAAATAATAATGATGAAAGGTAAAACATTTCATAGTAAATATTTAATATTTGTTTTTGTGTCACTTGTTGTGTATAGTAATAATGATTAAAAATAAAAAAAATTAATATTATAAATATTAAAATATATAATATACTATATATTTTAATATTTATAATATTAATTTTTTTTATTTCTTTATTTAATATTAACATTAGCAAGCATGTCAATGCTAATGTTAAATAAAAAAATAAATAAATAAGTGGGTACGTATTTATTTTCCATTGATTTATATTAATTTGGAATATATGTATACTATTTGTAATTTTTATTTTAAACAATATAAAAAAATAAAAATCAATAGCATAAAAAAAAAATATACTAAAAATATAGTATATTTTTTTTTTTATATGAATAATTATAAGTATTAATATCCAATAACAAAAAGAAATATTTTCTATTGGATCCCACATCCATAGACCATTCCATCCAAAAAGTGATGTAGACCATATGCTACCTGTCCATAATGATATAGAAATAAAAAAAAAAATAATATTTAATATATTATTTTTTTTTTTATTTATGTAATATCTTATTAAAAAAATAGAAAAAATTATTAATGGTGGATGTATAGATACCATAGTATGATTTAGTAGTGGGTTAAAAAATAATGTTTTAAAATATATTTCATTATATATTATACTGTAATATAAGTATGAGTAAGATAAAATAATAAGTAAATTATTTATTTTTTTATTTGTGAGTATTATATCTTTTGTATAAAAAAAAAAAAATATTTTATTTTTAATAAAAAAAAA
>Ga0100379_10005455_pt1 | contig 10939 bp, 17 predicted proteins | sample CryGeymeta201503_FD_80418 | JGI IMG/M metagenome (GOLD analysis project Ga0100379, IMG submission 80418) | Groundwater microbial communities from Crystal Geyser aquifers in Utah, USA - Crystal Geyser metaG 2015-03 | ecosystem: Environmental > Aquatic > Deep subsurface > Groundwater | place...
AGACTTCATCGACACGAGGTCTGAAATCATCTAATCCTAGCATCTTTCCTCCATAAATGCAATGCCCAAGTGAAAACATTGCATCATCCTGTACACCATATTTTTCATTCTTTTGTGGTGATCCATAAGCGTTCTTATACGGGTTATGGTCAAACATGGTAGCCTCTTCGACAAACAGATCTTCATCTTTGGCACCTGGTACACAGATAGTTGGTGTCTTGAACAGTCCGGTCTTGAACAAAGTGAACAGCTCGGTAAACATCATGCGCTGCACTTCATACGTTGGTGACAGTGGAGTGAAGATGATTTCATTGGTTTCACACCATTTACCAACATCCCACATACCCCAACGCTCCGAACAGAGACTATCGATACCATCAAACTCAATAATTGCTGACTTGATCACTTCCTTTATATGGTCAAGTTCATTGCTTTCCACGTGCTTAAAATGCAGCATGAAATAGATATATTTCTGGATCTCGGAATCCTCATAATAGATTTCTGGGTTAGATTTGCTGTTTGGTAGACCCTTGGCGACTATGGTTACTATGGTTTTCGCCCCAGCCATCTTGTCAATCTTCAATGGATCTGCTCTATCAACACCACATAATATTGCCCAGTCTGTATTGTATATCTTACCAAGACGTTGCAGATCTCCCATAGAAGCCATTTTAGGGTGTAAAGAACCATCATTCAGGACATAAATATCTTCCACTCGCATCATGCCAGCAAGATAATCGTCCTCGTTCTTCATGTGCTTTGGTCTTTCACCCTTATACCGCTGTTTATAGATATTCGTCCGAGCCAACCGTTGTTCCAGCCTATTGACAATCGTATTGTGCATACCGAGAGCACCATCTACCCCGATATAGTGACAAGCCTCTACCAAAGCCTCACTGAACATCTTCTTATTACCAGATTCCCAGGTATTACGAAAATACCGAGCAAATTCTGCATCAGGAAATTTCGCCTTGTAGGAATCTAGTTGGGCTTGGGTCATCTGGGGATTCCAGAAATCCTTGTAACTGGCATCTGGACTTTGGCGATGGCTGAAGAAGAGATGTGGATCTTCATTCCGTTCCCAAGTTTTAAAGAGCTTGTAGAGGATATGCGATTTCTCGGATACGGTACTGTCAATAACACCGAGTGCATTTGGTATATTTCGAATAGAACCGTCTATCTGGACAAAGAATTTCGGATTCTTCATATCGAACATCTCTGAGAAAGTGTATCCGGTTACGTTGGATACAATACCTGAGAAGCTGGAGATGGAACGAATAAATGAACCAATATTGCCTTTTCTGTCCCGTAATCTGATCTCTTTTTCCTGTACATTACGCTTACCAACAATCTCCAATAGCCGAGGACTGTTGAGGATAATATCACGCATAATGTCAAAGTGGACGAATTTTACCTGGTCTTTAGAGTTGGCACCAAGCATAATCTGTTGACGTGGGAAGCAAAAGAATTTCCATAACTGAATCAAACAGGCGAACAGTGAGTTATGGGTTACAGTAAAATCACCCGTAACATATCGATGATTACCATCCAGCATGAAACCAAAATATTCACCAATACCAGCAGATTTAATCTCTTTTATGCCACTTTCCAGTATAGGCTTAGTCTGTTTTCTTGGTGATGCCTTTCTTCTGGCTACTTTAGTTGGTATCTGGTCACAATCACCGGATATACCGATAGTGTAATATTGCCCAGAGAAATCACGATCCTTAATGGTTTTGGTACACTCATTTATCTCTGCATGAAATCCTAATGACCTGGCAAGAAAGAGAATATCTTCCGATAAGGTTTTCCTCTTCTGTACTATCTGGAAGGAATTTCTATTCAAATAACCATCACTATCAATCAAACCAGCAAGAAGTTGTAACCTGTTTTCCCTGCTGTTTGCTTTGTAGATCTGTGGGATATGTTTGTTGCCCAACAGGTTATATTTACGCAGTTTATCCATTAGACGGTTGGGCTGTTCACCAGCTCCTCTATTAATACTAAAGGAATAGGTTTTTTCAGAATTTGTTGTCCTCTTCTTAAATATCATTCCTAAATGGTCAGCATATTCCCTCATGTGCTGTTCTACTTCAGGTTCCATAGAAACAACTGAAGTACCATTTGAACAACCGTCACCCAACCATATACCAAGAAAGTACGGATCAATGGGTAGTGGTTGTTCTGGAAAGTCTACAGGGATACGGAATAGATGTTGTCGGCGTTTAAAAGCCTTATTTTGTTCCATGAAATCGGATAAATGCATATCATGGACTCTGTTATATTCACGGTCACGTAATGTTAGGACATGGCATTTGGTGACAGTCATCTTTTCACCACGATATGGAATAACATCCCATAGTTCCTCTTTACCATTTCCTAATTGCAATACGTTTCTTGGCGTACCATCATCCCCCATTAATTGATCACCAATACGTACATCTTCGACATTCTTTACGGTTCCGTCGTACATTAAAACCTTGGAACCTTTTACTGCCGACTTTCCCTCACCACGCATCCAGCACAGAATAATCAATCTGTAGATGAATTTACCATCTACCATGATAAGACATTCTTCTGCCACACGTTTCTGTTCTTCCCAGATATCTTTCCAGGAGCGACCAGTTACCGGATTTATCTCATCACTGAATTTGGCGATAGGTGTCCAGTTGGCAATTGGGGAATCTCCCTCATAAATAGCCAAACAGATGAACTCCTCACACCATAAACCGAATCCAGTACCACCATTTCGGTAGTCTTCCATTGTATGATCCAATTTCTGTTCCTTTTAGGATTGTTTATGATTCATTTTCTTTTATGTACTGTAAAGCAGATGAAGTGCTATTACAGTTTGGGTAACCATATTTTATTTCAGCAGCATGGCGTGCTTTTGCGGCTTCTAATAAATTTTTATACTGTCCTAGATAGAGAAGTTTTCCTTTTTCTCTAATGGCTGCCTGCCATTTTGCAGTTTTTGTAGCCCAACAAATGCCAACAACCCCTGATGTATTAGCTTTTGTGATACCAACATTCCGGTTATTGCAGGTGCGGCTTACGTGCCGTAAGTTCTTCCAAAAGTTATGATGGCGAACTCTATCTTTATGGTCGATATCATTTTCGGGCATGTATCCTTTCATATACAGAAACGCCAATCGGTGGGCAAAATATACTTTTCCGTCTACACCGATTTCTATATAACCATTGTTATCCCTACCGGCAACATCACCTACATGCACATTACGGCTTTTTACTATTAACCATGTAAATATACCTATCCTCTTATGGTATTTAAGAACTTCTTTCAACCTTTCTTGGGTTAGCATAATTTATCCTATGATTTCAATACGTTACCTATACTCTATTGCGCATCTTGAACTCTTCTTTCTTAGGTGTACCAGCAAACAGATTATCATAATAATCTTGATCACCAATAACAGCATCAACACCTTTAGGACCACTCTTCTCAAACGCACCGATACTAACCAAACTGCTGATGCTATCAGATATTGCCTTAATACATGCCCGCAATTCTCGTAACACTGGATTAACATTTATACCACGTTTCGAAACATAGGAAACTTTAGCACCAAAGGCAGCAATCTTGATATCGATCAATTGATTGAATAAGGGGATGACCTCTAAACCAAGTCGGAATAAAGCCATCTTATTCTCAGAATCTATCTGACCGTGCATAACATAATGCACATAATCCAGATACTCAGATCGCACCCGGCATCGACCATGCTTCTCATAGGGACATACTGCAAAGATGGTGCAGTCCTCCTCTTCACATTGGATTATGGCATCCCACTGCACAACAGATGTACCATCATGTGTACTGCCTTTGTAAATCTCAACATTACCAATTCTATTACGACTGTCACCTTTATCTGGCCTTGGTCCTCTCTTACCCATCTATTCAACCCCTCTTAATTCTACATACTTCAATTAACTCTGGATAATTCCGTAGAGTTAACACTTTACTGGCTTTCTGGAGTATATTATCTACATGGATTGTACCAGTAATCCCTTAGAACTAACCCACACCATCTCTTCTGGGATTTTCCGCAAATAATCGGTCATTGCAATCTATCCATATACAAATTATACCGCCGAGTAAACTCAGCAAAAGAAATCTCTTTAATAGAAACCAACTCAGAAACAGATCCATTCAACCGATAAACTCTCTCAAAACAACCACTATCCGTAAACATTATCTCTTTTGATGGTACAAGAAACAGACAAACACCATCCACAGAAAATGATTCCTCCATACACATCAACGAACTACTCATAACTAACTCTCTGGTATACTATATACATTCCATAAACAAAGGAGCCTATACAGAATAAACCGTCAACTACCCTCATTTCTAATGGTACAATTAATAATGCTGGAAGCATTAGAATTGCTGGGTAGATCTTATACAGTGGTCTTGGTATCCAGATCCTCATATTCTCCTCCCTTGTTGGTTAACTTCTACAATGGATTATACATTTGGTTGTTATAGAAGTCAATTCCTTTATATTCTCTGTATTTTACCCTTTCTTTCCTGTAAATCATCATTCTTTGTGTGCAAATTTCAACAATCATAGCATAGGCTGTACAATCACATACCTCTCTGTAAAACGCTCTCACATCTTAATCTAAGCGGTCTGTTTACTATGGTGTGCAAAATTTTCCTTCCAAATTACAAGAATGTGTTTACTGGTGTGGCTTTTCTGTGGGAACTTGCTTTTGGTGTATGGTCTTGTCGTTAGGTTACTTTGACGGTGACAGCGGTGTTGTGGGCGGTGTTTAGTGGGCGATTACGTCGACAGAAGCAGAGCTGTGCAGACCACTCCAAAAAGTAACATTCGATATTTTTAGCCAGATAACCACAGTTGGAAAAGTAACATTCGATATTTTTAGCCAAAAGACCACTCCAAAAAGAAACATTCGATATTTTTAGCCAAAAAATTACGGGGGCGTACCCGTACTACAGTAACAGAGCAGGTTAAATAAAAATTCAAGGGAGGGGGATAAAATTATGAATATTTAGAACAGGACAGGCGAGCCTTAAAAAATGCCTTAATGCGAGTAATGCGCCTTTATGCGATTCGCTGAAAATAACTTGACAAAGAGAAGTACATAATTTACTTATGAGTAAACTTAGATTGCTTGCTTAACAGGCAAGGCAAGCAATCCTACTTACATGCCTGAACAGGAGTTTACAATGAATATCTTTAAACAAGCAGAACAAGTAAAGGCAAAGGCTGATTCGACTAAGAGGGGTAATCAGGTTGCACTCAAGAGTACAATCACAGTCCCTTGTTTCAAGGGACTGTACAGAAAGGGTGAGCCTTACACTATCAAGGTCAAACAGGGAAAAAAGAAAATTGATGTCTCTGTTAAGCCCCTTACAGGCGCTTTCATTCTTAGTTATTTTACTTGTCTTGCAGCGTGCATCGTGCAAGACGAGAACGCATACAGGGAAGCATCAAACAGTACAGGCTTGAACGAAAAGCCCCTTGAACCTGTACAGCTCACTTCGTATCTCATAGAGGTGTTGATTGCAAGTGAAGGTTTTTGCCTTGACGATTACAAACAGGGTAAGACTCAAGGTGCAAAGCGTGTTGAATCGCATCTTAAGGCAATGAAAGAACAACGCGACATTGACATTGTAATATCTGATTCAGTCATTACAGGCTTGAATCAAGATATAGTTCAGGCTGTCCTGTCTGCAATCTAATCTAAACAATCAGCACCCTGTCTGTATGAAGGGTGCTTTTCCTTTTGAGGTGACATTATGTACGAATACGAAGAAATTGATGAAACGATGCTGTTTGAATTAAGCATAGATGATATTTACGAGATTGCTGAGGAATGCAATATCCCTGTTGCTGAACTAATCAAGGGGCTGCAGTATGAAGATTAAAAATAGAGCAGGAATTGCCGCAGCCAGGCGTCGCAGGAACGATATTATCCTTGCAACATTGACCGTTGCAATCACGACAGGATGCGTATTTTTGTTTTTCTATAAACTGTACGAGGTAACATTATGAATTGTCTGGTATTCGAATATGAAGGACAAAAGGAGCTGATTCATATAGGCACACACTCCCAGTGCTATAAAACGTTATGCAGTTTCAATACTGCATATGATTTATTAAAACGGCACTTTGTGGTGCCTGGTGTTCAGGCCGAAGAATTTATGAATTTACTGTATATTGAATTACTGTCTGAATACGAGCGCAAAAACAAATAACAGGATGGGCCGGTGGCGATATGCTGCCGGCCCTTTTTTGTTGGTTGGAATTCCAACACCCAACCCAGGCCCCAACCCGTTACCTTGCCAGCGACGGGCTCCAACCAGAGTCCAATCCATCCTGTACTCATCACCAACTCCAACCAACCACACACGGAACCAACCCGTCCTGTTCTTCATATACGTGGCCAATATCCGTCCGCAAAACGATGCCTAAGCGCCGTCACCACGGAGTGTTTTGGCGTAGGCCATTCCACATCCAACCAGATATTTTTCTACGGGCTTTCCCCAATGACTTTCCGCAAAATATGCTGCGAAGATCCCAATCGTTTTCCGTCCATTTACAGTGCGTTTACCCCAATGACTTTCCAAAAATCACAGCAAAATAATGTGACCTTTCCCCAATGACTTTCCATCCATTTACAGTGCCTTGTTCCCAATGACTTTCCAAAAATCACGAGAAGTTATTTTGGGCTTTCCCCAACGACCTTCCACAGAATAGGGGCAAAACACAGTCATTTTGAACCATACCACCACTCCATTACATTACACAGTAAAGAGTTCAGTTCCCTATACGTCAAAACTAACTCGTCCTGTAATTGTTATGTGGTCGGCGGAAACAACTTTTCGCTTGTTTTGTTGCCATACCCGTCATACCACCCAATATTTCTCTATTCATAGAACCAACCCATCCTGTACTGGTTATTGTATAGGAAAGAGGCAAGAATCGTGGCTTTTGGCATAGGAATGGGTTGGTTTTCGCCGCGGTTGCGGTTTCCCGACCCATTACATACTCATTATCATGCGTTTTAACCATACCGTGGCTGATTGGTAAGCGCCGTCACCACGGGGAAAGTACAATTCCATGTGTTTGTGCTGTTTCCGTATCTCTATGCACGGAATGGGCTGGTATGCGGTGGCTGGAAGTGGTTCTATATGGCTGGAAACCCTGTACAGTTACAGCACAGTTTTCCTGTTATCGGTGCTGTGCTGTGGCGGGTACGGATGTGCGTACAGCATACGGAATACGTGTTTGGGCTGGATTTTTCGAAGTCGGTTGGAATCTGGCTCCACCTCTGCCCCATCCCAATTACAAACCAGCGGCCTCTCACGGTTCCCAATTACCAGCCAGCACCAACCAACCAGCAATTTCTCTTACTTCTTTCTACAACAATCTTTCCACTTTTAATGGTTAACCATACCACTATTTACTGTATCTATATACTTTAACAGCCAATAAACAATAACCATATACCATTCCATTATATAACAATACTATTACCTTTACCTTATACAATACCTTCTCTATTAGTTTATACCCTATTTACTTATTCCATTCCGTTATATCCTTATTGTTTGATATACTCTCTTCCTTAAAAATTATTATACTGGTCGGCGGATTACTCCAGAAACCAATATATACTCGGTTATTCTGTGCCAAGAAATTACTTATAAAAAGTATTGCGATCCGTATACTTATATGTTATACTTAGTACTCTTAAATAGTGAATCCGACTGATGCAGAGCAGTCGGTTTTACTCCTGCATACTTCTCTGTTAATGGTACATTATGAATCCACTTGAGCATCATTCTTTGGTAGAATTAATTTCTTGTCGAGAACAGGTTTGTTCTTCTTCGGAAGGGACTTTTACACTCCGTTCGTATCACTATTCCTATTTACATCTTACTGGGTCAATACGAGATGGTTGGTGGCATCACATTACGGTTTCAAATCTGTCTCAATTTCTTAGTAGTCAGGCACGGGAGCGTGGATTATTCTCTTGTAACGGTATCCCTGTTTGCCTCAATTGTCTTACTAATGAATTTGTAAAGGTGGATAAGAAACTGAATGGTGGTGATCCTACTTGTACTGTTTGTTCTACTCACTTTAAAGGATGGGGCGAAATATGAATCTCTTTGAGAAAGCTGAATTGTTGGCTGGGGCAAAGAAGGTTGCTCCTGTTCGGCGTAAAACTTTTCCTGTTCCTAAGAAAGCTAAGAACGGTGTTATTACTCGGCGGGACGGGTTGGTTATTACGGACACGGTTAAAAGAGTCGGTTATTCTTTTCCTGTTGTCAAGGAAAAGGTTGAGCGGATGGGTAAAGCTGATCTTGGTGCTGAATGTATTGATGATTGGTTGAATCCGTATAGTCGGCGCAAGGCACTCGGCAAGTCTGTGTATGAGCGTCGAGAAGAACTTATACGGATTTTACGAGACGGTTATTCGGTAAACATTATTGATATTCAGTTACTCTCTCTTAATTCCTTGTTAATTCAGCTTGATGCGGTTAAGGCTGAACAGGCTAGGTCGTTAGAATTTAAGAAGAAAGTTGCTGATGAGGCGGAAGAGCGCCTTGGTAAATTTTATAAAAGTTTCGTTATAGTTTCTGATATAGAATCTATATACAATACGGAACACTATAAGTTGGCTGGAAGTGAGAAGTCTGAAGATGAACGGTTTGCTGCTATTCCTCTTTCTAAAGAAGAACGTGCGAAGCGGCAAGCAGAGAATGAAGCGCGGTGGATGGCTCGTAAAGCAGTGTTGATGGCGCAGGCGAATGAGAGACGGTTTGAAGAAATCGCTTGTTCTGGTTGTTTCACTCTCGCTGAGATCTACAAGATTATGGATGGTGAGGCTGTTTCCTATGTATCCCTTGATGAACAGGTTGCTGCTCGGAAAGCTGCAGAGCGGAAGTTGGCTGTTGAAGGTCGCGGTCCTAGACGAGATGTTAATAACTTTGTAGAGAAAACTAAGAACGGTTTCTTGGAAGGTTTAATTTAAAAAGGAGGATGGTAAATGAAAGAGTTATTCCTTACAAATATTTTATGGATCAGTCCTAATGGTGCTGGAATTAATACAACCCTGTGCTTTCCTGGGTTGTCTGCTGGTGAAGCGGAAAAGAAAGCTGTGTATCGGTTCGAAAAGTATGCAACTAAACTGTACGGTTCATTTGATGACGTAGAGATCAGGCGGGTTAGAACTGAATCTTTGGAATACGGTGTAATCTCTGAGAGAAGATGGAGTAACCCTAAATAACTGGCAGCTTGGAGGATATCATTCTGTACGGTATCCTCTGACTTGGTTGTTATTCATGTTGATTGACGGAACTTCCCCTGTTGGTCAACACCTTAATATATGGGAAGATGGAGAAACTATATGATAAAGTATCCGGTATTCGTACATTTTAACACTGGACGGTATTATACACCTGAAGGACAACAGATTGTGGCTATGTATGACGGTGAGGTTGTCACCTTTACGGATCTGGATCGTATGATCACTGGTTCATTTCAACACGCAAACATCCGGGAATTCATAGAGGTGGTAATGCGGTACTATGATCGTGGATGGTATGAAAACTGCTCTATGCCTTTGGCGTTGAAAGAAGAGATCAAAAGAGGAACAGAGCGTTATTGAAACGGATGAATATACGGGAGAACGGTTATGAAACGTTTAAAAGACATTGAAACGGATGAATACTCATTGGAAGTGTATGAATGTAAGTGTGGTTTTCATATCGGTCTTGATGCTACTTACATTGAGGCTGTTGATACGGTTTATACAAAATGTCCTAATTGTGGTGAAGAAATTCAATCTGACGTAAACGAGTTGGAAGGTATTTAACCGGCAGCTTGCAGGGTATCGGAACATGGGTACCCTGTGACTTGATGGTTAATCAATTGTTTAGTGGAACTTCCCCTGCTGAACAATTCTTAATATATGGGAAGATGGAGATACGAATATGAAAACGTTGGTTATCCTAAACCACAATTTGACCACGGAGCAGATAGCTGAACTCGGTGGAACAATCGTAAATCTTACTCCAGAGCAGAAAATGCTTTGGGCTAATATCCCTGCGGAAGGGGATGCACAGGCTATTAGAGATCACCTTGCCCCTATCCTGATGGAAATACAACAGGTGCATCGGGTAGTGTGTCAGGGGGAGAGTACGGCATTTGCTCAGATTGTACGGCTGTGTGATGCATGGGATATTCCTATACTGGTTGCCTGTTCAAAAAGGGAATCTATCGAGACTGTTCAGCCAGATGGTTCTACGGTCAAGACTAATGTGTTTCGACATGTTCAATTCCGGAGGGTATAGCTATGAGTAATTTTTGGATTGGGGGAGGAAGCGCTCAAGAATGTCCCCACAGCGCGACATGGGGAAACTGCACTCATAACGGGTGCAGTTTCAACCCCGTACAGATAGCTGCTGATGAGGCAGAACGAGATAAGCTGGAGAAAATACGGGCGGGTTTTGTCAATCTGCCCGTAAAACTTCAACAGAAATTTAATCAACACTGCGTAGATTCAGCATGCGGTTGGTCAGACATAGAATTCAACCCTGAAGAAAGAAATCTGCTGGCATCAGTAGGATACATAGTATAAATGGAGATATGGCTATGCAGACATTTGAATGTAGTTCTTGTCATTTGACGGTACATGCTAGCTGTGGAAACGTGCTCTGTATGCAGTGAGCACTTGGAGCAGATTAAGTTGGATATCGCTACTGCCTTTAAGTATGTTGGGCGAGTGGTGTGTTTGACGGTAAGAAATGGGTTCTTGGAAGGTTTATACGGTAAAATGGAGGATGGTAAATGAAAGACGTACTTGTTGATGGCAAAAATTCTGAATGGCCAAAACACCCTGAAATCTTTGACAAATGCATGGAATTAGCGAAGACTAGCC
>Ga0100379_10005456_pt1 | contig 10939 bp, 15 predicted proteins | sample CryGeymeta201503_FD_80418 | JGI IMG/M metagenome (GOLD analysis project Ga0100379, IMG submission 80418) | Groundwater microbial communities from Crystal Geyser aquifers in Utah, USA - Crystal Geyser metaG 2015-03 | ecosystem: Environmental > Aquatic > Deep subsurface > Groundwater | place...
AGACAATGTGATGATATAAACACTTTATGGAAATGTCATACAAATCTTAATCAAAATCACTGTAATTCAAGGGCTCGTTGTTATTGGGACAAGAAAAAAAGGAAGTGCTTCCTAGATTATGATAATGAATATACTTTAACTTCTTCCTAACTAATTAAGTTTTCTTAAAATAATAAATTTAAATTATATTAATTTCATTAAGTATTTAAACTTTAAGAATGATTATGTATAATAAAAATTATATTTAAAGTTCAACTTAACTATAATTACTTATAATGGAAGTAAATAAAAATAGTGATATTAATACCGAAAAAAAGATTAGATCAGAAATTGAATTAGATAAATTATATAACCAAAATTATTTATTTAATTCAAGCAGAAATATAGAAATTAAATCAAATATAAAAAATATACCTAAATTTACAAAAAGTTCTGATATAACAAAAGTTACGAAACTACTTTCACTTAAGGAAAAAGAAAAACTTACAATTGTTAATTGTAATTTTTGTAAAGCAGATATAACAAAATCAATCGAAAAACAACATATAGAAGCACACCCTTCGAAAATATTAGATTTCCTTTATATTGGCAGTTACGAAAATGCAAGAAATTTAGAAGAATTAAAGTTAATAAACATTAAATGTATACTTAACTGTGCAATGGAATGTAAAAATATGTTTATGGATGATTTTACATATAAAAAAGTTACAATGACTGTAATATAATATTTAATTTAGATTAGGATAGCCCAAATACTTTATTAATTGAATACTTAAACGATTCAATAGATTTTATAAGAGAAGCTGAACTTAATAAGAATAATATACTAATTCATTGTCAAGTTGGTAAATCAAGATCTGTAGCAATAGTAATAGCATATATGATAAAATATAAACAATATACTCTAGATGGAGCATTTAGATATATAAAGAATTTACGAGGGAAAATTTTACCGAATATCGGATTTATGATGCAATTAAGAGAATTTGAAAAAGAAGTTTTAAACAATAATAAAGATAACAATAATAAAGATATCAATAATAAAGATATGAATGATGATAAAAACGGTAGTAATTTACCTTTAAATAAAGAAAATATAAATAATAAATAAATAAATTTTTACACATATTAAGTATTAAAATAATAAGTTTCATATTTATAATATCATATCTATTAATATAAAAATCTTTTGAATAATAATAGTTATTATATATAAATAAAGAGGTAGTCTTCCTTTTATATCACAATTATATAAGACAATATGTAGATATAATGATTTGTTTTATTCGACTTATAAGCAATCATTTTTTATAATCCTTAAACTATCTACTTTACCAGCCTAGTAAAGGTACTCCATTTCCATCTGAATAGAAATTAGTAGAAAACAATATTAAATCAACAATTTGCCAAACTAAATATCCAATGGCCCAAATGACAATCATATTTAATAAACACATACCAATTTTTGCTCCTCTTTCTCCTATTAATTATGTTAGATTTAAATATATATTAATTTTATTAATTGTATTTATTGTATTAATTAAATTTATTGTATATATTATTACTTCTTGCTGATATACATACTCCAAATATAGAAAATAGTATACATGGAACACAAATATTAAAAATTAACTTAAATAATCCATTAATAGTTCTACCACAATATAAATGTCCTACTCCAAATGGGAAAAAAGTTTCTAAGAGAAAGGCAATTAATTGAGTTGATTGCTCATATTCGCAATAACGTTCTTTTTTATTTTCTGGTTGCAAATCTATATTAACAAAACCGTCTAAACATTTACATATGTCTCTGTTCGGAGAACATCTTCCATTTAATGGGCTACAGTTATCAGTATTACATATTGATTTTGTAAAAGCAAAATTAATGTCATCGATTGAGTATGTTTTATTATTATTCGTTTTTTGAACAGATAAAACTAAATTAGTTTGTCTTAATGACGTTGTATCGAGAATATTTTTTGTATTTGAGCAGGAATAATATTCAAAAATAAAAATAAAGATAAAGATAGTATTTTTGTGATAAGTCATTAACATTTAATCAATGATAATAAATTAATTATAAACATAATTATATTGACTTCTATAAAATAAATTTTAATTTAATAACTTAATAATTAATTTTTAAAAGGTTACTCATAAGTTAGTTATTTAAATAAGTTAGTTATTTAAATAAGTTAGTTATTTTAAATTATATTTATTTTCTTAGCTGATAATTTACTTGACGGCCTACTATTAGTCCTTGTTTTTATATTAGAGCTATTTATCTTAATATAATTGTTATCTATATTATCAGTACTATTACCAATAATATTACCAATACCAGTATGTTTATAATTACCAATAGTTAAGTTGTTTCTACTACTTTTTATATCGTTAGAGTGCGGGTTATTTACGTTAATAATACTATTTGTAGTGTTTGGCAATTGATACATACTATTCTTTTTACTCATGACTACTTTATCATTGTATAAATCTATATACATAAGTATGAAAGTTAGATAATGTTTAATATAATTTATATACTTTTCTTGTAATTTAAGATATTCTCATTGTAATTCAACCTTTTATCAATAAGGTCAGTATTATTTTCGGTTTGACTAACTTCTAAATTACTTTTCCTATAAATTAATATAAATATAAATATTTATATAATTATTATATAATGAACTAACTTACAAACCAAATTTACCAGAACTTTGCCTTATTAAGCTTTTTTTAAATTCTTTTTTATCTAATAAGTTAATATTACCACTAGTCAATGTAATTGCTCTTTCATTAGATTTTGTACTTAAAATATACTTGAGTCTTTCACTTTCAACAGTTTGATTTAAAAAATTATTATTATGGTTATTGTTATTGGTATTGATAGTATTATTAATGTTATTATTCAAATTTATTTGAATTTTGTTATATTTTAATTGGCTTATTAAATCATTTAATTTCTTTTGATTACTACTAATTCCATTATCAATTTTAGAATCAATTTCATTAATTTTTCTCGAATAGTACTTTAAATTATCATGAAATTCATCATTGAAGTTTAAAAATTTATTATTATATACTTTAATGATCTCATTATTTTCTTTTTTAATTAAATCTTTGAGTAATGAGACATTATTTGTAATTTCGTGTGTAATTATATCATTTAGGTTGTCCAATGTTTCAATCTTTTTATCATTTTTATTATCATCATTTTCACTATGTAAGAAATATTTTAAATTATTAAGATTATCTTCATCAAAATTAACACAAGCTTCTTTGTCTTCTTTTGTATTAAACTTTAAAGAAGGGCTAAGTAAATTATGGTTGTTTTGATTATGTAATAAGCCAGTCGATTTTGGTGATGCTTTTAGATTGAGATCAATATTTGTTTTTGATTTAAAATTCGGAATCTTAGAGACTAATACTTTGTTTTTATTCATGTACTTCTTAACGTAACTTTCAATATAGTCAGATTTCTCGTCAATTTCTATAATACTTTGACTGTCATTTATTATATAATCTTGGTTTAATATAATTTGAGGGTTCATTGTATTATTTCTGTTTGGTTTTCTATTAGTAAATCCTATATTACTATTGGCACTAACTATTCGCTTTTCCTTTGATTTTTTTGTTTTTTTATTATTTGTAAATCTTTCAGAGTTAGTCTTCTTCATAACTATATTCATATTATCATCATGTTTGTCATTTTCATGTCCTAATTCAAGGAAGCCTTCACTTTTAATTAACTCGTCCGATCCTTTATTTTTGATTTTTTCTAATGTAACTGTATCACCATTTAATCTGTTTTCAATCTAAATATTCATAAGTATTTATTATGAAGTATATGATATATTTATTACTTTGATAATATATTCCGAAAGTTCACTAAACTTATATTTAATCTCTTCAAACTCTGAATTAAGTTTGTTCATATCAATATCTTTTTCTTTATCTTCTTTGGTTGTATCTTTAATGTTCTTTACTCTTATTAGTTCATTTTGCTCTTTTAGTTCTTTTAGTCCCTTTAGCTCCTTTAGTTCATTCTGTTTATTTTGTTCTATAGATTTAACTTCTTCTTTTAGTAATTTTGCTTCCTTTATAAGGTCGCTAGTGTAAATATTATTATTCATAATAACATCTGCTATTCTCATTTTTATTTCTTCTTTAAAATTAGTTTCTAATTTATTATAATTTAAGCTAATTAAGTCTTTTGCATTGTTATCTGCTTGGCTTAGTTTTAAGTTTATAGTTTTTAAAAGTTGTTCATAATTGTCTTTATAACTTTGTAAATCTAGTGTCTGCTTATCTTTGAAAGAATTAAGTTTAGAAACAGCTTCATTATTGAACTATATTAAAGTTAAGTGATGTTTTAATTAGTTAAGTATTGTTTGTTAATAAGTATAATTATATTACTTGCTTTTACCTTTATGTAATCAGATAAGTTTTTATATTTACAATATTCACCAATTAAGCCAGGAATTAAGAAGTTGTCTTTAATTAATTTTTCACATTTGGAGATTTCTGATGAAGTAGACTTTTGTAAATTATTTATTTTATTATCCTGCAAATAAAGCTGGTCCGTAATCATCTGTTTAAATTGTGAAAATTCTTGTAGTGATTTTTCTTTATCTTTATCTAGTTTTGAACTTTTAACACAGATACTTTCAATTTTTTCTTCTAATATATTCCTCATTGTTTTAATTGATTCATTTATATTTAATTCATTATTTTTTATTTTAGAATGAAGCTCTTCACGTATTGCATAAATATTTATATTATCTAAATTATCTAAATCTACTTTGTTGTCATTCATGAATGTTAATGAGATTTATATATTTAATAATTTAATATATTTATTGAGTAAGTTCAATATAAAATAATAAGTTTAAATAATACTTTATTATTAGCCTAAATATTATGTTTGTTTAATTAATTAATTAAATTATTTAATTACTAATTAATTATTTAATTACAATTATATATAAGACTTTATATAATTTATCATATTGTTTTTCATTTTGAAAATAGGATTAGCTTTTTGACTACTTGTATTACTATTACTTCCATTATTTGTATTTGAATTACTAGTAGTTTTAACTATGTTTTTTTCCAATTCATTAAAAAAATGTATCTTTCTTTTGAAAACTAAGTGAATGGTTATTAATATAAATTAATATTATAAATGTTATAAATGCTATTAAATTAATTACTTTTATCTGATAAAATTAGACTTTTTATCTCTACTTTAACATTATCCCAATCTAATAATGTGTTTGATCTGCCTTTTTTGTAACGTTTAATATTAAATTCGGCTCCGAAAGCAAGTAATAAGCTTACAATTTCAGTGTTGTTTCTATAAACTGCTGTTTCAATTGCATTTGATCTAGTCTAAATTATTTATTTGTATTATTTTAGTTATTATTAAGTTATACTAATATGATTTATATTACCATGTCATTTTCTTTTGTTAAATCAGGCTTATATTTAAGTAATATTTTTAAGGCATCAATTTTATTTGCGTTAATTGCTCTAAATAAAGGAGTTTCACCATTTCTAGCTCTTAAATTTACATCAAAACCTTTATCTAGTAGATATTGAATAATAAGAACACTATTATATGTAATTGCATAATTAATTAAAGAATGCCCTCCAAAATAATTTAAGTCTTCTTGTTCATGAATACTTTTAGAATTAATTAAACTCTCAAACTCCTTAATATTGTTTTGAGATACCAATTTGTATATTTGTTTTATTTCTGGTGGATACTCTTCTTTTTTTTCTAAAATTAGCGGAAGAATAATTAAAAAGAATGTATTTAACAAAATCAGTATGATATAATGAGGCGCAAATATCTTAATGATTAAATAGTTCAAAACGCAAGTTAGGGGTAGTAATAGTCTTTTTCTTTTTAATTCATCCATTTTAGGAATAATTTAATTATTAACTCAATAAATAAATAATTATATATTAGTGAATTAGCATGACGTAATATTTAATTAATATGACATAAGAAATATTTAATTAATTTAATTTGCTAATATAAACTTATAAATGTTTATATTAATAGATACATATTATAGTTAATTATAATTACTTTGCTTATTCAAAACCTCTAGCTATATCAAGCTACATTAAGCTACATTAATCTACAAGCTGGTTCAAATCCCCATATATTTTGCCCTTTATTACCCATTTCAATTATTTTAAACACTGTATGGAGTGGTATAACAATTGTTGCTATTAAAAGCACACCAGCTAGTATAAATATTATTAGTGAGCTTCTTCCTGATTTTTTAACTAATCTTTGAATGATTAAAGTACCCATTAAACTTCCTACTGATGTCATTACTACACAGGCTAGTCCATAATTATAATTCATCATACCTGATAACATAAATTGGAGTGCTGTTGAGCTAGAAATAAATAAAACAAGGAAATTAGATGTAGCTGAGGAAACAATAGGATGAAGTCCTATTCCTAATAGTAATGGGCCTAATATTAATCCACCGCCTATTCCCAACATACCAGCGGCTATTCCACTAATTAGTGCGTATATAGGAAACTTTATAATAAGTTTTTTATTCCAATGTAAATCATGAGAAGTATATTCAAAGCCTATTTCTTTTCTGTGATTGAATTCTTTTAGTATCTTAAATGCGACAAATATAGTAACTAACATTGCAAAAATACTATAAGAGAAGTAGACTAACCAGTATTCTAAAGAACATCTATATTGAAAGTTAGAATATTAGAGTGTAATGAATGAATTAATGAATGTGTGATTATATTATTTTACCTAATAATTCCAGCGAATGATTCTATTTGGCTACTTCCTTTCAATAGTGATATAAATGTTATAACTATATAACAAAGAAACATATAAAAGAATTTATCTAATGGAAATTTTCTTTTATCTTTAAGTTCTTCTTTTTTAATTTCTTCTATGTTATTTGTAGCATTATTTGTTGGTGAAACAAAAAGAGCAAGCTAATTATTAATATATTAATTAATTTAATAAATAGATGTTAATAAACTTACTGTGTTTTCTGACGTAGATCTGATTATATTTGTATTTGCATTTGTATTATCATTATTTTGATCTTTTACAACAATCTCATTCTTTTCTGTTTTTTCATTATCTGTATTTTTTATATTATTCTTATCACTATTTTCTTTCTGATCATTATCATCAAGTAAATTAGTTTGACCGTCTTCTTCATCTTCATCTAATATCGGTGATTCCAACATAGTATCTAAATTAATTTTAATATTAATAAGATTAATATAAATATATAGTGGAAACTTTACTTGTCAATGATTGATCTACTTCATTCTTTTTTTCTTGACTAATACCATTATTATTACTAATATTATTTATCTTTGCCATATCATTTTCTTTATTCTCCTTTTTATATGCTAAAAATCCCCTAATTATATATAAGTAATAGTTATTTAAATATATTAATATTAATAATTAATTTTCTACATTTTAAATGTTTTGAAGGTGTTGATAATCAATACTATTGTTAGCAACATTAATATAATTGTCTTTGGAAATACTTTATTAAGGGTGACACCAATCATAGTTCCAAACAAAAGCAACGGAATTAATATTAATGAAATATTATAATCAATACTAACTGTGTCTCTAACTGGATGTTTTACCTTAAAACCAAGAAAGAAAGATGTAATTGCTCCAGCAAAAATCATTAAATGAGTAATTGGGATTGCTTCCTCTGCGTCGAAACCAAGAATTACTAATAGAATTGGAATTAGCAATGCACCTCCACCTATACCTCCTGCATTAGAAATCGCAGAACCAATTAATAAAACAAATAATCCAATGATTTCTTGAGTTTCTAAAGGAAAAACATTTTTATGTGAGCAAAAGTTTTCTTTGTTACAAATATTTAAATATGGGCAATCTTTGTCATCTTGACATTCTATATGACACTAAATTAATAAGATTATCTATATTATCTACCTTAGTTGTTTTTAAAATTAAAAAACAAATTAATATGTTAAAAGCTTTCTTATACATGTTTATAATTATATTTTGGAAGTAACAAATTATTAAACATATTAATAAATTCTACTAATAAATATTTACTACTAATAATATATATTACTACTATTAATAAATATAATCAATATAATCAATATAATTAATTAAGTAATAAAATAATAACAACTATACATGAAGTCAAAACCTTCTACAATATTTGTATTATTTTTGCTTATGTCTCTATTAACATTGTGCAAGTTGTCTTATATATATGACATCGATTCTATTGTAAATATAATCAAATAATTTTATAAAATAAGTCTAGTTGTATTCAGATTAAGATCGTTTTCTCAAAGTTCCCCTTAGACTGTGATACTTACAGAAATATTAAATTAAAAGTTGTTAACAGCGGAAATAATAAAAACAGCAATGCAGATATATTAAAAATAAAATACATTGACTTGTTAATTGATAAAATTCTATTAAAAATAAACAGACAAAGTAATAAAGATTATAAAGAAAATGAGTCAAAGTCGAATATGCTAAAAGTTAAAACGCATAAAGACTTACAAATTGATTTAACATCTATTAAGAATAATAAGAAAGAAAATAACAATAATGCAAGCAATATAACTTTAGAGAAGTTAAATAGAATTAATAAAATCGGAAATAAACGAGTAAATATTATAAATAATATAAATGTATAATTAATCATACATTTATATAAAAATTGTAATAATATTTATAGGTTGAGATAGTAACTGACAAAGATCATAAAGAGAATATAAACGTATTAGAGAAACAACTAAATTTAATAAGTAAATATTTGTAGTCAAATAATATATAAGTTAAATTATAATTCATTAAAATATTACTTACTATAATATATTTTTCCTATCATTAAAAAAACTTAATAAATAAGTTTAATAAATTAAAAACGATTACAATATGAATAATTATAAATTTAACGTTAAGAATATTTAATAAATGAAATTACAACAACTAAAACCTAAAATTGCTCTTGAAAACTTTTTTACTATTGCTGGCTTTGAAGTTAATGAAGCATCTGCCTTCAATAAAACATTTAATATTTCATTAAATCAAACATATTTGAATAAACCATCTCCTGTCAAGTGGGAAGGAATATACGGAGAAATACCTTTATCGATTGATAATATGATCACTGGAATTTGCCTCTGGGACAGTAGATGGAAGATTGAGTTTCTTAACAAAAAGAAAGTAAGTCAACCAGGAGCAGTCAAGGTTTTAGCCTTAGAGAATACGAGAAATGACGCTATTAGTTTCATTAAAGAGGGGCGCCAAATAAAGAACATTACAATCCCAAGAAACTTAGGAAGATACCATAATTACTACTTAGAATGGCTCTCCTCAAGCGTCAAGAAGCTTAATATAAGACACATATTTATGCATATTCCAATTACAGAGTACCATTTTTACATAAGTGAGTTAGAGGTTCAGATGCAAAAAGCCTTACCTGAGCTACATGACCATCTCGAAGTATTTGGAAACAGCCTTAAAGCAAAAGCCAAAGAAATTATGGAATCTGCTAATGTCAGGCACACAATTATCGACCCAATGAAACAATACAATGTTAGAAACCCAATAGAGTCGTACAAGTTTACCTACAATCAGTTACCTGTTATTCACCCAAAAGAAAACTTTTTTGCATTTGAAGATATCAGTGAATTTAAACTTGTCTCGGGCTCTCCTGTGAAAAATGGAATCTTCGCAGTTTTTGACAATCCTGATCCTTATGCTATTAAAACTACAAATGAAGAAAACTCAATAACTCTTCCCTTTTTACATTGATATTGAACATAAAAATTAAAACTCAAAAAAAAGTATGAGTTTTAATTGAATTTAATTTAATTAAATTATATATTATGTATTAAGTAATAAATTGTATGAGGTTTTATTATTAATTTATTCGTAATTAATTTTCATAATTTTTATTAATTAATAATTTACTTAGTTATTTAATATTATTAACTCTTAAATTAATTATGATTAGTTTATATACATATTTTAACTAGTAATTTTATATCATTAATATTGTTTTCATTATTTTATCTTTCTTTTTCTCTATAATCTTATATAAATTTACTTTTTCAACATAAAACTTGGAAGCTTAGGAGGTGAAGGAACAATAGAAATTTTAGTTTCAGTAATTGTCAGTTTATTATTATTTTCACCTTCTTCTGTAAGATTTTCATCAGGATTTTCTAAATAATGTTAATTAAGTTTATAATGTGTTATTTTACCTTCGATTTTCTGCATTTTCTGCATTATTTTTGTATTAACAGGAGATTCAAAGTTTAAATTAATTTTTTCTTTTTCACTGTTATTTCCAACTGTAGTTCGTTCATTATCATTATTATTTCCGTTATCGTTATTGTTTGATTCAGTATTTTCCACGTCATCATCTTCTTTTGAATATTCCGATTCCTCTTCAGAATTTTTTAAAAACTCAATTAACATATCAGGATTCTCTGTTAAAATCTCAATTTCATTAAATTCTAATTCACTCAAAAGTTTATCAATTTTATATTTATCAAGGTCTAATGTTTCTTTCAAGTTATTTTTTTCATAATATTCTTGAAGAACTGTTTTAAACTTTCGTCTTAGTTTTTCTATATCCTTATTTGTAGTCTCTAGATAATCAAAATGTTCTATATTTTCTTTCATTTGTGAAGAATTATGTGCATTACTTAATGTCCTATTAATATGTCCGCTTTCCTCTAACTCGTGATCTAATTCCTTAATAGCATGACTTTCTATATTCTTTTCTGATTTTGCATGTGGATTATCATTAATTAACTTAGTAAGATTTTCAGAGGTCGCTAAAATATTTCCTTCAGTTACAAATTGCTGAGGTTTTATTATTGGATTTTTGTTTGTTTTGCTTGTTTC
>Ga0100379_10005458_pt1 | contig 10937 bp, 3 predicted proteins | sample CryGeymeta201503_FD_80418 | JGI IMG/M metagenome (GOLD analysis project Ga0100379, IMG submission 80418) | Groundwater microbial communities from Crystal Geyser aquifers in Utah, USA - Crystal Geyser metaG 2015-03 | ecosystem: Environmental > Aquatic > Deep subsurface > Groundwater | place: USA...
TATAAATAAAGAAGAATTACATAAAGCTATAAAAAACATTCTAAAAAATTACAATAGTGAAGAATACAAAATTGATTTTACCATAAAGGAAAGTTGTTACGATAATTTTGTCTGACTACTTATATGTGCCATAGTTTTAAAGCGTTTTATAAATATTTTACTACTAATTTCTTTGCTGCCGTTGTATCAATTATCATTCTTTGGTTGCGAAAATGAACTGCTCCTAATTTTTCTTCATAATGTTTTATTAGGTTAGATTTTGCCGTAAAAGCTACAAATCCATCGTGTCCTTTTTGAAATGAAACTTTACAAGCATAAGCTACTAAATTTCCTGCAACACCTTCATATAATTTTTCTTGTTCAATATTGAAAGGCGCACTTTCAAGCAAATTCATAAAAACATGATCGTTTTCAATGGAAATACTCAAAAGTCCTTGAATGATATTTTCATTATTGACAATGGTAAGTTTGTAAACTTCTTTAGTCAAGTCGTTAAATTCTGCTTTCCAATCAAAATTCCACTTCTTCTTTTGAGAAACATTTTCTAATTCAGATTTTTTCAAAGTAGATACTTCAGCTTGGAAACTGTCTCCAGATATAGTATTGATAATTGAGTTAGTCAGACTATCAATCTCAAAGTTTTGTTCGACTTTTTTCATTTAACTAATATACAAGATATCATTCACTTTTAGAAAATTAAAACCCTACTGCGCCAAATTAAACCTTACCTGCACACCAAAAGCAGTATTATAACGAGGAAACGAGTTACTCAATCTAGGACGGTTGATAGCTCTATCAAAATAAGCAGTCAAGTTTACACGCTGATTGACCATGTAGGCAAGCGTTGGTTTGAACTGTAAATTGAAATTTCCACCTGTAAAATCACTATCTTGTGTTCCGTCGGTGTCTATTTTGCGCTGAATAACTTTTGTATCTCTAAGCGTTACGGCACAACGGAAAGTCAAATCATTTTTCAAGACTACATCGGTAAACGGAATTTTTACGCCCTTTCTGACAAAACCAACATCAAAAACAAAGTCGTTATTTTTCTGTTCGGCAAGTTGAGAGTTGGATAAGTTTAAAGATAAAGTACGGTCTTTATTAAAATTGAAACGGAACGTAATATCATTATTTGTACGAATATTAATTCCGATAAGTGGACTAAAACGCTCACTAATACTCACTTGATTGACCACAAAAACAGGCTGTAAATTTCCAGTTTCTGGGTCGACAAGGTCGGCAAGAGGAACATTATATTCCGTTATTCCCAAATTCAGATAAGAAAAATCATACAAAAGTGAAGACGTATAACTTCCAACGGCATACGTAGATTGATAACCATGAGTAATGCTAATAGAACGGAAACGATCTTTGAAAATCGCTAAATTAGTAAGACCATTGTAAGTAAGTCGCCAGTTTGGTAATGGAATTTTTGGAAATTCTGATGTTGTACTTCTACCTGAATAGGCAGATAAAAAGGCAGGAATCAAAACATCTTGCGAACCAAGGTCGTAAACTCCTGCTGGATTGTCAGAATCTAAAGCAGTTTTTACAGTTGTTCTATTTGCAATAAAATCATCAAACAAAGGAGAGTTTCCAAACTCATCATCGCTTGTAAATGCTGTCGACAAACTGAAATACGAAATATTATAATTACCTGTTCGTACTGCCGTTTCGGAAACATACTCATCACTAAAAGGGTCATAACGCAACACTTCTGAATAATTTGCGCCCTGTGTTCGCTGTCCTTCTATCTGCAACTGAAAATCTTTTAATGGCTCAATATCCATTCTGATACTCAGCGTTTTGGCTTGGTCTTGTACAATCGGATTTGTTTGTGCTGCCGACCTTGATAAATAACCATTATTTGCCATATCCAAAATATTATCTCGGCTCTGACTACCCAAAACAAACGGCAATCCGGGGGCTGCAAAGTTTTGATCTAAACCTAAATAAGTTGGCGTTGTCAGAAGGTTTGGCAACATTGTATTTCCATTGACAGAATAATTAAGCGTTATTCGTTTGACAGATAAAAGTGCTTTTACTGCACCTTCGCCAACTCCACCACCAGAAGAACCTCCTTTTTTTCCTTTCTGTTTTTCTAGTTCAGCTTTTAGTTTTTCTTCGATGCGCTGCTGTTTTTTATCTAGTCTAGCTACTTTTTTGTCGTATTTTTCATTGATTTTTTCTTGTTTTGACGAATCTAATTGAGCAATCAAAACAGTATCTACCAAAACAGAATCAATTAATCTATCTAATTTGATAGTACGAATTTTGTTTTTTCGTTCTTTTCTATCTCTGAGTTTACCAATTCGGTATTGCAAACGCTTTTGTTTTGGCGATTCGGTCGGACGAGAAGTAGCATTATTTTGATTGTTTCGCCCTTGTCGTTTTGGTGCAGTTAGTTCTCTTAGATACGGACTTTTATTATAGAGTTTTTGCATATCAATTTGTCCATTTATCAAAAACTGACTGCTACTTCTTGCCATATTACCGAGCGTATCAGCTACACCAACAGCATTTGCCGTCCACGTATAATTGGAAGAGCGACGAATATCAGCATTCAAAAAGTCTAAAGCTGGGAATTTATCCAAAGGAACACGATAATTCAATGTCGTAGCCTGAGAAAAGAATTTCATTCTACCCAAAGATTGAAAATTTGACCAAACAGAATCTCGTTTTTCTTGCGTGTTGAGTTCTCCTGCTGGCTCATCAATAATTGCCGAAGCCGTAGCATTATAATCAGCTAACAAACTTTTGGTAAAATTCCATTGAACGGTATAATTTCTATCAAAGAAAAACGACTTTTGAAAAAATGGCAAAACTCCGTCCGTATTGAGTTGAGCATTTCTGTATTGCGTTTTGGCAAAACGACGATTTACTTGTCCTGTAACGGTGATATTATTTGGTAAATAATTGAAATTAAAATCCCTAATAAATTTGAGATAAGGCGCATTCAATAACTCATTTTTCTTAAATGGCTCAAATGGTTTTACATCAAATCCAAAATTATAAACCAATCCTACTCTCGTTTCTCGCAGTTCGTCGGTAGCCAAACGAATATTCGAACGCCTTGAGTCGGAATAAGAAACCGAAGCAGCAAAATTTTCTATGTCCCAAAAATCTTCTTTTGCATTTGGATTTACTCGCTGTTTTCGAATATTGGTTAGATTTATACTTCGCCTTGTGAGCCTGTCTTGCACCAAATTTCTATAATCTCGCCTTGCATTTTCATTGTCAAAAGAAGTTTCCAAAGAGCGTTCTAGTCGAATATCTGGGTCAAGAGGATTGAAAAGTGGCGTTATTCGTGTCTGTTCGTAGCCTACAAACAAAGGAAGTGAAATCCCTAAACGATTCAAAAATATTTTATCTAATTGAGTAGCTGCCGAAACGTCATAAAATAAATTTGTTTCTCTAGAACGGTCAGAAATTCGGTCTTGAATTCCTCCAAAAAATGGCGTACTGTATCGAAGTGCTGCATTTACGGTTGCAAAATCTGCAAGTTGTGTTTGGAGTTGTAGGTTTGTCGCCCAACCACCTTCTTTATTAAAATCAGTTACACGGAGTTCATTTGCCCAAATACAAACCGATTTTGGCTGTTCGTCTGGTGTTTTTGGATTTCTGATTCCTATCATAATAAGTTGCACACTACTTAAGTCTGGATTTCCGACTACTCGCAATTTATATTTTTCAAAAATCCGTTCATACGGAACTCTTACGCTTAGTCCACTTGCATTACGTTCTGTTTTGGTGTCATAAAGGGCATCAAAAGGCAAATCAATTTCGTTTTCTTGTAACCAAATTTGATTTGGAAGAGAAGAACCTGCTGCCGACATTGTCAAAGGAACTTCAATTTCATAGTAATTTTCTTTAAAATCTGTTCCCAAACGTAAAAAGGCTGATACTTCTCCGTTTTGTGCCGTTGCGCTATTGGCGTGTAAAAACATTTTGATTCGTTTATAAAATACAAAATCATAAATAATATTTTTATAGGCTGCTCGGCTATCTCCATCTTGCAAATCTTCTACACAAAGTTGTAAAGATTGTTCATTCAGACGAGCTTGAGTAATTGAAGTTGGGTCGGTATCACGCTGAAAATTAGGTGGAACGGCATACGAAATTCCTTGAGAATTTGCCCCAGCATCACTTCCATTTTCTTCAATATTTACCGTAGAAATAATAAAATTAGGGTCATACGGCTCAACAGGACGGCTCAAACCTTCATCTTGTAGAGAAGAAAAATAAGGTCGCCATTGCGCTCCCACAAACTGAAAATGTGCCATACGCATAACCACAGGCTGCTCCCAATCGGTCATAAACAGACGAATAAAACGAATAGATTTGAAGCCATCAATACTTCCAATTTTATCATCAAATTCACGAATCGGAATACGGAATTGATACCATTTTACTCTATCGCCATTGCGCTCAACCGTTACTTCATCAACTACATATTTATTACTTTCTAATTGATTGGGTCTTAAATCTACTTCATATTGATAATATCCATCTAAATCTGAAAGCGTATTATCTCGGTTCAAATCTTCATTATCTGGTAATGTTGTGGCTGATGCTGTTCCTGCATTTTCAGGCGAATTTCCTTCTGTTCCGTTAAAATCAAAATAACGACCTAAGATTTTTCGGTTTGCATTGTCTTGTTCTCCTCCTAAATAGTATCTAAAGTTATCTTTTGAAGGATCAGCTTTTAATCTTTGAAAAGCTGCTGCACTCAAACGAGGCTGAACGGCATTTAGATAATCTCTAAATTGAACACGTTCGTCTTCATCACTAAGTCCATCAAGTCCTACATCTTGTTTTTCTCTTGCTCCGTCTTCTGCTGAAAAAGCATCTGTCAAGAATTGTTTTGTGGTTACTCTTCCCCACTTTGTTTCTTCTACATCGTTCAAATCGGCATCATTGACTGGCAAGCCATTTTCAAAACCGTGTCTTCTATCAGGAATTACATCTTCTGAAATATTTCCTAAATTGATATAAAACTTTCCTCCTGTGGTATTCGAAACTCCTGCACCGTCTGGCATTTCTACTCGTCCGTTTTGACTTTGGATAAACGGGTCCATTAACCAAAATTCAATATACTGAACATTGATATTATCAAAATCGACATTGTAAGTAATTCCTTTTGTGATAGCTGCAAAATTCTCTCTCGGATTGCGAAGCGTTCCATCTACATTCAAATCTGGATTGTAATTATATTGACCGGGATAAGAGGGATAATACGCCAAATCAAAAGTAATTTCTGGTGGATTAATTTGCTGATTATCACGCTGTTGAAAAATTTCATTAAACTCAATTTGACGAACATAATGGTTTTGTTTGTCTTGGTCAGTAATATTATCAGGAACTTGATTAACCAAACCACTTGTAAAAAATGCCGTTACATCGACGGTATGCCACGAAAGTTTGGCTCTTTTATATGAATAATTAAGGGAATCAAAACCATTTTCTGGACGGAAAAGTTGAGGTGTACTGCCCAATTTCCACGTAACTGGCTGGCGAGTAAGGTCATACGGAATTTCACTACTCTCAAAATCATCTACATACGAAGCTGCTTCTCCTCCATTTCTTTTAATTACATTATTCTCCCCTGGAATAAGTTGTGCATATTCTCCTCTAAAAGTAATCGTTGATTTTTCTTTTGTGTCCAATCCCGGAATTGCATCTATCATTCTTGTCAAAAATCCAGATTCTTTCTGAATACTTGCAGTCGCACCTATCATTGTATTTCTGACAGGCTCTAAACCAGTCGTAACACGAGTAATAATTGGGCGTTCGTTTAGGTGAAGAAGTGTACCTGAAAATTTAATATCTTTATTCAAAATATATTCAGCATCCAATCCCATAATATTTCGCTGTTGAACACTAAACAAATCAGCTCTTTCATACTGAATGGTAATATCTTTTCCAGAAGCCAAAACACCTTCATTCAAAATACGAACTCTACCAAATTGATAATCAACAGTATAATCTGCACCTTCGGAAAGCATAACCGAACCTGCACGCACCATAACCGAACCTTCTGAAATATTAATACCAGGTAAAACGACTTCATTTCCTCCTGCACTTTGATACGAACCTTTCAAGAAATATTTACTTTTGTTGGCAAATAAAACGGCATCGGCTTGTGTTCCTTCATAGAGTTCTTGAAAGACATATTTATCAATAAATTGAACTTCATCGACTGGGTCAAAATAACTCAAAAGCTTATCCCCAAATGGCTCAACGACAGGAAAAATAATTCGTGCTTGGTCAGATTGAACGGTAATATTTTCTAAATAATCAAAGTTTCCATCTACTTGTGGGTCAAGATTGGGATTCAATCTATCCATGTTCGTAAGCTGTACAAGTGGAACATCTTTTGTATTTCGTCCTTCGTGCAAACTTGGATTATCAATTCCTGTAATATCATCACGATAAATAACCTGTAATTTGAAATTTTCTTGTCGTAATTGTGTCGCTTGAAGCGAATAAATATTTTTCATCATCAAATCCCACAAAGGCAAATCCGTTCGGATAGTTGGAGGACTTAATAATTTCATAAAGATTGCATCATTTGCACCTTTATTTTGATAATCTTCTGTAAGTTCTCCTACTTTAAAAACTTGTCCATTGTAGGTATATTCATACGCAACAGCCAAAATTTCGTCATTTCTGAGAGGTTGTTGTAATGAAATATAACCTAATTGAGGATGAAATGTAAATTCATTATTACTTAGTTTTCTTGCAGAACGAAGGAAAGAATAATCTGTTCCGTTTTCAAGATTAAATGCACCACTTTCTAAAAATTGAGTAAGTTGGTCTGGCGTTCTGGTGAGGTCTTTTACTTGACTGTACAAATTATTTGCTCCATTTCTTGCAACTCCTCCTTGTCCTGCAAAACGTTCTCTAAACGGACTTCCTTCTCCCAAATCCATAAAACCGATAATATTTCGAAGCGTTTGCGTATCGTTATTTCGATTCGTAACATACACCTCAACACGAGTAATATTTACACCAGAAACAATACTAGGAACGGCACGAAGAGCAGTTTCATAATTATCTCTAAAAAACTGTCCTAAGAAAAAGTGTTGATTAGCTTCGTATCGGTCTGCACGGATTTCGAATTCTTTGCCCTGCGCTCCATTTCTAATTGTGATACTTTCAGAAACTCCTCTCTGATTGGCTATCAAAGTATTCAACCAAAGTTTACCAAAACGAAGACGAGTAGTGATACCCATTAAATTCTGACTTCCTGTAATAAGCGTATTTGTGGTATTCAAACTCACATTGCCAAACTGCACTTGCTGGACAATATCTTCCTCGTAACCTGTATAACCTTGATTAAAACGGTTTTCAAACTGAAAAGCTGCCTTTGTATCAAAGTTTGCATTGAGTTGCATTTTTTCGCCTAACTTTCCCAAAATTGAAAACTGAATACGTTGGTCAAAATTAATTCCTCCGTTACGTTGCTGACGAATCGGAATTTGTGGATTATCAATTCGTTGCCATTTTCCACCAAAATCTAATAAAACTGAACCTGTTGGCTGAATTTCAATTTTATCTCCTCCCAAAAGTCTTCCTAATCCAGAAGGCAAAGCAACTTCAATTTTTGGAACTTTACTTGTTGTGGCATCCGTTCCATTATCATTTTCTTCTTGTATTTTTTCTTTATAATAAGCTACATCATCATAATACGTTTTGAGTTTTGTGTAATCCTCAACCGAAATTCTGCCCAAAGGCGTATAAGAATTAGGCCCATCACGACGTAAAACATCATAAAACTCTCCTATTTCGTCCAAACGATAAACAGCATCAAGACTTCTAGGGTCTGGAAGTTGTAGAAGTGGCGATGACAAATCAGGCTCTAACATCGGATTTTGTGTTTCTCCTTCAGTAGCATTCGATTTAATTTGTTGGTCGTAAAATAAAAGTGAATCTATATTATTTACTACGGTCGTATCTTGAGCCAAAACAACATTTGTAAAAGTAGAAATACCACCAAAAACAAATAATGTAGTAATGCAATGAATCAGAAAACGAACATATATAGAATTACTTAATGTGTAAGCTGGTTGGGCGAAATTGGTTCGCTGCATAAGGAGTTGTAGCTAAAAGAGTTATCGTATTTTATCTATTTATTCTATTTTTTGAAATAGAATTTCTATCAAAATTGTATGTAGTACTTCTGACACTTGGAAAGTATCAGCTACTAAATAATAAGCCAACTACAAAATTAGCATTTTAGAATTTAAAACAAACTAAATTCAAAATTCAGATTTTTGTAGCTAGATATTTACAGCTATTTTTTTTATGAAGATTGACTAAAACAATTAAATAGAAAAGTAGATTTTTTTCATAGAGGAATTAACGAGCTTTAATACACTTCGGAGGTTATAATTTTCGATTTTTTGTAGTTGTTGTGCGCTTAAATACGAGTTTGGAAATGTCTGTTTTATAAGTCTATCAAAAATTTATGACGAAAGGGAACACAAATATTCTTAAAAAAAGAGAGAATTCAAAATTGTTGTGTGTTAATTTTGGCAATTCCATTATTTCAATGAGAATTATAAACAAAACCCACGAATAAATTCGTGGTTGAATACAAAATCGGTTTTTTCCGTTTAGTAGGTTCTCTTAAAAATTGGATTACTATTTTAATATGAGTGACATTTTTCAAATTTTGTAAATTGACCAGTTTTTGACAAAATAATAGGTTGCTTTTTTCCATAAAGTAGGGTTTGCAAACCCTACTTTATGGAAAAAAGACATTTGCACAGAATAAAATTTGGTGAGGATTTGCCTTTTTTAAAATGTCACTCATGTTGCTATTTCATTTTCTATTTTGGATATTTGAGTAAAATTTGGTTTTTACTTCTTTATGTTTGATTTTTGAAAAGGTAAACCAAAAAACTCAAAAGTAAGTCAGACTTCCTAGTCTGACAAGACCGGGAAGTCTGTTATACAATTACTCTTGAAACATATAATCTTCTCTAATCAATTCAGCAGGTGCTAAAAACGACTTATCAAGTCTATCAAAATGATAAATTCCTAAACTGTTTGGCACAAGTTCGGCAATATAAGAACGTCTAATTTGATGCGTTTGGAGATAAAAAATTTCTATAAAAGGTGCAGAACGAATCAATTTATTTTTGAGTTGATTAGAAAAATATTCTCTCTCAATTTCATTTTTTTGTTTTAAATATTCTATAAAAAGAGAATCAAAACGGAGTTTTTTGATGGAAAATAAATCATTTTTGTCTATTTTTTGAAATGTAGAATCATTTTGAACTTTTGCTTGATTTTTTGCTTTTTCAAATTCTAAAAAACCTTCTTTTTCCACTAAAAATTTATCATAGCTTTTTACATCAAAATACTTCCAAAACGCAACACTCTCATCTGCAAAAGAAGCCTTAAAAGTGGTTGCAATTAAATCGGCCTTTCTTTTATTGATTTTATCCAAATAAAGAATAGAATTTATTCCCAGGCTTTTCCATTGTTTTCGTGCTAAATTTACCCAAGCTGTATCCTTTTTTTCTGCAAAAATCTTGATAACATTCGTAGAATCAAAACCAATTTTTTGTAAAATATCCTTGCTTGTTTGTGGGTGGAAATAATATCCATCTGCTTTATTTTGCGTATTTTTGGGTAGAATATTTGGAAAAACTCCCTCGTGAGCTGGTGCAGAATAAGAATTAATTTTCTTAAATTCTTCTCTATACAATCCCATATTCAAAGCCTGACGAAAAGATTGAAGTGTAAAAAAATTAGCGTTTAATTCTACATCAGAAGTATCTGAAATTTGAACCTCAAAACCTGCCGTTTGAAGAATTGGAAAAGAATCTAGTTGAATGAATTTTGAAACAAACTTTTCACTTTGATTTTCAGATTTATCTGACTTATTACTTTTGTATTTTTTCTGATTTAATTCTTTTTCTTTTTGGATAATAAATGGCAAAACTTTTTGAGTTTGTTCGCTTGAAGGAAGCCAGTCTAATTCATCATTTAGAATTTTGTAGGCAATATGTTCAGGGTTTTGATAAAAATAAACACGTATTTCATCTAAAAGTGGAAGTGTATCTAATTTGATTGTCTTATGAAAATAATTTTGATTTTTCTTTAATGTTATTTTCTGATTGTCTTCAAAATAATCCACATAAAAAGCACCCGAACCAACAGGCGAAAATTTACCTCCCAAACCACTACTTTTATTGGGTACAATCAAAGATTCAGTACAAGAAAGAAGTTGTATCAAAGGGGAAAAGGGAATTTGTAAATGTATTCGAAACTTTCGTTCATTGATTACTTCAAAGGCTTTTTCATAATCTGTTCCTATTATTTTTTTAAAAATTTGCGTTTGAGGAGGGATTTTTTCCTCTGCATTATTTTTAGGTTCACTTTTCGCCCAATTTATCAAACTTTCGACTACGTCTTTTACCTCTAAAAACTCTTTTGTCGAAGTGCTATGAAGTTGGATATTTGGTTTCAAAACAAATTCCCACGTCAGACTATCAATTTGCGTTGTAGAATCTGCCAAAGAAGGATAAAAATTTCCGTCATTTTCTAATCGCCAAAGTCCATTATAAATTTGATAAACAATTCGTCTTTCAGCTTCATTAGTTATAGAAAGAGGATTTAATGTTTTGACAAATTCTAATTCATTGTAGCGAAATATTTTTTGATTGATTTGTTCTTTTTCTTTTTTATTTTTGCACGAAAAAAGTAATAAAAAAAGGGAAATGTAAAATAGGAATTTCATTGTAGCAGATGGCGTTTTAGGATAAGTAGCAAAGTTACAAAACTAAAAAACAGGGTTAAAACCCTACTGTTTACCCACATGTTTTTTGTTTCACAAAAAACAGTGAATTTTGAATAAAAATGCTGTATTTGTAGGGAAAAGACACGTCTTTTCCTGTATTTGCATTTTATGTTTTACCTAAATA
>Ga0100379_10005474_pt1 | contig 10919 bp, 13 predicted proteins | sample CryGeymeta201503_FD_80418 | JGI IMG/M metagenome (GOLD analysis project Ga0100379, IMG submission 80418) | Groundwater microbial communities from Crystal Geyser aquifers in Utah, USA - Crystal Geyser metaG 2015-03 | ecosystem: Environmental > Aquatic > Deep subsurface > Groundwater | place...
AAGTATTGGGGATTGGGGATTGGGGATTGGGGATTGGGCAATCCCCAATCCCCAATCCCCAATCCCCAAAGTATAGTTTAGTATTTTTAATTTAGTAACTTACTAATATAAAAATAAACAAATAATTATATAATTAATATAATTTATACAAAGTTATATATATACATTATTATATAATTAAATTCAAAATTTAATAATATTTAATAAAATGGATAATTACAACGTTTTAGACTTAAAAGAAGACCACAAGGGCTTACTTACCAAATACATTCAATTTTTTAAAATTAAAAAGGAAAAGTTTGTACGTGATCTTACATTAGATATAGAGGATTTTTCCGATAAGAAGTAAAATAAATAAAAAAATCAGCTTAGTTGAGATGATGTATTCAAAACAAGATATTAAGGAAATGTTTGAAAAAGTTAAAAATATGGTGATTGATAATTCAAATGAAGAAATTTCTTATTATTTAAACATGAATTGTAATTACTTATCTTTAAAATTTATTATAGCAATATTTGTGCAATTAATACTTCACGAAGCTGAAAAATCAAATGTGATTTTAAAGGTTGAGACATCACAAGTGGAAAATATGTAAACCTATTTAATTCTAAAATAATTTATGTTTCTTATTAAATTTCAATTATTTCAGGAAGAATATTAAAGAAATGAATGAATTAGTTAATATGATTGAAAGTAAATCAATCCCAACAGAGTTTGGGTCCAAACATAATGTCGTTTCCAAAATGGGCTCTATCTCAGTAAGACAATAATTATAACCCTTAACCTTTCCTAATATAATTTACTTAGAAAACCCAAAATTTAATAGATGACTATGAAAGTATTAAACATGAATATGATTTACTTAAGCATGAACTATCAAATGTGCAAAATCATAATAAACTTTTAATAAATGAAAACGAAAATCTCAAAAAAATTTCATTTGATCACTCTAATGAAGTTGCTAACTTAAGAGGAAAAAGAGTTAAAGTATTAAACATTTACTTAAAAAATATTAATTATGTAATTCTTTTAGGAAATACAATCGATTCAGCATAAGGATAGCCAAGCTTTACTGGAAATAAACAACTTACAGAAGGATTTAGAGTTGACAAAAGTTAAGCTAGATGAGCAAATAAATAACTATCAAAAATTAGTTAAGGATTATGACAAAAAGCTTAATGAATCAGTTCAATTTCAAGAATTGAAAAAAATGCTTCAAGAGAAAAATAAACTTCTTATTTCTCTTAAGAAAAAGATAGCTAGTTTAGAAGGTGATACTGAAAATTAATTTTATAATACAATTCAAAAAATTAAATATACTTATGTTATATGTTTTGTTCAAAAATAATATATATATATATATATTATAAAATCTAATTTCAATAATAATACAATTATTTAATATACATTCTCTAAAATGGCTTCCAATTACTTAATCGAAGAAGATTTAAAAAGTTTGGTTACTCATAAATATGCAAATGGGGGTCTCTCAGCCTTAGATAGATATATGGATGTTTTCTGGAAAAAACTACAAACATTTATTCCAAAAGTAATATTACTTAATATTACATATCATCATTTCATATTCTAAATATATTTATTTCTAAAATAGTCGGTAAGCCCAAATTATATTACAATACTCGGGGGCTTATTTTTAATCTCAAGTACTTTTTTAATATGGATGCATGACAATACTTTATCAAGTCCTATTCCATTATGGTTAAACTTCTATGGAGCTTTTAGTATATTTATGTTACAGACCTTAGATGCCCTCGATGGGAAACATGCTAGAGAAACTGGGCAATCATCAGCACTTGGCCAATTTTTAGATCACGGGCTTGATTCCTTTACTAATTCGTTTATTATTGTAATAATGCTGCAATCAAATTTATTTGGTAATGGATTTTGCACATTTCTAGTACAGTTCTTAACTCACGTAAGTAAAATATTTAATATAATATAATTATTTTATATATTATAATATAATTTACTATGTTTTTAGTTTTTATATTTTCTTCATTCATGGGAAGAATATCACACTGGCGTTTTTACAACAGCTATAGATGACGTCGGAGGTACAGAATTCCAAATGCAAGTCATGCTTATTGTTTTACTACCTAATATTATTTCTCACGAAGTGCTACAAAGAAAAATCTTCTTAGGTCTAAACACTCCAGAGATCATTACTGCTATTTTAGTCGTTAGGTATTACTAAAATATAATATTTATATAGTGCCTTTAAACACATTTATGGCTCATTAAAGAAAATTAACCAAAAAGTTAAATTAAGTGCCTATAAGGATTTACTTCCAATTTTCCTAATCGGTCTAGCTGAAGGATTATTGTTTTTTACTAATATATTTAAAGAAAGAACTTTAGAATTAATAGTGTTTAATGGTGTTTTGTATGGATTTTACTGCTTGAAGTACATTATTAGTATTATGACTAAAGTAATTATTATTTTTAATGAATAGAAACCATATGAAGTATTATCAATAGATTACTTTTTATATCTCGTTATGATAATAGTTTGCTTAATATTAAATAATCCTGAGATGGAACGTTATTTATTTGCCGGATTTTGTTTATTTGCTACAATAAGATATTTGCACTTTTTTATTTCAGTGTCTATACAGATTAAAAATTATTTGAAAATTCCCTTTTAGATACTTAATTGATAATAAAAAGATAATATAGATTTAAAGACAATAATAAATCTTATTATAATAATAGTTAAATAGTTTTTTATGTTTCTATATAATATTAATTATAAATTATTTTAAAAATTAGTAATTATATTAATATTATAAAATATTATATATTACATATTATTAAGTAAAAATTATGTTATAACATTTATTGAAAAATTAAAAAATCTTATATAAATCTTATATCATTTGGTATTGTTAGCTACTTCTTTAAATTCGATTTAGGATTTAATTTTGTACTTTTGTAACTAAGAATCCTATGACTATCTGGAGGTTTAACTCCTGGATCAGTTGAAAGATAATTAAAATTGTTTTCGGAAACATAGTACTTATGAGACTTCTTTGATATTTCAGGTTTATGACTACTATTTGTTGGGATAATTCTACTTTTAAGATCTGAAGATGTAGGCAAAGGAGTATTAAAGTCGAGTGTGGACTTCGTACTGTGTTTTTTCATTGGCAATGTAAAATGATTTTTTGTTATTTGTATTGTTTTCTTAGAATAACCAGCTGTTAATCCTGAAGTTAGTCTTTCTAACTTACTAGGACTTTTATTTGCAGTATTAGGTTCTCGGACTGTTATACTTTGTGACATTTCTTTTTCCTTTATAATATCATTTTTAAGATTCGTTATATTTTCAAGCACCTTATTATCTTTATTCGAAGTAGAAGTATTTCCACCTGAAACACCATTTTTATTTCTAAAATCAAAATTAGTCGATTTTGCCAAGGGATTATTACTAATTTTTATCTTATTCTCAATAGAGTTTTGTTTTATTAATGATTTAGCTACCTTATTAATATTATTAATAATAGTCGAATTTTGATTAAAATTATTGTTATTGCTATGGGTATTATAATTATTACTAGATTTATTAATTATGTAAAGTCCGCCTGACTTAACAGCCTTACTAAAGTTATTATTGTTATTGTTAGTATTATTGTTAGTAATAGTGTTACTAGCATTGACATTAGCAATATTACCACCACTGTTATTGTTTCCTGTATTCCCTGTACTTTTCCTAGTAAAAGTATTTTTATTATCGTTAGCTTGGTTATTGTAGTCGTCTTCGATGTAGATAATATCTTTAGTGTCTTTGTAGTCTATTATAAAGTCTGTTTCTGTGTTGTTATTATCTTCGTTGTTAAAATCATGGTAATTTTCAGTGTCATCATTATGATCATTATTTTTTTTATAATTATTATCCTTAATACTATCCTTATTATTTGCATTTAAATTATTCTTTGCAATATTATTTAAATTAACATTATTAGCCTTCAAATCCTTTATTATATTGTTCTCAGTATTTCTTGATGTTGGTTTTTCATCCTCATGTTTATCGTGCTTATCACTATGTTTATTCGGCTCTGTCTTTAAAATCATATCATTATTACTAGAATGCTTCCTCAAAAAGTTTGTTTTTAGATCTTGAGAACTTGTTTTTGTGTTAATTGTAGAATTTTTTGTTGATATTATCATAACTTTTTCTTTTGATGAACCACCAGCTTTAAGTAATGAGTTTAAAAAGCTCTAAATTTTAATAAATTATAAATTAAACTTACAAGTTTACTGTTCTTAGTAATAGTTTGGCTTTTCATTACGGATGATGTGTTTATGATTTCTTTTTCCTTTTCGTAGTCGAGTGTATGAGCTGATTCAATTCTTCTCGCATTAAGCGAGAATAACTTCTTTTGCGAAGAAAAATTATTCATGTTGTTCAAACTATTAATATTATTCATACCAGGGGCTAATAAATCATCTGTTAATTGTTTACTTGTACTACTTTTCTTTAATTTTACTGATTCTTCTCTTTTCTTTGGTTTAATAAATTTATTAGAGAGATTCTTATCAATTCTACTTTTAGATATTTCTGTTTGGAATTTTATTTCATATTTGGAATCTGAAGATTTCTTTTTGTTATCATTAGTTTTATATTTGCGAGGGGTCATTTCGAAGATTTTACGAGGCATTGGGGAGTATTCATTTGATGTGTTATTAATAATATAAACATTTTTAGCAATGACATTATTTTGAAGATTCATACTGCCAGCATTAACTGTATTAATATTGCCATAAAAGTTTATATTTGTATTTAAATTATTTGAATTATTTGTATTAATTTCATTTGGACAAGTATTTGTTATATTATAATTCTGAAAAATACTAGGGTCTAACTCAGACAACTTTGGCATTGACAACGCACCTTTATGTGATATTATTAACGGCTTCTTTTGTTTTGTGCTTTGTTCCTGAGGCTTTTTCTTATCTGAAACAGGAGTTCGTTTAGAAATAGGTTTTTGCGCGTTTACCCTTTCTACAGAGCCGAAATCAGTTTTTAATATTTCTCTTGAGGTAGAAGTATATGCTGTATTTGCAGTATTAAGAACTAAATTTTCCTTTTCTTTCTTTACGTTTGTTATAAGATTTGATGGTTTATTTTTCGTAATTTGTAATATTTTCTTAGTTATTGGCTTGATGTCTTGTTTGTTTGTATTTTTGATTGCTTCGATTACTTCTATTCTTCCAGATTTAAAGTTATTATTGTTATAATAATCATTTTTCTTAATAAAAGCATTACTCTTTTCCTTTTTTTGCTTAAAAAGTTCTTCCTTTTTCAACTCAGCTTCCTTTGAGCTAATATTTCTACCAGTGTTAATAGTAATATTCGAAGCAATTCCTTGATTTCCATCAGTTCCACTATTCATCCCATGAGTCCCTTCTACAAGCGACTTAATTGTTTTTTCACTGCCATTAATACTTTTACCAAAGTCTTCTTCTTGATTAATTTCATTTAGTATGTTGTTAATACTTCTATTTGTAATTGCGCCATGCACTGAGTCCTCAAAACCTTTGAAAAGATCCGTATTATTAATAGGGTTATAATCCACCTTATTAATCTCAGAATTCATAGTAAAGTCAATATGACTTCCTCCTAGAGAGTGATTTTGAATTGAGTTACAAATTTCCGTTTTGAACAGACGTTTATCTTCTTTATCTTTCGAATTATCCTTTTCTTTCTTTTTATCTCCTTCATTTTGTTCATGATTTTGAAGTTGATCAATGAGTTTTTGCTTTCTTTCAATATTTTTGTATAAGTACTTTGATTCCGGAAGTATAATATAATTAGGAAATATCTTAGAGTACGATTCATAAAAGTTAAACACTTTATTCAGTCTTACTTTTATCTCAGAGTTGTTGTAAAATCTAACAAATATTAAGAATTAAAACTTAATATTTATATAGACTTATATGTTTTATATTTATTATTAAGAAAACTTCTACTTACCGTTTTAAAAACTCAGACATATCGTCATAAATTAGATAATCCTTAAAAACTGAAACAACGTGTGCTTTTTCATTATAGATAATATCATTTAAACATCTAATGCTAAAAGTTGAGTCATCGGTAGTGTGTTTTGTAAGTAAAAGTTTATAAGATATTTTTTTGAAATTTAAAAGAACTTCGTGAGTGGTGTTTGTAAAATAATTTGGAACGGCCTTCGTGGATTTCATTTTTATTTAGTATTTATTGTTGTAGGTAAGTTAATAATTAAAAAATTAATTGTGATTAAAATAAATATTTATATTATTATAATAAATTTTATTACGTATTAAGTTATTAAGTTATTAATTTATAAATAATCATATTATTAATGAAAATAATATTATTTATTAGTATAAAAGGAATAACTTATTAATTATTACTTACTGTAATATATACAGATTATTTTACATTATCATATAAAAATACTAGAAATACAAGGAAAGCTTATCTATAGAATAATTACTTTACCTATTATTTCTAATTCCTACATCAGTTTCACATTGTATTATTCTGTTATCTAAATTAACATAATTTTGATGAATCTTAGTTTTATCGTTCATTAACATAGTAAGTTGATTCTTAAAATAATCTGTTTCAACTTTATCATTCTGTTGCACTTTCTTTACATCTCTATTTAATGCGTTTAAATCATCACTTATTAATTTTAATATTTCACTAAGCTTTTCTTTTGTTTTATATTCCAAGGTATTAATTTCAGCCCGAATATTTTGTTCCTTTTTCTTATTAAAATTTAAGTCTCTTTTAATTTCTGTTATTGACTCCTAATAAAAATTTATAGTAGAATTAATATGAATATTTGTATTGCAACTTACTTCAATATTTTTAATATGTATTTTGACAGGAGTAACTTTCTTATTGTTTTGATATTCGTTTAAATTTTCTATATGATAATTATATATCATTTAAATAACATATTAATATTTATAAATTAAATACCTATAATACTTATATTGTTACTATCAATTACTATTTCTTTTTCGGACTTAACTTGTTGTTTCTTTTCTTCTTCCATTATTTTTTAATTTATTTTAATTACTTGTATTTACTATTAAAGTTTTAATGGAATAAGACAAAATAATTATAAGTTTTATTATACGTAGTAGTATTATTTTTAAAATTTTCATTGCATTTTTTATATTAATAATATACTTAGCAGAAAGACATATTTATAAAGGCATAAAATTTTTAATATTTGTTCACTTTCTTTCTTCATTAAAGTTTTATTTTATTTGTTATTATAAATTAGTATGTTGTTTATAAAATTATTTATTAATTTAACTTCAATATTATTAATCATGTATTAATTAATTATATAAATAATTAATAGACCAGTATAAATGACTAACGAGTTAGATGCTTTTAGTAACGATGAAATGTCTAACAGTCTGTTTAACGGAATAATGAATGAAGACATAGCATTGGTAAAATCGATATTTACTAACAATAAAATAAAACCTTGGGAATTTAAAAATAAAGACAACTATAATGCTTTACAAACAGCGAGTTTTAGCTCTCTATTTTCAATAGTTAAAGTTATAATAGATGAAATGAAGAATAGGGTTCAACTAATTGAATTAACTAAGTGGATTAACTCTAAATCGGATTTAGGATTTACTGCTTTGCATTATGCTAGTTATAAAGGAAATATAGACATCATAAAAATTCTTATTGAAAATCACGCCAATATAATAGAAACTAATAACAACGGACTAAACGTAATGCATATGGCAGTACAAGGAGATCAACCAAAATCTCTAATATACTTTAAAGAAAAATATAAAATGAATTTTGAAGTAAAAGACGCTTTAGGATCAACCCCACTTCACTGGGCGTGTTACCACGGCTCGGAGTATGCCTTTCAATTTTTACTTTCTTTTGAGAATATAGATTTGAATAAAGTAGATAATGAAGGATTAACACCATTACATCTATCAGTAATGTCAGAACGTAATAACATATTGAAAAAGCTTCTTCAAAATGGGGCCAAGAGAGATTTAAGAGATAGGAAAGGAAGAACACCACTTGATTTGGCAAATAATAAAAGAGTAGTAAATACTAAAATAGTTGAGATGTTAAATGAAGAAAAAAAAAGTTGTCATATGTGTGTTATAAAAATTCCTTTGCAAAAACTTGAAAAGAGTAACTTTAACATATATTTCTTCATGACGTCACATTTTATATTAGAAACTTTGGTCTTCTTTATACTATTACCATGTAAAATAATTTTATTAAAATTTTAGTCTTCAAAAGTAATTTATTATCTGCTATATATGTCATATTACTCTTTATAGTGATTTCATTTTTCTTTATTTTAGTTGGTTCTAACCCAGGCTTGATTGAAAACAGAAACAGAAATACATTACTGGTATGTTAATAATTTTTAATATAAATAAAGGGATTGTTGGAAAACAAAGTAAAGATAACTGACTACTGTCCAAAATGTGTTGTGAAAAAAACAAAGCATTCGAAACATTGTTATATATGTAATAAATGTGTTGATGATTGGGACCATCATTGTTTCTGGGTTAATAACTGTATCGGAAAACAAAACCTCTGGCTTTTTGTTCTTTTTGTATTCTTCGTTGCATTAAACTTGCTCATTAATATTTATATCAGTGTCTATAGTAAGTTTAAAATAAACAATAATTATTTTATAAATTTTATTTATTAGCTTTGGTCAATCAGTTCAATAAAAACGATGTATATAGCAATTCATTTCCACCAAAGTATGGTAGATTAGAGATATTATATTCAAATAAAAGTATGAACATTATTAGTAGTGTTATCATTTTTGTTTGCGCTTGCTTTTTAGTTCCTGTCTCGTAATAATATTTTCTTAATAACTTAACATTTTACATTATTTAGCATACTTTTCTATATACACTTCAAAAATTTATTTAGACACGCTAATCTAGATAAGACAGACACAACAGTAGGTGAAACTAGATCATTTTTATCAGATCAATCAACAGCTCCACTATAATAAAGAATACATTAAAAAAGTTAATTAATTAAACCGTGTGAGGTAAATAAATGTTATAATATAATTTTTACATAAAATTTTCGATTATGTTATTTATTTAGTAATATTTATAATAATTGTAATATAATATCAATATATTCTTCAATATATTATATCAATATATTATATATTAATTTTTACTTGTGTTTAAAACTAAAAAAATTAAACAAACTAATATTTCAAAACTCTTCTATTTCTACTATATGCTTAACACCATTTTCTAAGGTATAAATCTTTCTTGTTATTTTTCTGGGTTTATCTTGAAATACTTTTAATGTCTTTACTATATTCAATGAAATAGTTGTATCAGGTGCGTCTGGATCATCTACCTGAAATTGATTTTGTGCTACATGTTTATTTTTATTTTGCTTTTTAGATGGGATTACATTTACATTATTAGGATATTCATATTTTAAATTATTGTAATCATAATAAGGTCTGCCGAGGTCTCTTATTCCGCTTACATAATCAATTACGGTAATTACATCAAATTCTTTGTGTTCACCGCAACCTATACCGAAGTACTTCATATCAGGGTTGAACATGTTTTTCTGATGAGGTCTATCTAAAATACCGTCATCAACTAGAAGAGATATAATAATGTTTACAGCTAGTTTATTTCCTACGTCTATATTCTCACAACATGACCCATCCCATTCAAAATATTTTTCAAATCTATCAATTAAACTCCTTCCATCAGAACTTTCATGAGTTATAAGACCTCTTGGTCCTATATCATTTACATGATCTTGACATGCTGCACTTATCCTTGGATCATAAGTTAATTCTCTTACTGGCTTTTGTCTTTTTAAAAATTGTATTGCTTCGACATAGGCTGCTTTACCCTCACTTGTTTGAATTGCAGTTTCTTTAGGTTTATATAGTGTATCATTTTTGAAATGTCTCATTTGCTCTTCTAGTAAGGGAATAAAATATGTTGGGTCACTGCGTAGTCTATTATGTTCAGATATAATAGATTTTTTTAAATCTTCGAAGTTTATTTTCATCTTTGTTTAATTTAATTTTTACTTTTAATTTAATAACAAAGTTATAATTTTATAATAATATAAACATATATAAATACTAACATAATTTTATTAACTATTATGATATTATGATTGTTAATGTTATCTTAATACATTATATTAATTACGAAATTTTAAATAAAAATAAAATTTATGTCTGATTCTGAAAATTCCAACGATGATGCTGATAAAGATTCAGTTGATGTAGATGTTTCATTCGGTGATAACGATAATGATATTGATAATAATGAAGATGGGGAAGACGATGGAGATATGGAAGATGAAGGAGATAAACAAGATGGTTCGAATGAAGAAGTGCAATCTGATGATATTGAAAATAATGAGGAAGATGAAAATAATGATAATAACGAAGAAGAAAAAGAAAATGATGATGATAATTTTAACGCTGATAACGATGATATCAAAGAAGATATTGAAGATAATGAAGATAACGAAAACAATAGTGAAGATGGAAATAAAAGTCCAAACAGAAAAAAAGTTATGATAAATGAAAATAATAATATAAATACTTTAAACTCTGAAATAAAAGAAGTTGATATCTTAGAAGAAGACTCAAAGCTAGAAAATGGTAAAAATGAACTAACAATTGCAAATGAAATACAAATAGGTGTTAATAATAATGATGATAATCCTCATCTTTTCACTTTTGAAAATACAAAAAGAGATAGAGATAATGATAGTTTTAAAGAAAACAAAGAAATAGAAAGAGATATCAATAACAACAATAGTAATAGTAATGTAAATAAGACTAAGAAAAAGGAAGTTTATAATATAATGAAAGAAATAAATGAAGAG
>Ga0100379_10005482_pt1 | contig 10910 bp, 15 predicted proteins | sample CryGeymeta201503_FD_80418 | JGI IMG/M metagenome (GOLD analysis project Ga0100379, IMG submission 80418) | Groundwater microbial communities from Crystal Geyser aquifers in Utah, USA - Crystal Geyser metaG 2015-03 | ecosystem: Environmental > Aquatic > Deep subsurface > Groundwater | place...
TGCCCTCCTGAACTGATGCGAGTTTCGGGCAGGTTATGACGGGATTTCAAGATCGTGCCTCCTTGTGCTGTCCAAGATCAAGCGAAGGCCAGAACGGCTTGGGGGCTGTCTTGAGGATCGGGCGGCGTGGCGAAGGGTTTGTCGAGCCAGGCCATCAGGTCGCGGTGTGTAAACAGATTCATGCGCAGGAGCGCGACCAGATTGGACAAGCTCCAGCCGAAACGGGAGGACAGTTGCAGATACCGCAAGAGCAGCATCGAGATCAATGCCGTCCAAAGCTGGGTCTTGACCGCATTCGCGGAGGTGCCGACGAAAGTCTTGATCTTCAAGTTTTGCTTGAGCGCCTTGAAGAACAACTCGATCTGCCAGCGATCCTTGTAGATCGCGGCGATGGTGCTGGCGCCGAGACTGTGATGATTGGTGATGAAGACGAGGATGCCGCCGGTGTCTTCGCGAACCGCCTCGACACGGCGCAGCAGATGCGGGCACTTGTGCTGGGCGCCGACGCCAGTCACACGAATGGTCTGATCCTTGAAGATGTTGCGGTTCTGCGGCACGGGGTGTTCCTCGACCACCTCGAACAAGGTGTTGTCTTTCATGCGGGTGACGAAATAGACGCTGGCCTCCGTCCATTTGGCGAACAGACGGTAGTCGTTGTAGCCCCGGTCATCGACAACGATGGTCTCGGGCGCGAAGTACATGTGGTGGGCGGCCTTGACGTCCGCCGCCTTGCCATCGGTGATGATGCCGAAGCACGGCACGTAGCCGTCGTGGTCAAGGACCAGATGCAGCTTGACCGCACCCTTGGTGGTGCGGAACTTTGCCCAGTCATACATGGACAGGCACAGATCGATGACGGCCGAATCGATGCTGACCAGTTTGTTCTTGAAGCGAAACTTCTTCCTGCCCACCGCTTTGGCCGCGACCGTGGCGAACAGCCCGTAGAACACCTGTTCAAAACACTCCCACGGTCGATGGCCGTTGGCGTAGGACAGAGAGGAGCGGGCGGGCACCTCGATGCCCAGGTGGGCCAGCTTGCCTTCGCAACTCTTCAGACCGCCTTCAATTTCCCGCAAGGAATGGGCGCGGCCCAGCTGGCAGAAGAGCATCGCGACGAACTGGCTCCAGCTCGACAGCCCCTTGCTTCGGTATTCCGCTCCCATCTCCCGGACGATGCGTTCAAAGTCGCTGCGCGCAATGAGCTTGAGTATTTGGCTGAACAGGCTGCATACTGCGTTCACGTTGGGTCTCCTTCGGTCAGGGTCGGGTGGCTTTGGTGATTCACCCGTACCCTACACCTTGGGATGATCCAACGCCTTTTCTATTTTGGACAAGAGTGACTTTTGGCGCGACCGCTCGGGCAATGAAGTCGATGTGCTGATCGAGGAAGGCAATAAACTGGCGCCGGTCGAGATCAAGGCTGGGCAGACCGTAGCGAGCGATTATTTCCGCGGGCTTGAGCGCTGGAAAGGATTGGCGAAGGGAACGTGGGGCAAGGCCTGGCTGCTCTACGGCGGCGCTAAGCGCCAGACGCGGCTGGGATTCAGCGTAGTATCTTGGGCCGAAATCGGATCATTCGTGAACCGACTCGCCGCGGACGAGCCGATGTAGTGTCGGCCGAGGCCCGCGCGTGAGTCGACCCGCGCCGGCGAACGGCGGCGAAACCTTCACCTGGTACATGCGCGCCGCCGAGATGGGCAAATGGGCGAAAGTGATCAAGCAAGCAAAGCTGGAGGTCAATTAACAATGAGCGCACTTCTCGGCGTGCTAGGCGGCATGGGGCCGCTGGCCACCGTCGATTTCCTGGGAAAACTGGTCGATGAAACGCCGGCTCGGCGCGACGCGGAACATATACCGATCATCGTTTATTCGGTGCCGCACATCCCCGATCGGGCCAGGGCCATACTCGAAGCCGGGGAATCGCCGCTGCCGGCTATGCTCGCCGGCATACGCACGCTGAAAGGAGCAGGCGCCACCTGTATTGTCATTCCGTGCAACAGCGCGCACTACTGGTATGACGACCTCGTTCGCGAAGGCGGGTTGCCGATCCTGCACATCGCCGACGCGGCATGCGGGCAGTTCGCCGCGCGCGGCGTCCAGGCGAATACCGTGGGATTGATCGCCACCAAGGGCACTCTCGCCGCCGGCTTCTTCCAGCAACGCCTTGATGCATGCGGCTACCGCTGCATCACCAACACCGCCCGGGATCAGGATGCACTGGTGCTGCCGGCGATAGAGAGCGTAAAACGCAACGATGTTGGAGGCGCCCACGCACTCGTCGTACGCGCCGCGCAGAATCTTCACGATCAGGGCGCGCAGGCCATTGTCCTCGCCTGCACAGAACTCCCGCTCGCCTTCGAGTATGCGCCAACCGCGATTGCAGCCATCTGTATCGACGCCACCCGCGCGCTGGCGCGGGCGAGCGTCGCATGGTGGCAGTCGGCTTGCGCCCCGAGCCGGTCTCAATAATATCAACGTGTGTGTCGGAGGTGGATCGGTTTCATGGCCTACCGTGCGTGGGCAAGCGGATGCTTGCACGCGTCGGGAGCATCGTCATGGCCCGTTGTTTTGTCAAACAATACTGAATGTCTGCAGAGCGAAAGCAGAGTGGTTGACAACCCCAGACCGTTCGGCTAGATTGAATTCGCTGCCTGAACAAGCAACAGACTGCAGCCCAATACGTCCCACCGCGAGGAGAAACAGATATGCGTCTAATGCAGAAATTGTCGTTTGTCCTGCTCGCCATCGCGCTGATGAGCGTGCCGGCGGCCGCGCAGGAACTCACCGGCACGTTGAAGAAAATCAAGGATACAGGCGTGGTAAAGATCGGCCACCGGGAAGCCTCGATCCCCTTTTCCTATCTTGACGACAAGCAGCGGCCGATCGGCTATGGCGTGGACATCTGCATGAAAATCGTCGATGCGGTCAAAACCCGGATTAAGATGCCCAAGCTCAAGGTCGAGTTCGTGCCCGTCACCTCGCAGACCCGCATTCCGATTCTCACCGGCGGCAACATCGATATGGAGTGCGGTTCCACCACCAACAGCGTCGAGCGCCAGAAGCAGGTCGCTTTCGCCCCCACCTATTTCATGACCGGCACCAAGCTCATCGTCAAGAAGTCCTCGGGCATCAAGGGCTATGACGATCTCAAGGGCAAGACGGTGGTTTTCACGCAAGGCACGACCAACGAGCGGGCGATGAAGGCCTATAACGACGAGAAGAAACTGGGCATCAACTTCATCCCGGCCAAGGACCATGCGGAGTCGTTCCTGGCGGTGGAAACGGGCCGTGCGGCCGCGTTCCCGATGGACGACATCCTGCTCTACAGCCTGCGCGCCAGTGCCAAGAAACCGGGCGACTACGCGGTCATCGGCGAGTTCCTGTCGGACGACCCGTATGGCATCATGATGCGCAAGGACGATTCCGCGTTCAAGGAGCTGGTGGACAAAACCGTGGTGGGACTCTACAAGAGCGGCGAGATCAACAAGATCTACCGCAAGTGGTTCCAGTCGAAAATCCCGCCCAAGGGCATCAATCTCGGTTTCCCGATGTCGGACGCGCTCAAGGAACTGGTGAAGCATCCGAACGACAAAGGCGTCGAGGCCTGCGGCAAGATGAAATGCTAGTGCGCAAGATAGAAGCCATACAATAGAACAAATCGGGGGGCTGCGGCTCCCCGATTTTTTAACGCACGGTTTTTCGCTAAATCACCGCACTGATGGACTTCAGCGTCTTTTTCCGCCCGGCATTCTCGGGTGGCGGTATCTACCTCGACTGGGTGCTGTCCGGCATCAAATGGACGTTGTTGGTGTCGATTCTGGGCTGGGTCATCGCTTTCACGACAGGCTCGGTGCTGGGGGTGCTGCGCACCACTCAACTGCGGGTTTTGCGCGCCTTGGCCACCGTCTACGTCGAAGTCTTCCGCAACGTGCCGCTGCTGGTGCAGATGTTCATCTGGTACTTTGTCCTGCCCGAGATTGTGCCCAAGGGCGTCGGCGACTGGATGAAAACCCGGATGCCGATGCCCGAGTTCTGGAACGCAGTGCTGTGCCTCGGCTTCTATACCGCGTCGCGCGTCGCCGAGCAGGTGCGTTCCGGCATTCAGTCGATCCCCGCGGGCCAAACCGAAGCCGGCCTCGCCATGGGCCTCACGCGGGCGCAGGTCTACCGGCACGTGCTGCTGCCGATGGGCTATCGCATCGTCATCCCGCCGCTCACCTCCGAGTTTCTGACTATTTTTAAGAACTCATCGGTCGCGCTCACCATTGGTGTACTCGAACTTACCGCGCAGGCCCAGCAGATTTCGGAATATACCTTCCGCACCTTCGAGGCCTTCACCGTCGCCACCCTCGTCTACGTGCTGATTACGCTCACGGTAACGGTGGCAATGCGCGCGCTGGAGAAAAAGATACGGGTCCTCGGTTATATCGGCAGCACGGGAAAATAGCCCCCATGTTCACCGACTTCGATTTCAACGTCATCTCCCGCTCGCTGCCCTACCTGTGGCAGGGCATGTTGTTCACGCTGGGGCTGACTTTGCTCTCCATGGCCGGCGGCATGTTCCTCGGCACCCTGCTCGCGCTGATGCGCCTGTCTAGTTTCAGGGTGCTCACCCTGCCGGCGGGCGGCTATGTCAACCTGCTGCGCGCGACCCCGCTGATTTTGGTGATTTTCTGGTTCTATTTCCTGGTGCCGCTGGCGATGAAGAAGCTCTCGGGTGATGCCTACGCGCAAGGCATCGGAGCGTTCCATTCGGCGCTGATCGCATTCACCATGTTCGAAGCTGCATACTACTGCGAGATCATTCGCGCCGGCATTCAGAGCGTGCCGCGCGGCCAGGTGTACGCCGCCTACGCGCTCGGCCTCGGCTACCGGCAGGCGATGATGAAAGTCGTCCTGCCCCAGGCATTCCGCAACATGGTTCCGATCCTGCTCACGCAGGGCATCATCCTGTTCCAGGATACCTCGCTCGTGTACGTGGTCGGGCTCACCGACTTCATGGGCGCGGCGGGCAAGGTGGCGCAGCGCGACGGGCGACTCGTCGAGATGTACCTGTTCGCGGCGCTCATCTATTTTCTGCTTTGTTTCTCGGCTTCGCGCGTGGTCAAACGGCTGCAGGCGCGCTATAACGTTGGTCGTCAGGAAGCGCCATGATCGAACTCAACAACATCAGCAAGTGGTACGGCAGTTTCCAGGTACTCAGGGACTGCAGCGCCAAAGTCGCAAAGGGCGAAGTGGTCGTGGTGTGTGGCCCCTCGGGCTCGGGCAAAAGCACGCTGATCAAATGCGTGAACGGCCTGGAGGCTTTTCAGAAAGGCGAAGTCCTGGTTGACGGCATATCGGTCGGGGCACCCGGCACCGACCTGCCGAAGCTGCGCTCGCACATCGGCATGGTGTTCCAGAACTTCGAACTGTTTCCGCACATGAGCGTGACCGACAACATCAACCTCGGCCAGATCAAGGTGCTCGGCCGCTCGCGGGAGGAAGCGACCGGGAACAGCATGAAACTGCTGGAACGAGTCGGGGTGAAAGAACAAGCCCCCAAGTATCCCGGGCAGTTGTCGGGCGGTCAGCAGCAGCGCGTCGCAATTGCCCGCGCGCTGGCGATGGACCCGGTCGCGATGCTGTTCGACGAACCGACGTCTGCGCTTGACCCCGAGATGATCAACGAAGTGCTCGACGTCATGGTCAAGCTCGCAACGGAAGGCATGACGATGATGGTGGTAACGCACGAGATGGGCTTTGCGCGCAAGGTTGCGCACCGCGTGATATTCATGGACGAGGGCCAGATCATCGAAGACGCGACAAAGGAGGATTTTTTCGGCAAACCGCGCTCCGACCGCGCCCAACTGTTCCTGTCAAAAATTCTGCATCATTGACGTCCGAGGCGGCAAGGCAGCGCACGGAACCCGGACAAACGCAGCGCTGTCAAGCGCGGTCGAGCCTGGTGAGCGCAAGGGCGGCCACTCTGGCGCACGGAAAGCGCGACACCGATGCTGATGCAGGCGCCCACGTCGCAAGTGCCCGCGTTGACTTGGTTCCGATCGAAACTTTACTCTTGTGCCCGCGCTACGGTACATCGTTAATCCGGCAGGAGACCTCGCGTCAAGGCTCGCCAATTAGTATCCGAAACCTGCGTCGCCCGTCCACCCGGTACACCGAGAAGTCGCCCTGGTCGATCGTCGCGATCTGTAGCACGAGCGTCTTCCCGCCCAGCCAGACGAGCGACGCGTCCGCATAGTCGCAGGGGAGATCGGCGTATTTCGAGATAATCCGGGCGAGCGCGCCGATGGTCTTCCATCGCGACCACCTGCAATATTCCCGCCTCGCGTGCCCGTTGGATCCAGGTGAGCGCCGCCTGCTGGTGTTCCGGGCTCGCCGCAAGCACATAGGCTGTTTCGGTTATGACGGCCTCCGTCGTCAGCAAGCGGCCGCGGAACCACGCGGCGGCCTGCGGGTGAAACCGATCCGCGCGGTTGACGAGCGCGACAATCGCGCCGGTATCAACGAGCGCGCGAGCCACCGAAAGCGTCCCGCGCCAGCTTGCGTACCGCGTCGAGTATAGGAAGGATGAACGGCCTTTCCCCACCTGGTCAACGGTCAATTCACGGGAGACGAAGGGTCATGCAAGTCAATCCGACCTTGAGCACGAGGTACAGCGAGGACGCCCCGAAGACGATGCCGAGGAGCGTGCCGACGATGAGCGGCAGGATGCTCAGCTCGCGGAGGTTCGTCGCCGCGGGAATGTAGGACTCGAACCCCGGGGCGTGCGGCGCGGGAGGCTGCGATCCGCTCATGTCGAAAGCTCCGCCCGGAAATTGGTGCTGCCCGGAGCCGCCGCGCGATCGGGACCGGCGTGGCTCATGGGGCAGGACGGTATCCGGGGCCCGGCGTCGCGACAACCACGAAGCTGTCGACGGGCGCGCGACGGCGCCCCGGGGCCGGGAGGTTCGTATCGTGTCAGCCCGCTTGTCCGAACCCGGTACGCCGGTCGAAACACGATCCCCCTCAAGGAGTCATGCCATGCGTATCGTCACCCCGCTCATTACGCTCGCCCTCGGCGGCCTGCTCGTCGGCGCCACGCTCTGCGCTCAGGACGCCGCCATGGCGATGCCGCGCCCGGGCGCGCAGCACGCCATGCTCAAGGAGCACGTCGGCACCTGGGACGCGGCCTTCAAGATGCACATGGGCCCGCAGACCGTCGAGGACCAGGCCACCATGACCTACACGATGCTCGGCGACTTCTGGCTCGTCGGCGAGTACGAGGGCCACTTCATGGGCGGCCCGTTCTCCGGCCACGAGATGACCACCTCCGATCCCGCGACGAAGGAGTTCGTGACCTGCTGGATCGACTCCACGAGCCCGACGATGACCGTGATGAAGGGCACGTGGGACGCGACAAGCAAGACGATGACCCAGAAGTCCACCGAGATCGACGCGATGTCGGGCGCGAAGTCCATCGGCCGGACGGTCAGCGTGGACGCGGATACGATCAAGTACTCGATGACGCCGGAAGGCGCGCCCGCCGCGACGATGGAGATCACCTACACGCGGAAGAAGTGAGGCACGCGCAAGAAGTAAGGCACCGCGCGCCCCGGGCGCGCAGTCATCGAAGGTGAAGGCGGGGGCGGGACGCAGCGACGCATCCCGCCCCCGCGCGTTGCGGTGGGCCATGGCGCATCCCCGCGCCGGGCGGGAGGACAAGACGCGTGCGCGGCGGAGCGCCCGCGCGCCGGTGCGGGGTCAGCCGCCGTAGCGCGCGAGGTAGCCGTCGAGGCCGAACTTGCGCGCCGTGTTCGCGCTGCTCATCCAGCGGATCGTGCCGAAGACCGAGCGCTCCGGCGCCCACGGGCGGTCGTAGCGCCCGAAGCACCAGAAGATGCCGCTGTAGCTGTTTGGGTCGCGGCCGTCGAGCGCCCAGCGGTTGTTCAGCTCGATGAGAAACTGCGCCGCCTGCTGCGGGCTCTTCGTCCACTCGATGACCTTCTTGCCCCACAGCATGCGCAGGTAGTTGTGGATGCGCCCTTCGGCCAGCAGTTGCCCCTGGGCCGCGTTCCACAGCGGATCATGCGTGGCGGCCGCGGTGAATTGTTCCAGCGTGTAAATGCGTTCGCGCTGGTCTCCGGCGTGCTTGTCCAGCGTGGCGCGCGCCCAGTCGGGCAGGCTCTCCCAGGCGTCGAAGTCCGGCCGCTGCCAAGCCATGTTGAAACCCAGTTCGCGCCACGTGACCAGCTCGTCCATGAAGGCCTCGGCCTGCGGCGACATGCCCTAGAAGCCCTCGCGCTTGCCGTCCGTGCGCAGCCCCAGCTTCGTGATCGACCAGCCCTGCTGCCGCGCCAGCGCCGCGAACACCGCGTGCGCCGCGACGTGCCCGAAGTGCAGCCACGGCGAGAGCCCGCTGGCGACGTCGGCGTCCGGCTCGCTGCGCTCGTCCGCGTAGCGCTCCAGCTTGTGCGCAAGAAAGTCCTTCACCGCGGCGCCGGCCGCAGCGCTGCCGCCGCGCGTCGCCACGACGCCCACCGCGTGATCGATGGGCAGTTCGGCCAGCGCCACGGCGGCCGCGGCCCGTCCGGCGGGCGTGCTGCGGTCGCTCTCGTCGTGAAGAAGCGTGAACGACGCGGCCGGCCAGCGCTCGCGCAGGGCGAGCGGCAGGTCGTCGAGCCCGAACGAGGGCAGCTCTCCACGCCGGCAAGCGGTTCGGGCAGCGGCAGCGCGCGCAGGTGGATGGGCAGCGTCTTCTGCAGCACGCGCCGGAAGTCATAGGCTGTGGGCGACACGCTGCTCGCGGCGCGCAGCGGCAGCAGCGACCATCTGCGGGAGGAAGAAGCACGGGTATTCGTCCGTGATGACGACGCAGGCGCGAGCGGCCAGCGCTTCCAAAAGGCCGCGGCCGGCGCCGCGCTGCGGTTCCACGTAGGGCAGGTAGGTCACCGGCAGCTTCGCGAAGCGCACGCTGTTCTCGGCCATGCCATCGAGCGCGAAGCGGTGCAGGCGGTCCGACGCCCAGCGGTAGTCGCAGCGCAGCGGCTCGAGCACGAGCAGCGGGCGGTCCAGGCGCCGCGCCTATTCCACCGCGCGCTGCAGCCCGAAATTCCAGGTGGTGCGCCGCGCCGCGATCATCCAGTACAGGACGTAGTCGCGCTCCTCGCCCACGGGCCGGTCATGCGGCGTCCTCAGCCGGATCTCGGGGACGACGGGAGCAGTCAGCGCGCGCATGGGGCGGGAGGATAGCACCGCGCAGCGCGCGTGTCGCAGCGTCGGACATCGTGCGCGGCGCGGCCAGCGTGGACTCGCGGCTTGCTGTCGCGGTGGCGTCCGCTCGTGCCATGTCTTGGCGCCATGCTTGCTTCGGCACCCCGCGGCCTGCAGCGCGAACAGTTCATCGCGCGCCCGGTGTCCGAGGTGTTCGACTGCTTCGCCGATGCGGCCAACCTGCAGGCCATCACGCCGGGGTTCCTCGACTTGGGCTCGTGACGCCACTGCCCATCGCCATGCACGAGGGCGCGCTCATCGACTACCGGCTGCGGCTGTCCGGCGTGCCGTTCGGTTGGCGCACGCGCATCGAGAGCTGGGAGCCAACCGCACTTTCCACGGACGGCAGGCGCGTTTCACGGACCGACAGGTTCGTGGGCCCCATGCGCCGTGGCATCATCGGCACGAGTTCGTGGCCGTGGACGGGGGCACGCACATGACCGACAAGGTGGATCACGCCGAGTCGATCGTCATCGAGGGCCGCTCCTATCGCATGCGCGATCAGATCGACGCCTGAGCGTTACTGCTTCTGCACTTCGTACCGCCGCCCCTCTCGCTCAGGGGCCGGCGGCTTCCCCTTTCCCTACGCCATCTCGTCGCAACCCGCTGTCTCAATCCATTTGTCACACCAGGCTTATGTCGGCTCCTGCGCGCCATTTCCAGTTCGGCGCCGACAAACAGTACTTCTTTGCTGTGGCTTCAAGACATTCACTCCCGGCTCCCTCGTCACTTCGAGGGGTGATGATGTCCTGCCGCCGTTGCGGATACAGCCGATAATTACATCGGCCTATCGGCTACTGGGGGATTTTGAAGTGGCCATCAATGGGGGAATTTGGGTGGCCACCGCGGGTCTATAGAACTGATTCGGTCTTCCGCGGGCGAAAAGCGCACGCCAGCGTCACATTTCGAAAACCCAAACGTTGATGTGGCGTTGATGTAAAACGCGAGCGTCTATACACAAGTGTTTTTATCGGAATCTAACCATTTGGAAAGGTTAGGAATTTTGGTTGCGGGAGTTGGATTTGAACCAACGACCTTCAGGTTATGAGCCAAAACCATAGCGATTCCAGCAACTTATAGATTTCAACGACTTAGGCGATAAGCCTCTGTTCTCACGCATTTTTTGCCCGGCATTCGTCAACGTTCGCCTGCATTCAACCGCTCTGGATATGCCCAAAATCGCATATGTCCGTTGACTCAGCGTTGACTCGCACCGGCGCGATTATAATCAATCCTGATCGCTTCATAGCGCCGAACACGCTCAATTTCAGCTGCCGCTGTGTGGACGGCACGCCAATTTGTGGCGCTTGCTTGAATGACGGCTATTCGCACATTCTTTCGGAGCAAAAACCTGAGATCTGCGTACCGGCATCCGGTAAAAAGCTACCCCATACAGTACCCAGATTTCGGATTCAGATACCTGGATTGGGAACTTACGAAGTTGGCGCTCCGCAAACGATCAGTCGAATGTCACCGGCGCCTGTCTGCTGCGGTTGACGCTCAGCGAGAAGACATCCGGGCGGGCGTAGTGACCGCTGGCGTCGAATTTGCGCCGCGAGGATCGGGCGGCTTCGACGTCTATCTCGGAATACAATATCCCCTTTTCGCGATGCATCGGCCCGGCATGAACGCCGCCAAAGGGCTTGTAGATCACCGCA
>Ga0100379_10005487_pt1 | contig 10901 bp, 12 predicted proteins | sample CryGeymeta201503_FD_80418 | JGI IMG/M metagenome (GOLD analysis project Ga0100379, IMG submission 80418) | Groundwater microbial communities from Crystal Geyser aquifers in Utah, USA - Crystal Geyser metaG 2015-03 | ecosystem: Environmental > Aquatic > Deep subsurface > Groundwater | place...
CTTGATCACCAACACAATTAGGAGAATTTCCGACACCATCCAACCCTGTAAGCCACGTATTTCCTTTTATACTATTGGTATCGCGCAGATAGCGAATAAACTCGATTCCCTCTTGTGCCAAATTAGCCGCTACGAGCTCTTGGCCTGCTTTGCGTGCAGTACGCAAGCCCAGCTGTGTTACGGTAAAAGGAGCACCAAGCGATGTAAGCAAAATAGAAATCGCGACCATAGTCTCTAGTAAGGTAAATCCCTTCTTTTTGTCTTTACGATACGTAAAACGAGGCAAAAAAACGATACAATCTATGTCTTGAGGTTGTTGTGCCTTTTGCCGAAACCAAAGTTTTTTCTGTAAAATATTCATACTAATTTCGTGCTGTTACTGTGGTTTGCACACTAAACGGAGTAAGCTCTTTTAGTCGGCGACCGGCAACACCCTTAATAACCAACACCACGCGCGGTTGGCCTTCTGTGTATTCTGCATCAATGACGTAAAAATTAAGTTCATCGATATCAACGTCCGGCGAGGTTAGTTCTACAAAATCACCTGTGCCGCCACCACGATCACAAATATCTTTATCGTCTATAATTTGCGTTTGAATACTGCCACGACCATTTCCATCTTCTATTAAGCGGTAAATTACCGCACGCCTACAAACATCACGATGCGAAAATTGAGAGTTGGGCGATTGCGAACATGAGCGTGATTTAGGGTTAGGATCACCCTCGCAATCATACAATGCGCCGGTGCGAATAGAACGCGTCATACTTTCAATAGCAAAGTTAACATTATCAATAGCAACTTGTTGCGCTTTGGTTTTACGATACGCATCGTTAACCACAATAAGGGCTCCAAGTCCGATTGTTGCGGCAACCAAAAACAACGAGACGGCCACAAGCATCTCGACCAACGTAAAACCACTTTTTGAATTGCAGAAGCGGGGCATCATATATCTTGTACGGTAATCTGGCCACTAGTATATATAACAACCTTTTTAGCCACGTCGGTGCGTGGTGAACGGATCACAATATCGGCCAAGGAATATTGTAAAAAACCATCGACCGTAATCTGCGCCTCCGGCAACGGGCGCTGATAACTTATATGCAACTCTTGTACGCCACATTCGGGAGAGAGTCCGGCGCGCTTTACACATATATCGCTGATATAATATCCACGCGTAAGTTTAAACACTTCAATACATTCTGTGTCTGTCGTGCCACATTCTCCTTTTTGTTCATTGTACAATCGATCAATTGTATTACGGTCGGCAAAAAAACGAACCTGATCGTTCTCGGTAGCATTTACATAAATACCAAACACGCCGCGTTCAAACTCTGGCGCTTGAGCAAAAGTGGTACCACGCACACCCAAAGCAAACACTTGCGCTTGTCGAGCTAAAAGAGCAATGTCTTGTGCGCGCAAATCAACCCCCAGCTGCTCGCCAAACAATGGATAGTTAATAAGAACGACCGACGTAATAATAGTAAAAATAGAAATCGTAACAATAAGTTCAAGCAGAGTAAACCCTAAATCTATTTGTCGCCCAACTGCATTTTGTGTGTTACAGCGCCGTGGTGTTTTGTTTTGGAATATGCGATTACACATAAAAAAGAGGGTGTTCTATAAAAATTCTAACGACAAAAAGCGCAAGTATAAAACCCATAACGAGAAACGGTCCAAATGGTACCTCGCTCTTTAGTGTAAGACGATATCGATTTTGAAACAACAACGCTATACCCACAGCCGCACCTATCCAAAAAGCAAACAACACTCCGATACCACTTACTGGCCAGCCAAATAAAAGCGAAAGCGCCAGCACAAGCTCAACGTCCCCAAACCCCATTGCACGGCCGTCTGAAAAAAACCAGATACTGTAAAAAAAGAGCATAAACCCAAGCGCTGCAATAATCGTTGCCTGATTAAAAAAAAGCGCCACTCCTGTGAGCGCAACAAGCCACACAAAGCGCATATAAAAAGGAGGGATAATAAAATGCTTAAGATCATATCCTGCAATCACTAAAAGCGGTATACCCGCAAGCGCGAGCAAAGCTCCCTCAAGCGCTCCGATTGCCGATACGGCTATAACGCCAAAATATATTCCGCCCAATAATTCGACGGCCGGATAGTGCCACGAAAAAACAGTGTGGCAGTGTCGACATCGCCCGCGCTGGGCGATATAACTTAAAAGCGGGACAAGTTCATGAAAGGCAAGCGTGACACCACAAACCATGCAACGCGAACGGCCACCAATACCGACACCAGTACCGTGGCGCATAATTAGTACGTTACTAAAACTGCCCACAATAACACCAAACAAAACAGAAAAAAACACAAAAAAAGGCGACATGTTAGGGGCTAATGTCGTAACAATAATCATCTCCAACACTTTCTTGCGTACAAAAAGAGCTTACACCATGAAAATCACTTACTGAAGAGCAGCTCTGGCGTGGGGCGAGGTCATCATCAATAGCAACTTGCCTCACAGCGGACTCTGTATGCTCCAGTAATACTCCCAAATGGTATGAGGTACATAAATTTTGCCCTATCGGCACATACAGTGGCTCACCTTGGCCGGTACCGGTATCTGGAATTGTGGGATACCTAGAAAGCGCGCCCGACATAACCAAATCGCTTAGCGAAAGAGGATAATACCCATCGTTTTGGTTTGCATATATTTCAAGGGCTTTTTGTATCTCACTTACTTGAGCCAAGCGTGCCGCATTGCGAGAATCACTGCGCGGACGGCCAAATATTACAAAAGTCATCGTCACCAAAATTGAAATAATGCCAACAACAATGATTAACTCTAGTATAGTAAAACCATTTTTATCTATTTTTCTCATATACATATGTTATAACACAAAACCCGCCATTTGGGCGGGCGAGGTGTGAGTAATGCGTTACTCCTTTTAGCTCGTAGCACAAAATGTCTTTATCGGAGCCACAGCTGTAACGGTAATACCTGTTGCCTCTCCGGCAAAACCGGTACTGTCTACACACCATTTCACTGTTCCATCACTTCGCAAAGGCGAAAGAACAGCCCATGAGTCAGCATTACCATCATCTGATGAATCTATAGCAGCACAAGTGAGCTCATTATCACTATTGGCGCTCTTGGCCGATGTTATAGCGCTTGCGACGGTTGAATCATCGACAAACATACTGCCAGCGACTGCCGTCCCACAATTTGCGGAAAGAAATTCATCACCATAATTGAGACTATTATTGAAGTATACCTCGGCCTGTGTACGAATCGACGACAGGTTTGCTTTTATGGCAGCATCATTGGCGCCCTCGCGCGTTGAACTCAAGTTGGTGATCACAATCGTCGACAACACGCCGATAATAGCTACAACAACCAAAAGTTCGATAAGCGTAAAACCTTTATTAAAGTTCATTGTCTATCAAGTTAATAAGAATAATTCATAATGATTTGCAAATCATCAAGATATGCGCCTCGCTTCGAGACAACTTTGCGAGGCTTCATATCACTATACTACTAATCTCCCATTTTAGGCATAGCTCATTATCCACAGCAAAGAGAAAGTATCTCATCCAAATAAAACATCAAGATTTTGAGATAAAACCGAAACGTAGTCGAGTCTATATCGAAATATGACGATAACGAAAGATTTGCGTAAGCGTTAAAACTTAAAATAGATTCTACGCAAAGTTACTGGTAATGCTGTAAATTGGCGAAAGCACCGCAACCAAAAGAAATCCCACACCAATAGCAAGAATAATAATGAGTGCCGGTTCGATTAAAGATACCACGGTATCTACAAGAGAATCTACCTCACGCTTATAAAACTTAGCGAGTGTATCAAGCACAAAACCGAGTTCGCCTGTTTCTTCTCCAATACGCGACATTTGTGTAAGAATACGCGGTATCTCGGAATGCTGACTTAGCGCCTGCGAGAGCTGTGCGCCGCCTTTTATTTGTGTTGCAGTTTGTTTAAGAATATCTCGATATACCACATTACCAACAACATCGGCGGTTATCTCTACTGCGCGCACCATAGATATACCACTGGAAAGCATGGTGTTCATGTTGTCTGCAATGCGCGCCAGATACAGTTTTTTATACAAACGTCCCACCACAGGAAAATAGATACGGAGCGATGAAAAAAAGTATTTGCCTGCATCTGTCATGCCATAGCGCACCAATGCAACCACACCGATAATAAGGGCAACAAGCAAAAATACCCAAAACCGAACAAAAAAGTTACTCACTCCTAATACGATATTAGTGATAAGAGGCAATTCTGTGCCTGTTTCAAGCAAGATACCAGATAAGCTTGGAATAACCACCGTAAGCATAAGCACGATAACAAACATAAAAGCCGTAACAACAAACGCTGGATACAAAAGAGCATTACGCACCTTGCTTTTAAGCTCATATGAGCGCTCTAAATAATCGGCTAAATATGAAAATACTTCCGAAAGTTTTCCTGACTCCTCGCCCGAACGCACCATACTTACAAAAAAAGAGGTAAACACGCGTGGATGCTTTGAAAGTGCATCAGAAATAGGTATACCGCCTTGAATGTCACTTGCAATAGCTTGCAATGTTGTACTCAAATTATCGTTGTCAGTCTCTTCGGCGGTAAGAGTAAGAGCATCCACAACCGACACTTTTGCCTCAAACAATGTCGAGAGCTGGCGCGAAAGAATTACTACATCTTTTGCCGAGACGCCACTAAAAAGAGTGAGCCGGCCAAAAAAAGCATGTTTTTCTTGCGGTTCAAGTGCGACAACTATAAATCCGCGCTTTTGAAGAGAACCAATGGCAAGATCAGCCGAAGGTGCATCAATAGTACCATCGGTCTTTTTACCTGCTTGATCTGCAACGGTGTATTTGAACAACATAATTACAACAAACGCTCAAAGGCACGCAAATCTATGGCCTGGGCTCGTGCCGTTTCGACGGCAATCTCTCCTTGTTGTACCAAAGAAATAAGTGAATGGTTAAGATCAATCATGCCATCTTGCGCACCAGTCTCGATTACTATATTTATCTCGTTTGTGCGCCCTTCGCGAATAAGGTTTGCCACCGCGTTATTATTAATTAAAAGCTCATACGCCGGAATGAGCCCACCAGACACACGCGGTAAAAGCCGTTGAGAAAACACCCCCAAAAGACTACTAGCCAGCTGAAGGCGAATCTGATTTTGTTGTTGGCCGGGAAAAGAGTCGATGATGCGGTCGATCGTTTGTGCGGCATTATTGGTATGTAGTGTCGAAAATATAAGGTGGCCGGTTTCTGCGGCAGTTACCGTAATTGCAATGGTGGTAGGGCTTCTCATCTCGCCAATCATGGCAACATCAATATCTTGCCGAAATATTGATTTGAGTGCAGACGGAAAACTTTTTGTATCAAAACCAATCTCACGCTGGTCAACGATAGAACGCTTAGACTCAAATAGATATTCAATTGGATCCTCTATTGTTACAATATGTTCGGCACGATCGCTATTGATAAATTCGATCATTGCGGCAAGTGTGGTTGTTTTACCTTGCCCTACTGGTCCTACCACTAAAAAAAATCCTTGCGGTCGATAACAAAACTCTTTAAGGATTGCGGGTAAGTTAAGCGTTTCAAATCCAGGTATTTGTGCTGGAATATACCTTAAGGCGATACTTAAAGCTCCGCGTTGAAAATAGGCATTACCACGAAAGCGCGCGCCCACGGTTTTTGTTGCTTCTGCGCTATATGCAAAATCAACCTCGCTGTGTTCTTCAAGTTTAACAATACGCTCTGGACCAATCATTTCTTTTGCGATAGCAAGTGTATCCTCTGCCGAAAGCGCCTGCTCATTCACTAAAGGCAAGAGTTCGCCGTTTACACGGATAGAGGGCTGACGGCCAGCGGTAAAATGTACATCAGACGCATTCTCGCGCACTGCGATATCAAGAATAGTGGTAACAGAAGTTTTATAATCCATAATCATTAACTTTTTGCCAATATCGAGCCGATTTTTGCGACCACCTCGCTTGGTGTGCAACTCGCCTTAACAATATACCCCTGCACGCCATACGACGTACCTTTATCGATATCCTCTTGTTGGCCTAAATTAGAGAGAATCACGATTACCGCATCAGGTATAAGCTTTTTTTTGCGAATCTCTTCAAGTATCTGAAAGCCGTCTAGTGTTGGCATAACAATATCTAAAAGCACAATATCTGGTGCTTTGTTATTTTCAAACTCTTCGAGCGCAGCCGCGCCACGCGTGCTTGTTTTAACATCATAACCAGACTCGCGAAACTTGATCGAATACATATCGACCAAGAATTGATCATCGTCAATAATGTGTACCGTCTTTTTATTTACCATATATGTAGTGTAGTATATCCTGCAATCTTTTGCTTGTGCTAGCTTGTGTAAAAGTGTTGTCTATTGTTTTATAACTGTGATATCTCACCAAAAGGAATGATGCCTTCAAACGCTTTAATCATAGCATTCTCGCGCATGGTAAGCATACCCTGCGCACGTACGACCTTATAGATTTCTTGTTCGTTTGGGTTAGTTAAAATAACGTGCTCAAGCTCTTTACTCATCTCAAACATTTCGACCGCAGCTACTCGTCCGCGTGTACCGGTAGAACACGTTGGCGACGACTTTGCGCGGTACACTTCTTTGGGAATCGTAATATTCTTTACCACCCCTGGTGGTAAGTCTTTAAATTCTTTATCAATCATGGTTTGTATCGCACCTTCGACCGGTTGCGGATCTTTAGCATCATCACAGATGCGTTGCACCAATCGCTGGGCGATGGCTAGGGTTAACGTAGGTGCAATCAAGTATGGATCGATACCCATATCTACCAAGCGCGGTATAACACCGATTGCATTGTTTGTATGCAAAGTAGAAAGAACCAGGTGGCCAGTCAACGCTGCCTGTATAGCAAGCTGTGCTGTTTCTTTATCACGAATCTCACCAATCATGATAATATCCGGATCTTGACGCAAAATACTACGCAGACCATTCGCAAAAGTATACCCTATCTCGGGCCGTACCTGTGATTGTGATACACCCGGAATGTTGTACTCGATAGGATCCTCGAGCGAAACAACATTACGCTTCTCGCGTTCTAGGGTATTTAAAATCGAATACAGGGTTGTAGTTTTACCACTACCGGTAGGTCCGGTAAGAAGAATAAGACCATAAGGACGCTTAATTGCCCGTTCAATCATATTGGCATGCTCTCCTTTAATCCCCAGATCTTCTAGCGGGAGCACCCCTTTTTCGCGATCAAGAATACGAATCACGACTTTCTCGCCATAAAAAGACGGCATGGTTGAAACACGAAAATCTACCCGACGTCCCTCGATCTTTGCAGAAAAACGACCGTCTTGCGGTTTACGCTTTTCGTCTAACTTCATATTGGTGAGAATCTTAATACGCGCCACAATGGCACCGTGTACGTGGATAGGCAAAAACAAACTGGTATGCAAAACACCATCAACACGAAAACGCACCCGAACCTGATCATCGACCGGCTCGATATGAACATCTGAAGCATTACCCTCGGTAGCATGTTGAATAATTACCGCAACAATTTTGGTAACAGGCGCCTCTTCTATAACCTCGGTATTTTTGTCATTCGATATTTTTGCATCTCCACGATTAAGTAATCGATCAAGATCTTGCGCACTTTCATCGCGAGCGGTATCTTCTTGTTCGTCTGCCTTAAGCTCGATATCACCTATTTGTGTCCCTAATTGTGAAAGCGCCTCACCAACCGCACCACGCAAACCCTGATAGCCGGTAAGCATGTCGTCAAATTCTTCTTGCGTAATCTTCGCAATAACATATGCCAATCCCTGTTGATTAGTAATAAAGCCTAATGCATCACGCGCTTCCATGTCGTATGGGTCGATCATGCCCACCTTTAAAACTCCCTCTTCTATTGCAATTGGTACCATGCGATAATGTCGCGCAGAATCTTCGGGGAGAATTTTAAGCACATCAAAAGAAACCTGTGTTCCCGCGACGACTTTTGGCGCTGTCGGGCTTGATGATACTTGTAAAGGCATAAATTATTGTACGGCAGGCTGTATACTGCTTTCAATCGAAGAAGACGTAGATTTATTTGTTTGGGACGTTTGTCGTGCGCCGTTTGCCGGTGATTGAGATTGAATTGGAGCAATATTACCAATACCAAATGCAGCAAACGGATTACTACGCCCCTTGGGTTGAGGAGTAAGCTCTCGGCCAAATTCGCGCAAACTTTGAAATATCTGCGAGTCAAAAAAACTCCGCTCGATACTGGTTTTGTTAAGATCACGTAAAAGCTGGATAAACTCTTGATTACGCAACGCGGATGCCGTTACTCCGCTTTCGTCAGCAAACCCAGACGGCGCCAAACCAGCCTGTGGTTCGGGCTCTGGTCGTGTCACATAATACGCCAAAACGCCTAGTGCGATAATAATAAGTATAATAAGAATGATGTTAATGGTACGTTGCATAATTAAATCGTTAATTATCTTTTAGCCAATACGTTTGAATGACTATCTCATATGTATAAAAATCATCTTCTTGGTTATCAATCCTAAACGAAATTTGCTGAATATCGACCAAACGCAAGCTTTGCTCGAGGTCGCGAGTAAACCGCTTTAGGGTGTCGTAATTACCTTGCACACTAAACGCAAACAGTAAGGTATTGTAGGACTTGGTATTTCTCACCACAGCGCCAACGCGCTCTTCTTCTTGAGTAAAAGCGCGCACCTGTGGCACCATACCGTAGCGACGTGCAATATCCTCTACATCTATAATGAGCCGTACATTATCAACAGCATCAGGCAACAGGCGGTTGAGTCGCGTACGTTCTTCGGGACTTATTTGTGAAAGTTGCTCGTCACGAATATGATCACGTCGCGCACGTATCATATCGGCATTACCGAGCAACTCTTCTCGCTCGACTTTAATACGATTTAAACTCCGAATATTATCGACATGGGACGAAGTTTGTAAAAAATACAAGAGCGTCGCCGCAATAACCAGTATAAGAGGTACAATGAATCGTCGCATATTTAAAGCATGTTTATAGAAACTACTGAAAACCTGTTTTGTAGTTTCGCGTTATGATATTTACCCGACAGCAACCTATATTCGCTCGCATATGCCGATTTTAACTCGACTATTCTTGATTTTTTAATTACGAGAGATTTTTTAAACATGGTCTATATCGTTAAATCATACGCCAATAAATCTGACTCGATTGTGGCGCTCAATGCAAAGGTAATCGTGCCCTCATTGGTAAGGCGTAAATTAGAAAATACGACATTCTTAAGTCGCCTCGTTTGCACAAATGCCTCCGACTGCAAAGCAATCGATGCGTAATCTCGCCCAACGCCCTGCATCGAAAGGATGTAGCCATTTTCGGGATGCTTTTCAAACCCAAAAGCCGTGAAGCGAATAGTGTGTAGTGTGTTGCGATCTATCAGCTCAAACAAGGACCGAAGCGAGATATGGCCCGCAAGCACTTCTCTGGCAGCCATGATTTTTTTATCAACACGCGCAATCTCTTCTAACAGCGATCTATCAAACGCATCCTCACTACGACGAACAAGGTCATCGAGAGCTGCCACTTGTCGTTCTATCTGGCGCTCGTAAAAAAACGAGAGCCCAAAGCCTACGACAGACGCGACGAATACACATATCGAAAGTATGGTAAAAACACCAAATTTGCGACGAGGTAGCCGTGATGCCACCGATGCTCCTTGTGGTATAAATGTTGTTCGCCCTTGTGCCATAGTATTAGTTTAATTCTTGTATACCCCGCAGTGCCGCACCAACCGCAACCGAAAACTCCGGCCCGATGTCAGCGAGCGTCTTTTCTAAAAAGGCAGGGGTAGTTACCTTATTGAACGGGTTGCCGTATACGACCTCGGCAGAAAACTTTTCGGCGGCGCGTTCACGCAAGCTTTGCAAATACGCTCCACCACCCGTTAGTAATACTTTATCAATAGTTCGACGATATTTCTTTTGATAACTTATCAACACCCTGTTCGCCTCAAAAAAAAGATAGTCTATCGTCGGACCAACACTAAAACTACTTGTTGTTTCAGACAGCACCTTACCACTCCTTTTATACTCCTCTGCCTTGTCGAACGAAATACCCATCGATTTTGAAAGTGCGAATGTAATATCTTGCGACCCCTTATTTATTGTATGCGATAATCGCACAATTCCGTAATCCACTATAACAATCTTTGTCGAACTCGCTCCAAAATCTATTAACATTGTAGGGGCAATCTCGTGCCCAAACACAGCGCGGATAGCACTAAACACCTCTATCTCGTACGCAACAGCTTCTAGCTTTGCCTCGGTAACCATCTGCCGATACCCCGCAATAACATTATTGTGTATGGCTAGTAATAAAACCTCGGTTGCATTTGCATACTCGGCACCTTGTTGCGACGAAACCATTGCCTCAAATCGTTCTGATTCACTTGTAGGGATAATCGTCCAATCCAATTGCACTTCACCAATAGGTACCGGAATATATTTGCGTGCCTCAAGTTTAATAACATCGTCCAGATTTGCACCCGAAAGTCCCGGCAACTCTATTAACGTAAGCAGACTTGCACGCAAAGGTATAGCAATAACCGCCCTACGCGTGGTGATATTGGCAGCACCGATAAGATCGGTTATTGTGTGCGCTAAAACAGGTGGATCAACCTTAACAGCACGGCCAATCTCGATACCGGCATACGGCCCCAGAGCTGCAGTTCCGTATGTTTCTAAAACAGCACGACCCTGTTCGCGCTTTAGTTGCACTATCTTAATTGCCGATGAACCGATGTCAACGCCCAAAACACTGTCGCCTTTTTTAAAGACGCCAATTTTTTTGAACGAACGCGTGAATCGTGAGGCAAGAGATGTCATACTGTAATGACA
>Ga0100379_10005503_pt1 | contig 10885 bp, 8 predicted proteins | sample CryGeymeta201503_FD_80418 | JGI IMG/M metagenome (GOLD analysis project Ga0100379, IMG submission 80418) | Groundwater microbial communities from Crystal Geyser aquifers in Utah, USA - Crystal Geyser metaG 2015-03 | ecosystem: Environmental > Aquatic > Deep subsurface > Groundwater | place: USA...
CTTTGTTTTTTTCGGTGGCAAAATGCCATCTATATGCAATTAAGTTATTGTTTAATCGGATTGTTTCTTTCAAAAAAGGAATTTTAATTTCGTTGAGTATTTCGTTGTCAATTTTTTTGTTTTCGATATTGCTAAAAATAACCGATTGATAGAGAAGGGCTTTGTCATATTCTCTTTTTTGGACAGCTTCTTTATATCGTAAAGGAAGAACTTTAATTAGCTCGTCATTCATATAAATTTTTTCAACGGTGAGTATGATTTTTGCATTCCGTTGGTCAGCTAAATAAGGTTCTAAATTATAGTTGAGTGTGTCTGAATTTACAATTTTTTTGATTTCGTCTTTGGTTAGTTTTGTAAAATCTTTTTCATAAGGAGATCCTTTTATAGATTCAAAAAAACCAGTCCAATTTTCTTCGGTTGAGATGGCTGTTTGCACATTTTTTAAATTATAATTTTGTATAGCATCAATTATGCTTTTAGCTCTTTTTTCTTGTAATTTTATATTTTCTTTCATCCTCCCCTCGATGGAAGAATAGGCAAAAACTTCAATTTTCTTTAGGTCGTATTTTTTTAGATTTAGCGAATCTAAAAAAGGTTTAATATCTTCTTTTTTATAGATGGATTTATTTTTATCGAAAGGAATAGTAAATTTTAAAACGCTAGTAACAGAATCGGCTTGTTTGGAAATGGATAATGTATCTAAGATTAATGAAAGTCCTAAAGATTTTAAGTTTTCACCACCTAAACTGTTGTAAATAATAGTGTTACATAGGCAGTTATCTTTTATAATCAGCAAGTTAAATTCAGTACTATTGGTATCTACAAAATTTGGTATTGGACCTAAAGAAACTTCAATTTGGTTGTCTTTTTCTAAAGGGTTTTTACTGAATAATTGTGCTTTATAAATAGGTGGAAGCATAATTCCTGTATGTATTTTTGAAGGATAGAATTTATTTCCACTTCCACATTCAAATTGTTCTTTGTTAATTACGTCAAGAGCAATTCCGTCTTTATTGTCTTTTAGTACATTTTTTAATAATGCTAAATCATGAAAAAAGAAGAATATTTCTCCATTTCTAAAAAAGAGATTGTCCGACATCAGCTCGGGTAAATAAGAAAAGCTTCGTTCCAAATCATTGCATTTGGTTTTGTTATAAGGTTCAATTTTATAGTCGTCTTTGATTGCAGGAACACCTGATGGCAAAATAAAAGGCTCTGTGGCAAATACCTGATTGATGTAAATTGCTTTTTCTTTTTTGTCAATAGAAATGCCAGTTCCTATGGTATAGTAATAGGCATTGAGAATAGTAGCTCTACTGTTTTTATCTTTTAGCCAGCTATTAACAACAAAATCTACCAATTCTTGATATGATTTTAGTGTTCTTCTGTTTTTTTCGCCTTCAATTTTCACTTTTAGTTCGAGGGGGATTTTTGTAGCATTTTCTGCTGAATTCCCATGCATGGCTTCAAAAAAGATAATTCTATCGGGGAGGGTTGCTTTTTTTTTGTTTGGTTGAATAGTTTCTGGTTTCCCTGATTTCAGATTAGATTCTGTTTGGTCTTTAGCTATTTCTGTAAGTTTTGCATCAATTTTTAATACGTGTTGGTTCTCTTGTTTTCGAATTTCATTAATTTTTTTGGTAAGAAGTGTTGCCAAATAAGTATCATTAATTTTTTTAATTTTTAGTGCATCATCAGGCTGTTGAGCTTTAGCAAAACATTGAATAAAAAGAAAAAAAAGAAAAAAATTATACTTCACAATACCTAAAAAAATAAGCTATAAAATTAATGATTTTGATAGAGTTAAACAAGGTGTGATTTTAATTTTCAGAAAGTTGGTTACTTAACCAATTTGCTATTTCGTGCGAACCATTTGCGTTAAGGTGCTCACTATCAACCCAGTTTTTTGGATTTAAAAAAATTGAGTTAGGAGGAATCCATACATCACCATATTGCTTATAGAAATCGTATTCTAATGGTTTTTCTAAGGCTGTTCCGTAAGAAGGAAGATATAAAAAAATTATAGTAATATGTTCTTTTTGAGTTATTTCATAAATTTTTTCGATGTATTTTTTTGGAGATGAAATTTTAATATTATGCGTTAATGAAGAATGTTTTTTATATTTAGTTGAATTCTTTTTTTTATGTTTTTCCATATCTTGCTCACTAGCCGAAAAGTTAAAAGGAATATAACTGTGGTTTTTTAATGAACTTGAAAGAGGTTTTAATTCAAGTTCATTTTTTAGTTGCCTTTTTGTGTAGTTAAATCTAGCATTAAAAGCTTGATAAAAATCGTTTAAAATAGTTGGGTTGTAGGCAAGTTGAGGTGAAAAAACATCTTTTAAGTCAGCAATATAGGAAAAGTCTTTATGGCTTGAAGCAAATTCATCCTCAGTAACTTCTAAAAAAACTATACGAGGTTTTTTTGTTAAAACAAGGTCTTTAATGAGAGGGTATTGAATGTTTCTTCCTTTTGTGCAATAAGCTAAGTTAACCACATTCATTTGTTTAAGTAAAAGTGTTTCAAGAAGAGAATCGTTTATTCCACAGCCAGTGTGAGAAGTTCCTAAAAATGCAATGTCAATAGGTGTTTGATTTTGAAACAATCGATAGTATATCCACGAGGTGTTACAATCAACATTTTTTCTATAACTATAGCCAAATTCTTTGTTATAGGGCATTAGGTATAGTACAATTATTCCTATTAAAATGGGGAGAAGAAATAAGCTAATATGTTTAAAAAACCGTTTCATAGTTTATTAAAATTGGAAATAGATGAATTCTTGTGGTTCGCCAAAGGCACCAAAAAAGAGCAGCCAACCAATTATGAAATAATAAATTAAAAGTCTAAAAAATGGTGAAATGTTTTTTAAGGTGTAATCAATCCCATTTTTCCTGATAAAAATATCGATTACAAAAAATAGTACAAATGAGGAAAAAAGATAACTGAATTCTTTGGTTGATGAAAATATAGATTGAAAAGGGACTAAAAAACCTTCAAGACTAGAAAGTTGAGTAAAAAGTTTTTGAGGTAAATGATTTATAAGTAAGAAAGCATCTTTTGTGGTTTCAGCTCTAAAAATCATAAATGAAAAGGCGAATAAACAAAATGTGATAACTATTTGAATGACTTTTAACAGGCTTGGAAAATGGGTAAGTTTAATAAATTGATACAATTGATTTCTTTGTTTTTGAGTAAATGATTCTACAATAAGATAAATTCCATTTAATGACCCCCATATAACAAAAGTCCAATTTGCACCATGCCAAAGTCCGCTAATTAAAAAAGTGAGAAAAATATTGAAAGACCATCGCCACTTTCCAACTTTGTTTCCACCCAAAGGAATGTAAAGATAATCTCTAAACCAAGAGGAAAGAGAAATGTGCCACCTTCCCCATAATTCTTTTATTGAGCTTGAAAATAAAGGCGTTCTGAAATTGGTCATAAGTTTAAAACCAAATAGTTTTGATACACCAATAGCAATGTCTGAATATCCTGAAAAATCGCAATAGATTTGAAAAGTAAAACATACAGTAGCAATTATTACAGAAATACCATAATAATCTTCTGGTGAGCTAAAAACGATATCTACATATTTAGCTAAATTATCGGCAATCACTACTTTTTTAAACAATCCCCACAAAATTAAACGAAGCCCTGAAATGGCGAAATCATAACTAAATTGTCTTTTTGTGAGAAATTGAGGTAATAAATCTTTTGCCCGTTCAATGGGACCAGCAACTAGTTGAGGAAAAAAAGAAACAAAAGCAAAAAAAGCGATGGGGTTTTTAGTGGCTTTCAAATTTCCTTTATAAATATCGATGGAATAGCTTAGTGTTTGAAAGGTATAGAAGCTTATTCCAACAGGAAGAAGAATTTCTAACGTCCCTTTTTGGAGTGTTATTCCAAAAACATTAAATAGCTCAATAAAGGAATCGACAAAGAAATTGTAATATTTAAAAAAACCAAGTAAACCAAGGTTAAGAATAATGCTAGAAATTAAGTAATTTTTTCTCTTTTTTAAATTCGTAGCGTTATCTATTTTTTGTCCTATAATAAAGTCAGCCAATGAACTTATAAAAATTAGACCAAGAAAACGCCAATCCCACCAACCATAAAAAACATAACTTGCAACAAGAATTAATAAATTCTGACGATCAAGTCGCTTGTGAATTACAAACCAGTATAAGACAAATACAATGGGTAAGAATATTATAAATGTGATTGAATTAAATAACATAAGAGAAATCTAGAGAAATTTTAGAATAAATCTATCGATTCAATCCTAATTTTTTTTAAAATTTATCGCCCAAAAATAAAGAAAATAAAGAAGCTTCAAAACTTTGAAAATGATTAGTCAAGAAAATTGGTTGAAATAAAGTTGCTAGCAACTATTTTTAAAATGATTATTTTTTCAAATATACCGAAGCCAAATAAGATTTTGGAAAAAAGAATTATTTTGGTTTCGAGTATTACTCATACTAAGTATCTTTTCTCCTGAAAATTAACTAAGTATGAATATATCCAACAATTAATTCAGCAGCTCTTTTTGAAGCACCTTTACCACCTAATTTAGCTTCAATTTTTTTGTAAGCATTAATCATGGTGGATTTTCCGGGTTCTGCTAGTATTTTAGAGAGTTCAGCAGTTAAATTTTCGGTAGTTAACCCATCTTGAATTAATTCTTTAACCACTTCTTTATCAGCAACTAAATTTACTAGTGAAATAAATTTAATTTTTACTACCATTTTTGCTAAATGGTAAAAAAGCTTACCAGTTTTGTAGCAAACCACTTGTGGAACATTAAAAAGAGCTGTTTCTAATGTTGCAGTTCCGCTAACAACCAAAGCAGCTGTTGCATGTTGCAATAAATCATAGGTTTTATTTTCTATGATGTTGATGTTGTTGGTTTCAAATTGCTTGTAAAAGCTTAAGGGTTGCGATGGAGCTCCTGCAATTACAAACTGATAATCGGGAAAGTTGTTGGTTACAGAAAGCATGATGTTGAGCATGGCAGTAATCTCTTGTTTTCTGCTTCCAGGCAGTAAAGCAATTATTGGTTTGTCGGAAAGTTGATATTTTTTTTTGAAATTTTCTGAAGAAATGTGGGGATATTCAGAAATACAATCAATAAGTGGATGTCCTACAAAATCTACGTTGTAATCGAATTTTTTATAAAAATCCTCTTCAAAAGGAAGGATAACAAACATTTTGTCAACCACTTTTTTAATTTGGTGAACACGTTTTTGGTTCCAAGCCCAAATTTTAGGAGAGATGTAGTAAAAAACTTTGATGTTATTCGCTTTTGCCCATTTGGCAATCTTCATATTAAAACCAGGGTAATCGACTAAAATTAATACATCTGGTTGGTAGGCTTTAATATCTTCTTTGCAAAAAGCGATATTCCTAAAAATGGTTTTCAGGTTCATCAACACATCTTCCACACCCATAAAAGCTAACTCTTTGTAATGCTTAACAATTTCAGCACCTTGGGCTTCCATTAAATCACCACCAAAACAACGAAATTGAGCATCCTTATCGGTATTTTTTAATTCTCTGATAAGTAAAGAGGCTTGTAAATCTCCTGAAGCTTCTCCAGCTATGATGTAGTAATTCATTGGTTAATTTAAAGTTTATATTAGCCCCTCCCAACCTCCCCATCCCGATAACTATCGGAAGGGAGGAGCTTCCAACGCACAAAGCCAAAATTAATAGTTTATGTTTTCTTGTTACTTGTTTTATCATTAATTTTTAAAGAAGGAATTCTAACTATCTCAAAAGTAGCTGAAGCAAGTTTTACTTTTCCATTTGTTGCTTCAATTCTTTTTAAAATTTCCTGATTTAGCAGGTTTTTAGTATATCGTCTTTTTTTATAGTTAACAATATATCGTAAGTTGAATTGAACCCAATTATCGGTTAAAGTAATGGCTAATGATGGATCAACCTGTGCATCTTCTATGTAGTATTTAGTAACAATAGCTTTCCATTGATTAATAGAATTTCTCACATATTCAGAAAGAATCTCCTGTGCAACTTCAATAACGATAGATTTTGCTAATTCTATGTCTGAACCATATCTTATTGGGAGGTTAAATTCATCCCAAACAAAAGGAAAGTCGTTAGAGTAATTATAAACTGGTCCCTTAAAAACAAAAGCGTTACTTAATTTAACAATTCTACCACTATAATTATCGCTTGAAACCCATTCGCCAATTTCCATCATGGTTGTATAAACGCTATCAATATCAATTACATCACCTTTAATTCCATTAATTTCAATTCTATCTCCCGGTTTATAAACTTTAACAAAAAAGATGTAAAAAGAGCCAGCAACACTTAATATTAATTCTTGTAACGTAATTGTGATTCCCGCAGTAAGTAAACCTATTGCAAGTCCAAAATCCTTTATCGTTCCTGTAAAATAGGTAATAGTAATTAGTACAACAAAAATGTACCCGATTACTTCAATTCCTTTTTGTGTTTTATATTTTATAGAGCCTTCGTCAGGAAGAGTTTTTTTTAACAATTTTCTTACCCAAGTAATAAGAAAGAAAACCAAAAGAATCCAAGCTAAATACTTAATGATATTTGTTGAGGTTGGATGTTCTACAAACCAATATTTTAAATCTTCTATCAATTTTTGTCGAGTTTAAATCAAATAAAAACAATATAAAACACATAAAAAGCACCGTAAATAAGTGTTGCAAAGATGACACCTCTTGCAGAAAAATCTTTTTTGAACCAATAAAATAAAAAAAACAGTGCTAAATTGCTAAAGATACTTGATTTTAAAACATTTACTATTTCACTAAAGAAAGGATTTTTAACGATTTCAAAAAGCGAAAGATTGGAGTAGGTTTGCAGCCAAAAATACATCACTATATAGGGCAATACCAAACCTAGAATTAAGCCTATTACAATATGATCAAGTTCTTTTAAATTTCCTTTATACCTTTTCATTTGCTAGCCATTTAATTGTTTTAAGTACTTCATAATCTGTAATATCGTGTTTTACAGGAACTACAGAAACATAGTTGTTTGCCAACGCCCATTCGTCAGTGTCAGTTCCATCATCATCAATAATAAATTTTCCTGTAAGCCAATAATAGGTTCTTCCCATAGGGTCTTTTCGAGCATCATAATCTTCCACCCAGTTTCCTTTGGCTTGTCGGCAAATTTTAATTCCAACAATGAGTTGTTCATTCACATTTGGTATGTTCACATTTAAACAAAATCCCTTTGGTAAAGGATGTGAAAGTAAATTGCCTATGATATTTTTTGTAATCACTTTTGCAGCACCAAAATTAGCATCTATGGAATGGTCAAGTAATGAAAAACCAACAGATGGAATGTCTTGCAACGCTCCTTCAACTGCGGCAGACATTGTTCCTGAATAAATTACATTGATAGATGAATTGGAACCATGATTAATTCCTGAAACAATTAAATCGGGTTTTTTAGCTAATAAAGTTGAAACGGCTAATTTTACACAATCTACAGGAGTGCCACTACAAGCATAACCAGGAACGCCTTCCACTTCCATTTGTTGAATATGTAAGGTAGAATTAAATGTAATTGCATGACCCATACCACTTTGAGGTTTGTCGGGAGCAACTACCACAACATCGCCTAATTCTTTACTCACTTCTATTAGGGCTTTTATTCCCGGAGCGGTAATACCATCATCATTAACAACTAATATATAAGGTTTTTTCATGGGTAGATATTTTTAATAGCGAAATTAACTATTCAATTAATTAAAATTGATATTAAAAATTATTAATTTTAGATTACTTTTAGTTAACAATATCTTAATGAATCTATGTCTATCTTTAACAATTGAAAAATTTTTAGAAACAAATCTTTATTTATATGAAGCTATTTAGTAGAAACAGATCTGAGCTTAAAAAACAAGAATCGAGTAATCATAATGATGTATTAAGTAGAATATGTTGGTTAGAAATTCCTGTTAATGATATTAAAAGAGCAACAAGTTTTTATAAAAATGTTTTCAAAAGTGAGTTTGAATATCAGGTTTTTAATGACGTTGGATATGCCTTTTTTAAAGGTGTTGATGGGACTTTTAAAGGCACGTTAGTAGAAACTAACCAATTAATTAAAGGGAATGGAATATTGTTATTTATTAAAGTAGAGGGTTTTATGACGGCAGCACTAAAAAATGTGCCTTTATTTGGTGGAGAAATACTAGAAGACAAAAAAATGATAACGAATAAAGTGGATGACCATACCAGTATAATTGCAAATAATTTTATTGATGGTGGATTGGGTTATGTTGCAAAAATTAAAGACTCAGAGGGTAATGTAATGGTTTTGTATTCTAATAGTTAATTAGAGTCTGTCTGTAAAGCCCAACTTCTTCGTTATTCTCGTTTTAAAAATCAGTCATTTACAAAAAGTAAACTCTTGATTTTCAAAACTTCGAAAGCCTCGAATTTGAACTTTACAATTCAGCCTCTTGACTTTATAGACAGCCACTAATAATGTTAGGAGTTATTGGTTTTAAAGCCCTCGATCGGGTCTTTGACGTTAATTATTAGATTCTTTTAGAATTGTAAATTTTATCTAGAACAGGATTATCAAAGACCAATTAATTCTTAATCACCTTAAATGTCTGTTGACTATTTCCCCCAACATTCAATAAATAAATACCATTTGATAAATCATCTAATTCTATTATAGTGTTTTCTGTTTTAACTTTTCCTGACTTTACCACTTTACCCATGTTATCATAAATGGTATAAACAGCACCAATTAAATCTGTTTTTACTTTTAGTTTAATTTGGCTGCTTGTTGGGTTAGGGTAAACACTAAATTCATTAAATACATTAATTTCATTAACACCAACACTTGCAGATAATTTAATCACCCAGTAATCAGAATTGCCATTATTACCCGTTACATCTCCATCATTTGAGTCAGAAGTTCCAGCAATAATAAATCCACCATCTGTTCTTTGTTGAATACTCCATCCAACATCATTTCTAGAACCCCCCAACGACTTTTGCCAAGTGATACTACCTGTGCTAGATAGTTTAACTACCCAGTAATCATTAATGCCAAGACTTGCTGTTATATCTCCATCGATTGAGTTCGAACCTCCAATAACTATATATCCGCCATCTGTCGTTTGTTGAGAGGAAGTTGCCCAATCTATACCACTACCCCCTAAAGATTTTTGCCAAATAATACTACCTGTACTCGATAGTTTAACTATCCAGTAATCAAAATCACCATGATTACCTGTTACATCTCCATCGTTTGAGTTAGAAGTTCCAGCAACGACATATCCTCCATCTGTGGTTTGTCGGATGGAATATGCGTTATCACTCCCAGTGCCACCTAAGGTTTTTTGCCAAATGATAGCACCTGTACTTGATAGTTTAACTACCCAGTAATCAAAATCACCATGATTACCCGTTACATCTCCATCAATTGAGTTAGAAGTTCCAGCAACTATATATCCTCCGTCTGTGGTTTGTTGAATGGATCTCCCCACATCACTCCCTGTACCCCCTAAAGATTTTTGCCAAATAATACTTCCTGTGCTAGATAGTTTAACCACCCAATAATCATTTCCACCATGATTACCTGTTACATCTCCATTGGTAGAGGCAGATTGTCCAGCAACTATATACCCTCCGTCTGTGGTTTGTTGAATGGAATATCCCCTATCTTCTCCACTTCCTCCTAAAGATTTTTGCCATTCGATAACACCCGTGGTAGATAGTTTAACCACCCAATAATCATAATCACCATGATTACCCGTTACATCTCCATTAGTTGAGTAAGATTCTCCAGCCACAATATAACCACCATCTGTGGTTTGTTGAATGGAATATGCAGCATCAAATTCAGACCCCCCCAACGATTTTTGCCACTCAATTGAGGGGGCTTGTGCGGTAAGGTATAATGTGGTTAAAAATAGGAATAGAGAAAGTAGTATGTTTTTCATATGTTGTTATTTATTAATAAAACCAATACTAACCGAATAAAATAATATGATGTGGCTAAAGCCCTTTTGTTTGATTTTAATAGCCCCGACCTTAAGGTCGGGGTAATAAATCGTAATCATTCATATTATTGGCTTTAGCCACATTAGTCGGTTAGTGATGTAATAAAGTGTAAATTTAATGAAAAAGAGAGATTACAACCATTTTTTTCGTTTGAAATAAATCAGCATCATGATGAAAATGAACAACATCAGTCCCCAAATAACAAAGTAGCTGTATTGCCAACTGAGTTCGGGCATGTTTTCAAAGTTCATTCCATATACTCCTGCAATAAATGTTAATGGAATAAAAATGGTGGAGATAATGGTAAGCAATTGCATTACATTATTGGTTTTATTATTCACTCCAAATTGGTAGGATTCCATCACAGAACTGATGTTGTCTCTTTGTAAGTCAACCGCATCATTCAAATGAACCACATGCTCATAAACATCTTTAAAAAATTTTTTGGTTTGTTTTTTCAAAAAGCTTTCGCTGTCTTTTTCTAAGAGCGAAATAGCTTCTTTTACAGGAATAATGCTTCTCTTGAGTTTATTCACTTCTTTTTTTAGTGACTGAATATCTTCCAAGAGCTTGCTATCAAATTCGTGCAGCACTTTGTTTTCCATCTCTTGAATTTCTTCACTTAAAAAATCGGAGACATAAAAATAATAATCTACTGTAGTATCGATGAGTCGGTAGAAAAGATATTCAACACCTAAATCTCTCAGCTTACCTACTTTGTTTTTCAAGCGTTCTCTAATGGTATTGTAGATATCTCCGTTTCTTTCTTGGAAAGTAATTAGCCAACCATTTCCGAGTACAAAACTTACTTGCTCGTAATCAATATCTTTTTGGTTAGAGTCGATGGCTA
>Ga0100379_10005505_pt1 | contig 10884 bp, 11 predicted proteins | sample CryGeymeta201503_FD_80418 | JGI IMG/M metagenome (GOLD analysis project Ga0100379, IMG submission 80418) | Groundwater microbial communities from Crystal Geyser aquifers in Utah, USA - Crystal Geyser metaG 2015-03 | ecosystem: Environmental > Aquatic > Deep subsurface > Groundwater | place...
CGTCCCGTCAGCCCCGAGGATGACTCATATTACGATCTGCCGGGACACTCCACCGAGTCGGCCAGTTTGTACCTGCATTGTGTGCGTGCTATCCAACACGGCTTACGCTTTGGCGAACATGGCATGCCGCTGATCGGCTCCGGGGACTGGAACGACGGCATGAACCTGGTGGGCTTGCACGGCAAGGGCGAAAGTGTCTGGCTTGGCTTCTTCCTGTATGAAGTGCTGATGCGCTTCAACGAATTGGCCGAGCGGCAGGGCGACGTGGCCTTTGCCGAACAGTGCCGCAGCGAAGCCGCGCAACTGCGCCAGCGTATCGAGGCAAACGCTTGGGACGGCGGGTGGTACCGCCGCGCTTACTTCGACGACGGCACCCCGCTGGGGTCGGCGGCCAACGCCGAATGCCAGATCGATTCGATCTCGCAAAGCTGGTCGGTGCTCTCCGGCGCGGGCGACGCAGCGCGTTCGCGCCAGGGCATGGATGCCGTCTATGCGCGCCTGGTGCGGCACGATGATGCGCTGATCCAACTCCTTGATCCGCCGTTCGATACATCGGATATGGATCCGGGCTATATCAAAGGTTATGTTCCCGGCGTGCGCGAAAATGGCGGGCAATACACCCATGCCGCAATCTGGACCGCGATGGCGTTCGCCGCCCTGGGCGACAGCCGGCACGCGTGGGAACTGTTGGCCATGATCAATCCCGTCAACCATGCAAAATCGGCAGCGGGCGTGGCGATCTACAAAGTCGAACCCTACGTGGTCGCCGCCGACGTCTACGCGGTTACGCCGCATGCCGGCCGCGGGGGATGGAGCTGGTACACGGGTTCGGCCGGCTGGATGTACCGGCTGATTGTGGAATCCCTGCTCGGCCTGAGACTGGAAGCGGATAAACTGTATTTCGCTCCTTGCTTGCCAGTGGATTGGAATGCGTTCAAGCTGCACTACCGCTATCTGGAGACGGTCTACCATATCGCGGTGACCCAAACGGATGCCGCCGATGCTGCACAGAGCGGCGCGATGCGCTTGACGGTGGATGGCGTCGAACGCCCCGACAATATCATTCCGTTGATCGACGACCGCAGGGATCACGCGGTCGAAGTCAGAATAATGGCACTGCCCCCAGTCCACCAATAACCACGCAGATAAACATGAGCATGACTTCAAGCTTCGCTGTGCCGGTTTCGCTGATCGCCGGCATTCTCGTTCCGGCTGTGCCGTATTTTCCGACTTACGTCCACGCAATATATAAACGGGGGAGTCAGTCAATGAAACGCATTGCCAAGATCGTTTTTGGTTCCGGCCCCCTGTCGCTACAAGCGATGAGCTTAACATTGATGAGGCGCAACGTTAGTCTGCGCCGAACACAGCTTTCGATAATCCAATGTGAGGGAGCTTTGCAGTGAAGAAGATAACGAAGGCCGTTTTCCCGGTTGCCGGCCTGGGCAGCCGCTTCCTGCCGGCCACCAAGGCCAGCCCGAAGGGAATGATGCCGGTGGTGGACAAGCCGCTGATCCAGTATGCGGTGGAAGAGGCGGTGGCGGCCGGCATCACCGACATGGTGTTCATCACCGGGCGCAACAAGCGCGCGATCGAGGATCATTTCGACAAGGCCTACGAGCTGGAAGCGGAGCTTGCCGCGAACAACAAGGATAAAGTGTTGAGCCTGGTTTAGGAGGTCATTCCCAGCCATATCAATTGCATCTACATCCGGCAGTCTGACCCGCTGGGTCTGGGACATGCCGTGCTGTGCGCGCAGCCGGTGGTGTAGGACGAGCCGTTTGCGGTGATCCTGGAAGACGATTTGATCGATGACGAGCCGCCCGTCATGAAGCAGATGGTGGACATATTCCGGCAATACCAGTGCTCGATCCTGGGCGTGCAGGAGGTGCCGCGCGAGCTGACCCACCAATACGGCATCGTCCGCAGCACGCCGCTGGAGGAGGACCTGGAGCAGGTGAGTGGCATCGTAGAAAAACCCAAACCGGCAGACGCGCCGTCGACACAGGCCGTGGTGGGACGCTACATCCTCACGCCGCGCATTTTTCATCACCTGGCAAAAGTGCAGGCCGGCGCAGGCGGGGACATCCAGTTGACCGACGGCATCGCCGCGCTGATGCACGACAAAAAAAGCTCGCCTATCGCTTCAAGGGCAAGCGCTATGACTGCGGCTCGAAATTGGGCTATTTGAAGGCGACCGTGGCATTGGGGCTGAAGCATCCGGAAGTGTGCGATGGATTTGCCGCGTATCTGGCCAGCCTGAACTAATGGGCGCCTGACACATGAGCATTTCGGAGCAGCGCGCCCGCGACATCCTGCAGCAGGCCGAATTGCTGTATTCGGCGCAGCAGATGCAGGCATCGCTGCACGGGCCGCGACTTCGGAACCTTCGGCCCCGGCACGGCCGAGGTCACGATCGCCAACCAGGCCGTCGCCGGAAACTTCGGCTGGGTCGATGCCGCGAGCGGAAACCTGGGCGATGCCCACAAGACGAGGGCCTTCCGTTTCACGCTCACCGAATCGGCGTTGGTAAGCTTCACGGCTGCCGCCAATCCAACCGCGACCCTCACTTCCATCGGCGGACTGCTGCCCGGATTTTCGCTCTACTCCGGTCTGGCGGCAATTTCCCCGTTCACGCCCCCGCAGACCAGCCTCGATTACGACTTTTCGGCCGCCTCGCAGGTTTGGCGGACCACCTGGGCACAGGCGCACATCTGGCCATCCGCGGATTACACCGCCACCGACGGCGCGTTGAACGCATTCGGCGACTGGAAAGTGGGCGGCACCGGGCCGCCGCGGCCGCGGAAGCTCCGACCGAAATCGTTTCGGCTACTTCTGTCGCTTTACCGGCTCGCTGACGAAGCCGATCCTGACCAGTCCGGCCTTGGCGGCGAGAGCCATCACCTGCGCCACCTTCTCGTAGTGCACGTGGCGATCCGCCCGGATGTGCAGCTCCGGCTGCGGCTGCTTGCCTGCCTGCGCGGCGAAGCGCTGCGGCAGCGCTTCCAGCGCGACCGCCTCGCCGCTCCAGAACAACTCGCCGCTCTCCCGAATCCCGAACTCGATGTGCTCCGGCCTGGTGACATTCACGTTCGAGGATGCCCTGGGCAGATCGATCTTCACCGCGTGGGTGAGGATGGGGGCGGTGACGATGAAGATCACCAGCAGCACCAGCATGACATCGACGAGCGGCACGACGTTCATCGCCGACAGCGGCTCGTCGTGATGGCGCCGGGAGACGTCAGCCTTGGCCATGTTCCACCGCCAGCAACAGGTAGAGCTCGTGGGCGAAGGATTCGAGGCGATTGAGCCACATCCGGTTTCTGCGCTGGAAGGCGTTGTAGGCGAGCACCGCGGGAATCGCCACCGCGAGGCCCAGCGCCGTCATGATGAGCGCCTCGCCCACGGGGCCGGCCACCTTGTCGAGGGTGCCCTGGCCCGACATGCCGATTCGCACCAGCGCGTGATAGATGCCCCAGACGGTGCCGAACAGGCCGATGTACGGGGCCGCGGAGCCGGCAGTGGCGAGGATCGTCAGCCCGTGCTCGGCGCGCGTCATCTCCCGGTCGATGGCATTGTTGAGACCGCGCGTCAGCACCTCGCCGAAATCGGCGGCGCGGCCGGCGAGCGCCTGTTGCACGCCGAGCGCCTCGCTCACCAGGGCGGACAAGGCGTTGTCGGTTTCGGGCGCCAGTTCGTCGAGCGCGTGCGTGGCGCGGAAGCGTGCTTCGAAGACCGCTGCCCGCCGTCCGGCGAGCCAGTTGGCCAGCGTGCGCGTGACGATCAGATACCAGCTCGCGACCGACAAAAGAAGCAGCAAGGCGAGCACCGTCTTGCCGACCCCGTCGACATGGGTGAGGAAGTGGGCGAAACCCAGACCATCGACAGTCGATTCCATGCCATCAGTTTCCTTGCAACACGAACTTGAAGGGTTGCAGCGCGACTGCCCGCACCGGCTGCGCGCCCCGGCGCGCGGGCGTGCAGCGCCAGGTGCGCACCGCTTCGAGCGCGGCTTCATCGAGACGCGCAAAGCCGCTGCCGGTTGCGACCTCGCCTGCCACCACGGCGCCTGTCTCGTCCAGCTCGACGCGCAGCACGACCGTGCCCTCTTCGCCTCGCCGTCGCGAGATCGCCGGATAGCGGGGAGCGGAACGTTCGGGACAGGCGGCGGCGAGCTCGCCGCCGAGCGCGATCGGCCGACCGGGCGCAGGCGCCGGCGCGGGCTCGGTCGGTGCCGGTGGCGAAGCCGGTGCCTCGATCACCGGCGCCGGCTCGGGCCTGGGCGGGAGCGAAGGAGCGACGGAGTCCGCAGGCGCCACCACAGGGGTCTCGACGACGAGCTGCCGGGGCGTCTTCTCCATGGGCTTCGGCCTGGGCGGCGGAGGAACCTTCTCTCGCACCGCCCGCGGGGCTTTTTCCGGCACGGGCGGCGCGATGAAGTTCACGAACAAAGTCATGGCTTCCTGCGGATCCGGAATCAGCCGGTGCTGCCACAGACCCCAGAGGACGGCGGCATGCATCGCCAGCACCACTGCGAGTCCCGCGAGCTGCCCGGATGACCCGAGGCGGGGCATGGTGGAAATGGTCCGGCTCTCCAAAGGGCGCAATGTAATGTGGTTAGGCCGGGCGGCGGGTGCGACACATCGTCGCAGCTCTCCCGCGCCCCGAACCGGACGAGCCGCGCGGCCAGGCTCTGTCCGACCGCAGTGCGCGGCCGTTACGTCCGCGCCCAACCTCAGAACCTGACGTTCAGCGCCAGGTCGAGCGAACGCGCCTTGCCCGGCAGGACCATGCCGTAGGGAATGGCGTTTGGGATCATCGAATTGCCCTGGCCGAGATAGGCGCCGCCGAGCGGCAACAGGTAGAACCTGTCGAACGCATTCTCGAGGGCGACATCCAGACGCGCGTGCTTCCACTCATAGCCGCTGCGCAGAGTCAACAGGCCGTACCCCGGGGTCGTCACCTCGTTCCTCACCTGCGAGATGCGCGTCTTGGCTGCAACCCCCTGGACTTCCGCTGTGTTGGTCCAGCCGCCGAGACGATGCGTGAGCGCCAGCTTCAGGTTGAGCGGCATCATGTGGTAGAGGTTGTCGCCCGTGGTTCGGTTCTCGCCGCGCACGAAGCTCGTCATGCCGCCGAGCGAGAAGCTGCCGATGCTCTCGATGCGTCCCAGTTCCACCTTGCCCGAGAGATCGAAACCATAGAGGCGGGCGGCCTGATTCACGTAGCGCAGCTTCACATACCGGTTGGTCGTCGTCACATTCGATGCCGGGCACCGGATGCTCATGCCCGGGGCGCAGCGTTCGGCGTCGATGAAATCCCGCACATGGGTCAGATGGCCCGTGAGCTTGAGGTTCCACTTCCGCTGGCTTGCGTCGTGCCAGTCGCCGCTCGCGCTGAAGGTGTGGGCGATCTCCGGCCCGAGATCCATGTTGCCGACGTAGGCGTTGCCATCGCCGACGAAATTGTTCATCGACATTGCCATCGATTCATACGTCCAGGGGTAGCGCTCGAGCAGGTTCGGCGAGCGGGACTTGCGCGCGAAGCCGGCCTCCCAGGTCTGCGTCGCGGCCGGCGTGTAGCGCGCCAGCGCGGTCCAGTCGAGATGGTTGTCCTTGCGGTAGCGGTCGCGCGCGTTGAAATCCGCCGCCTCCGCCCCATACATCCCGACGTTGTAGCCCTGTACCGGCCCGGCATCGGAGGCGACGGTACCGCCGCGAATGCCGAGCAGGGTCATCCATGCCGGATTCCAGCGCGCCTCCCATTCGGCGAACAGACCGATGCGATCGCGCCGGCCGTCGCGGACGTTCCAGAAAGCGTCGCAGCACATCGCCCCGCTAAGGCCGATCGGCGGCCACCAGTCGTCGTAGCGGTAGTTCTGGAAGTCCATGCCCGCGCGCAGCAGGTCCGTGTCCGTGAGATCGGCGCTCGCCTTGAGCAGGCCGCCGACGGTCGCGCTTTCCGCATCCATCGGCATGAACATGCCGATCCACCTGTCCCGCAGCATGTCCATGTGGTGGCGCAGACGCTGCCTGAAGAGCGTGGCCTCGAGCACGCCCCACTCGTATTGCCCGTTGTAGCGGAGGTTGACGGATTCGTTCATGTTGGACGGCTGGCCCATTCGCAGGGAGTACATGTTCGCCGCATCGGGAACGCTCCAGACCATGTCCATGCGCTGGTTGGGAAAGCCCTCGTAGTCGAGATCCTGCTCGCCCACTTTCAATTCGATCAGATGATCGTGCAGGAAGCGGAAGGCGAGACCGAACTCGGTATTGCGCGAGCCGCCGTAAGCGCTGGAACCCACCTCGCGCTCGGCGACATGATTCTCGGCGGTCGTTTTCCAGAGGGTGGGCGTGCGGACCTTGAAGTCGCCCGCCGCCTGGTAGTTGTCGGATTCCGACTCCGATTCGGAATAGGACAGATTGAGCCGGTCGTTCGCCAGCATCGCACGGAAGTTCTTGCCGCGCGCGTTGCCGTTGCTGCGCTGAAAGATGCCCGCCTCGCCTTCGACGAGCAGAGCTTCACCGGGCCTGGCGAACCTCGGCGGGCCCGATTTCACCTGGATCGTGCCGCCGATGCTGTCGCCGCCCACGCTCACCGGCGCGATGCCCGCGTAGGCCTCGACGCTCGCGACCTTCGAGGGATCGATGAAGGACAGAGCCGGGTTCATGTGGTTCGGGCACGCGGTCATCAGGTCCATTCCATCCACCGTCGTACGCAGACGGTCGTCGGCGAGGCCGCGGATCACCGGCAGGCTCTATATGCCGCCGGCGCCGTAGGTGGCGGCTCCCGGAATGTTCTCGAGCAGCCGGGCGGTGTCGCTCGTTTTCGCACGCAGCGCCGGCAAAGCCTGCCGGTCGAGGCGGGAAGCGCCCGCAACTGCTTCGTCGGGCCGGTCGGCAGTGATGACTACCGCATCGAGCACCGTTTCCTGTGCTGTCGCGGCCAGGGGAAAGGAAGCCAGAAATGCCGCCACGGCCCGCGCGGATACTTTGCCGCTCATGGCCGCCCAAACGAAGCGGCAGGGCTTGCGCCCCCGCCGCCTGTCCAAACGATCGGAAGATTCAAGACCTGAGCGAATCAGGCCTTCCGGCGCCGGCGGGCGATGATGCCCATCAGCCCCAGGCCGGCCATGAGCATGGCATAGGTCTCGGGTTCGGGCACTGCGGCAGTGATGGTCTGGGACAGCGGATAGCCGCTCATCGTGCCGACCGTGCCATAGGCAGCGGTTGACCACGATGACATGCAGGTCGCCCCCATCATGCCGCCCGGCGCGCAGTCGGCGTAGGACGAGTAGGCCAGGCCGAGACTGCCCGTGCCCGCGGCTTCGTTCCAGTTCAGCGTGAGCGAGCCGCCGGGCGTCAGCGCTGAAACGCTGTCCGGTACATAGATCAGCGCATAGGCGTTCTGGATGGAGCTTCCATAGGAAGAGGGAAAGCCGTGATACACGCCGCCGACATTCGCGCCCGCCTGCGGCGACCAGCCGTCTCCGCCAACGAGGGTCGAATAGGTGTTGGTGGTGTTCTTGAGGAACACGGTGGCGAAGGTGCCGCCCAGCGTGTCGTCATGCCAGTTGGTGGAAGGCGGCGCGTTGGTCGGACCCGAATACGACGCCACCCAGTCGTTCATCTGGTAGGTCAGATCCAGGAGCGTCATGTCATAAAGCGGTGGGCTGCCCGGAGCGGGCCAGTCACCCGTCATCGACTCGCTCAGTATTCCGGCCAGATCCGTGACCTGGCGGCTCACGCCGTCATAGGTGAATGACCCGATGAAGATCGAATCCTTCGGCCGGGTATCCGGTTCGTACCAGGTCGTGATCACGTTGTAAGTACCCACGCCGGCCTGCGCCACCGCAGCCGCACCGGTCATTGCGATCGCCCCGGCGATCCCGAGCATCTTCTTCATGGTCGTTTCCTTTGGTGGTACCAGGCCGCGCAACGTCTGCCGCGGCCGCTGCGAATCAGCTTGCCCGGCGCCGGCGGATCATGAATCCCATCATTCCGAGCCCCGCCATCAGCATGGTCCAGGAGCCGGGTTCCGGCACCGCGGTGATGGTCTGGGAGATGGGAGCGGTGCCCATCATCGTGCCCCCCGCCGTGCCGTCCAGCTTGAGCCAGCCGGTCATGCAGGTCTTGGGCGAACCCGTCCCCATCAGCGAGCCGGGGGTGCAATCCCCGTAAGCGAGCGCCTTGGTCTGGGCGTCGGTCAGCGGGGCTTCGGGATTCGTGTCGCTCACGAAAACGGTGACGTAGGCGTTGTTGTTGCCGGTGATCTCCTTCGTACCGCCGGTGGCGAATCCATTCACCCCCGCGACGCCGCCGCTGTTGCTGAACACGTCGGTGTTGTCCAGCATGAACGAACTGACCAGGACTCCGCCGAGCGTGTCGTCGTAGACCGCCGACAGCATGTTGCCGAGCGAAACGCTCGACGTCATCCCCATCGCGGTCACCATCGCCTGGGTCAGCGAGCCGGTGAGGCTGACCGGTTGCGCCAGGTCGTGATCCCAGACCAGCGTACCGGTGAAGATCGTGTCGGCGTCCGGATGACTGATGTCATAGACGACCTGGTTGTACACCTGCGTGACGTTGTAGGTGACCTCGGCCGCCTGTGCCGCCGGGGTTGCGGCGATCGTCGCCAGCGCCGCGCCGATCGGCAGCAGCGCGCTTCCGATGTTCTTGAGAACATTCCTGCCGTGCATGATGGCTGAACTCCTGAATTGGTTTTTCATGGTCCCCCCGTGCGTGCCGGACGGACGCCTCGCAATCGCAAAATGCACGGCGACGATAGTCCGCGCTCCGCGGCTGCACAATGCGACACAGTGCCGCACCGCCGACCCGCGCCATGGAGCGTCGCGCCCGCGCCGCCCGAAAGCCCGGCGAAGCGGTAGACTCCCGCCTGTCATCGAAAAGGCGGTGTAACCGTTTCGCCCGGTCCCGCCGGGTGTGGATCGAAAGGCTTCCATGCGCATTGCATCCGTCCTCGCAATCCTGCTGATCGCGGCAACCGCGCCGGCCCGCGCCATAGATCCCTGCTGCCGGAGCGCGGGCACCGTGGTCGAGTTCTCGGCCGAGGCGAGCCGCGCCGCAGCCAACGATCTCGCCCGCGCGAGCGCATTCGTCGAGGCTTCCGGCCCCGATGCGGCCGAACTCGCGCGGCGGGTGAATGCGACCATCGCCGCCGCGCTCGAGACGGCGAAGTCGCATCCCACGGTGAGGACGCGCAGCGGCACGACCTCGACCTATCCGGTCTATGCCAAGGGCACGAGCCGCATCGACGCCTGGCGCATGCGCTCCGAGATCCTGCTCGAGTCGAGGGATGTCCCGGCGCTCGCGCGGCTCATCGGGCGGCTGCAAGCGAGCCTGGGCGTGAGCCAGATCCTGCTGCTGCCCTCTCCGGAAACGCGCAGGAGCGCGGAGCAGGAAGCCACCGCCGACGCGATCGCGGCATTCAAGGCGCGGGCCGGGCTGATCGCGGCGAGCATGGGCGGAACCTACCGCATCGTCCGCGTCGCTCTGTCGGGCGGGGGGCGGCCGCCCGCGGTGCCGGTGCTGCGCAGCGCCGCCGCGATGGGCAACGGCGCGCCGATCGAACCGGGAGAGAGCACCGTCACCGTGGTCGCGAGCGGGGAGATCGAACTCTCGCCGAAGTAACCGCCCCCGCAGCCTTACTTCCCGCCGGGCAAAACCGCGTCGCGCGCGAGTGCTTCGCGTGTGGCGCCGACGAGGCCGGCGAGCAGCGCCACCACCACTACGGCGCACGCGCCGCGCAGCACGACCCTCTCGTGACTCACCGCCAGTCGGTCCGCGCCGGTCCGTAGGGGCGATCGGGATCGGCGCCGAACATGCGCTCCATCTCGCGGCGCGCGCGCACGACCGGAAGGGACTCGTCGATCGCGACATCCTCCCAACACACGATCCCATCCGCGGCCAGGTCGCGCTTCAGGCGCACGCCGTGGGCCAGCCCGATCGGCAGCGCGCCCAGCAGGCTCGAATCCGCAGCAGGCAGCAGGCGCCCATACACTGTGAAGCCGCCCTCGCCGTCGAGCGTCTCGCCCGCGCGCAGATCGCGCTTGGCGGCCGCCACCGCATCGGCGCGCCAGTCGATCGGGCTGCCGGTCGGCTCGCCACGCAGGCCGACCGAGGCGACGCTGATCCCCAGCTCCAGCCCGATCAGATGCAGCGGCCGGTACATCACCGCGTAGCGCCCCGAATCGTCCGTGCGCACGCCGTACTCGCGGAAACACCCGCGCACGTAATCGTTCGGCGCCGCGATGGCGACGAACACACCCCAGCGCAGGTCGCGCGCAACCGCGCTGCCGTCGCGCTCGAGCGAGGAGATCACCTCGACCAGACCGGCCGCCTCCAGCACGCCGCCATCCTCACGCGGGCGCAGCACGCGCGCGAGCTCGTCGACCCCGCAGGGCGGAAAGGCCAGCCCGCCGCCCGCCGCCGCGAGGCCGGTCGCGTTGGCCACCGCCGCCATCTCGATCGCCGACTTGGTGCCGTCGAGGAAGGAGTTGAACATCTTGGCGTTGAAGTCGCCCTGCTCCACCTGCTGCGCGGAGAACCCGTAGTGCTGCCACACGGTGTCGGGCGTGGAGCGATGATAGGCGGGCAGGTACTTGGTACCCTTGCCCGCCGCGATCACCTCGAAGCCCGCGGTGCGTGCCCAGTCGACCATCTCGCAGATGAGCGCGGGCTGGTCGCCGTAGGCGAGCGAATACACCACGCCGGCCTCGCGCGCGCGCTCGGCGAGCAGCGGCCCGGCCAGCGCGTCGGCCTCGACATTGACCATGACGATGGACTTGCGGTGCGCGCAGCAGGAAAGCGCGTGGGCGACACCGGCCGCCGGATTCCCGGTCGCCTCGATCACGATGTCGATCCC